>Ga0302114_10001030_pt1 | contig 18899 bp, 10 predicted proteins | sample AG5_Surface_MG_FD_203107 | JGI IMG/M metagenome (GOLD analysis project Ga0302114, IMG submission 203107) | Marine microbial communities from Western Arctic Ocean, Canada - AG5_Surface | ecosystem: Environmental > Aquatic > Marine > Oceanic | place: Canada: Western Arctic Ocean | collected...
AAATCCTTAAATGCAACACTGCCATACCCGGGGGCACTGCTTGTATCAAAAGCACTACGCCATGATAGCCAGGATGTCGAAAATGTCTCCATATTTTGCGGACTAAAATGATGAAAACCTTTATCGTAAAGAGAATCTATACCAAGGCCTTCACTATATCGATAAGTACTACTCTCCTGTAATCCGTAATTTTGCGTTGCGGTAATAGTTATCCTAAAATCTTTAATTGGTTCAAGTTGAGCACGAGCATTAAATGTTTGTGTAGATGTCTTTAAATACCTGTTTGGTTGGTTTGGGTTTTTTATCAGCCAATTATTACTTGAATTACTCGCTCGAGTGGTAATGTCTACCGGGAGTCCTAAAAGCATGTCTAACCCTGGGGCCATTGCCGCATCGGGGGAAAATCCACTAAATACTGGCAAAGGACTGAAGCCCGGAAGGTAAAGGCCTGTATTCAGTGTCGCACTCAGATTAACAGACTTTACCATAGTTACAATATCTACAACTGCAACTAGTATTTTTTTTCCAATACCGCTTTTTTCATCTTCTTTCTTTTTGGCACTCTTAGAGTTCTTTCCTATTAATCGCTGCTCCATTGCTGTTCTTGCTCCTCTTGATTTCGAATTGTTTCCTTGCTTCAATTTTTTATACCAAGTGAAATTTTTATAAAAAGTAGCAAAATTCAGATTTGCTGTCCCGTTCCACTTACCTGAATTTTCTATTATATTTCCGTAATCTAAGCTATCTATAGACTGTCGAGAAGCAAGTAATGAATTAGCTTTCCAATCATAATCTGCAGTATATCTCAATTGAATCTGAGCAAATTCCATTAATGGCAATTTATTTATCGGTATGTTCCACGATGTATTAATTGTATGATGATACTCAGTGGGTCTTCCACCGGCTCTGACATTATCTAATAAAAACGATTTTACCGAATCAACTGAATTTGATCCTGGTAATTCATCCACCCTAACTCGCATGCGAGAGGTATAGTCCAATTTTATGCCCTTACTTAAATCCCAGATGACATTATAATTTCTATCCATTGTGAAATTTTTGCTGAACATTTCTGGTAATTGGAATGTGGGATTATCTACATTACGCATTTTCATGGTTTGAATAGATCTAATTAAATCTCCGCGAACACTTATTTTAGAAGGAGTTAAATTGAAGTTAAAATCCTTAATTAATGTCAAATTCTTATTCTTTAAACCCTTGAACGGCTGAATATTGAAAGGATTCGTTTGGAAGTTATAAATGAGAGCTGCTTTGTGGTCTTCCCTATCGTCTCTTAACGTATTTGCATCACTTCTCAGCACCTCATTAAATGAATATGAAGCAGTCCAATTACTGATGTCAAATGGAGTCGGTTTACGCGCACCATTTTTTACATTCTCTTTATTTTTTCCCTTATTATTTGATCTATTGGCATTTGGTGAAGCACTTCTTGAAACAGTTGGGCTGGATGTATTCTTGCCAGAAGAACGCTCAAATCTAACATTAGTCAAATTAAATCCCCTGCGAACTGTCCTGTCTGCAACCATTGTCTTTAAATTAGATCTCTCTTCAGCACTGTTTAAATTTTCCAGAGCCTTACTCATTTCAATATCAGGGTTTAAAGGATTAAACATAGGTGTTTTCCAATCCTGAGCATTATTGATAAATAAAGGCAATCTAAGACGCGTTTTAAAGGGTAAAAATCGACTTAATTCTAAATTTGTTTGAAAATCATAAGTGGCAGCAGAGAATTTATTTCTTTCCTGTGGACTCATGTCTAAAGATCCAAATCCGACTGTACTGTAAGTACCGCTCAAAGCTATTTGTCCAAGATCAGCAAGCTGAGTAGTAGTCCGAGCAATTGCAGACACACCTCCACGATTATCAAAGTCGGTCATTCTCAATTCATTTACCCAGACCTCAGCACATTTATCCATGCCGTCATCAGAACTGCCTGTATTTCTTTTTTTTGGATTGCGAACTCCCATCATTATCGTTCTGACATTTCCTAAGTTCGGGACTCCCAAGACTCGTATCACTCCTTCCCCATCATCTTTAAGCTCCTCGTATATAGTAGAATTTGAAATTTGAGCTTGATCTCTTTTTAGTTTTAGATTAGTGAATTCCTCAAAGGCGATATCAATTTCATTTGATGAGGGCCACACTATTCCAGGATCGCTACTACCCCATGGGGTTACCTTTAAAGGAATTTCATACTCATAATAGTTTTGGCTATAATCATTGCCAAGGCGAATAAATAACCTCAAATCATCATCATTAAGCTGTTCAAACTGATTGCCTGCCTCTGCGTGCGCAAAAAGTCTTAAACGTTTATTCATGCGCATATCAACAGAAGTGTTCTTAAAGGCGGCTCGCGCGTCCCCATCTCTTAAGCCACAAACCCTCAAGCTTAATGCCTGCTCATTTTGCTGAACCAATGAGGTATTACCCAAAAGTACCTGTCTCTCAATCCCTGGAGGAAGCACGTACGGAATTGGTTTTCTACCTCCATTCTCTTCAAGGTTAACTGCATTCATAACGAATGTTGTTTCATCCATTGCGTCCACAGGTATTAATTCTCTGGACTCTTCCAGAGAGAATCTATACCGCCGCCATTCACCTCTTACAAGATCTAAACGAGCAAGCCTCAAAACTGTTGCTTCTTCCCAGCCTTTCATTATCATCCGAATAAAACGAATTGAACGAAAGTCTGATGCCCCTCCGATTCTTTTAGAGGGTTCAAAAACTGGTATTTTAAATTGAATCCATCGAACAGGCTTCCTTGTGTTGTCAGGAAGTAAGTCTGTTTGAGTTTCGTATATATCCGCAATATGGTTCTTTCCAATAACTAAATCTTCCGGCCGCATTGATATATGATATTGAAAGTACTGCTCTGACTTATTCAGAGTCGCATCCCTATTAACATCTTCTTTATCAGGTAAATTTGTATAAGTAGCAGGAAGGCCATTAATTAAAGTAGTCTGGGAATTCCCATCAGGATTATTAAAATAACGATATCGCTTTAAGATATCGGCATCTGCTGAATCTTGACTTGGCCCTCTGTAGTATGAGAAATTATCCCCAGAGGGGTCTTGAAGAGCCTCTTGGTATGCTAGACTATTTGCTCCAAAAGCGTTATTCAAGGAAGATAAATATGTCTGACCACCATTACCCTTTAATCGACTTTCTCTAATATCTCCCAAACCATCTAATCCCACGTCCTGGTGAACCCTAGAACTTGGGTCATTATCGAAAGCCTGAACTACGGGCTGATATTTTGATGTGTAACCCCAAACAGAGGAATCTACATCAACGGGTAGACCTGATGAAGACAACCCATTCTCAAAACTTTGACGACCATCTTTAAGAATATCTTCAGATAGATTACCTAAATGAAAATACAGGTCACCACCGAGAGCAGCAGGATTATCTAGGAATGGATCCATCATCCAAAATTGGATAAATTCAATATTTTGTTCTTCGAAATTATTTATTGATAGTTGCCGCATGATTCCCGCCCATCTTGATTTCGGATCAGATAAAGATCCATCAGGATTCAAACCCTTGCTGTAGTTGGAGTAACCAGATACATCATAATTATATGGTCCCCGCTCATTGGGGTCAAACTGCAAATCAAACATGGCTATATTCCTTGCCATTCCCGGCTGCAAAGGGACATTAGGAAAAACTTCTGCAAGAGGAACGAGACGTTGTTGATGATCCGATGTAATAGCAGGGTTGTTTCGAATATTATTAGGGGTCTGACTATTATTCGCAAAAAAAGAAGGATCAATAATGTACCAACTCATCCTGGCCCGATTCGCATTATAAGCCCAGTCATTACTTAACGAAGCCTCAGGAAACAATTGATTTTGACCCTCAGGTGTTGAAGCCAAATGCCAAGTTGTAGTTCCTCTTAGATCAATAGTAGTCTGACTAGTCTCAAAGTCATCTAAATAAGTAGTAGCGTCACCATTTATTTTAATCCCTTTTGGGGATCCTGGAAGCAATTGAGCAACTTCTGCCTGTATCTGAATCCTGGAAGGTGCATTGGTGGAAATAAAGGGAAACTTATCCATAAAACGAGTTAATCCTGGTAGATTCTTTTGATATTGAGTTTGAAATCCCCAAATACTATTTGCTATGGGCTCATCGCCAGAATTTACTTTTTGCGTCAGAGGCCTTTCTGCCAATCTCAAAAATGTTCCTCCTATTTTCCAATCTTTTGAAACTTCATGCTCTACGGCAAGACCAGAAAAGGTCTTGGCTTGAAAATTAAACATTGTGTTATTCTCAAATGATACTTTAATCGGCATACCTGATTGGAGTATACTCTCATTAAGAATTCGAACCTGCCCTAAAGAGTAATCTACCGTAAAGTCTTGATTTTCGACAAGCTTGGCCCCGCCAGCCGTTACAGAAATGGATCCCCTGGGAATATTGAATGAATTAAGCTGTATGACAGAACCTCCAGCACTTTTATATCTTCCTCGAATCAGAAATTTATTTAATTGCGTTTGCTCCTGAGCTCTAAAAAGGGTTGAATCATAAAGCTGTTGAAACACATACCTGTCTTTTTCATCTTGATTTGATAATTTATTTAATAGACTTGATCCAAATGGCTCTAGAACTGGAAGAATGACTCGGCCTTTTTGACTCAAAACTGTTACTCCCTCAACATAGTCAAAAAGTCCATCTGGAAAGGGGTCATTATTATTATTGACATAATCCATATCTAAAACTTGGATGAGAAGCTTATCTTTTACTGTGCTTTTAGGTAAAAACGGAATGGGTAAACCGGTCGCATCATTCATATACATTACCTCTAACCTAAAATCTTCCTTTGATAGTTGAAACGCATTAAGGCTGTAAACATTTTTCATCATCAAGTCCCAAAGTGGTGACTTTACATTTAAAAGAGTGTGTTTTACTAATTTCAGAATTAGACTTTTAGGAGCCATTATACCATCATTTGAAAATTCCCCTACTTGATACGTTCTACCATTAGCAGTATATTGATATGCCACCGCAAGTACTTCATCTTGATTCAAAGAAGTATTTAGGGTCATATAACCTAATTGAGGATGAAAAGTATATTCATTGGCCTGGAGTTTTCTTGCATTTGTCAACTCCGAATACTCAACATTAGCATCGTAGCCAGAAGTAATCAATGAAGTCCCTGCCGTAGCACCGTCGCGTACATTTGGGAATCTCAAAAGAAGTTCTTTTGGATCGAGTCTGTTTATCCTATTGCTGGGTAAAGGATCTATTGTTGGGCCAGGAAAAATAATATCACCATTCCGGTATGAATTCGTGGATCGCCAAGCCTTGGATTCACCTTCACCCAAATCAGTAAACGCAATAATATTACGAACCTCATTAGGTGTTGTTCTTCTATTAGTGACCCAGACCTCCACTCTCGTTATTTGAATTGGGCTCTGAATAACGGGGAGAGTACTTAGCCATTGCTCATAATGATCCCTAAAATAATGACTAAGAAAAAAATGTCGATTGGCTTCATATGAATCTCCTCTAATTAAAAATTCTTGAGTTGTTGCCCCCCCTTGAATGTTTAAACTTTGACTTTGGCTTCGCTGCTCAGCGACAACTCCTGTAACAGTGGTTTTACCAAATTGAAATTTACCCTTTAGCCCAAATAAACTTTGAGCACCAGTAATAAGACTGCTACCCGTTGGCATACTGACATTCCCCATCTCCAAAGACTTAATAATGTCATCTTCTAAGCCTTTAAAATTTAACTTCATTTTATTTTCAAATCCAAAGGTCGCTTCAGTGTCATAATTAATTTGAAGATCTAGCCTTTCCCCTAACTTTCCTGTTGCATTGACCTGCATTTTTTGATCAAAATCAAATGCCAGGTTCTTTCTATTTCTCTCCGGAACAATAGGGTTTTTTATATGTTGAAATCTTAAACCAAATCTAAGTTCTGCAGTACCTTGAGGTCTTATTTCTAATTCATCTGAACCAAAAATGTCTTTTATCAAGTTATTTGATAAATTCATATCTGGGACAATATTACTGCCTTCCCTTTTATCTGCTGAACTCCCTTGAGACCATCTACTTTTCCAACCTTCGGTCTCTTGTTGTGAAAATATCATTTTGCTGTAATCCTCTTTTGATAAATAAATAGGGGATCCCATAGGAACGTTACCAATATATCTTTGACCTATATAAAATCCTGTAATAGGGTCAAATGTGTAAATTGTATTGATATTATCGGGAGTGTTAATTCCTGGCATAGACCAATTTGTCTGACTAGAGTCTATGCCTTGGGCATTTAAACCCATAGAAAGACTCAGAGTAATCAAAAAACTCCAGAAAAGACCGCAATACGATCGCATTACAATTGGGATAAGGCGATTCTTAAAACATCTTCTAGATCATGGTCACTATCCTTAGAAAGGATTGATGAGACTATTCTTTCTACTATTGAGCGCGAAAAACCTAAGACAATTAATGCTTGAATTGCCTCACTACGAACAGAGGATGTTGGTTCATCTCCAGAATCCTTTAAAGTCGCCACACCGCCAACTTTATCTCTTAAGTCAATCACAATTCTTTGGGCTGTCTTAGCCCCAATTCCTTTGATTCTTTGAAGGGTTCCGCTATCTCCATTGGAAATAGCTTGTATTGCCTCATTGGGCCTTAGTGCCGATAAAATCATTCTCGAAGTATTGGCACCAACACCAGAGACACTTAATAACAGTAGAAAAACATCTCTTTCAACTCCTGTATGAAAACCAAAAAGTAATTGAGCATCTTCCCGATAAACTGCATGAGTCAACAATTTAACTTCTTTAGCCTCTCCTATCTGACCAAATGTTGTTAACGAGATATTTAGATAATATCCAACACCGCCGCATTCAAGCACAATGTGTGCTGGCGATTTTTCTATTATACGTCCTACGAAATGATGAAACATTAGATTCCTTTAACGACAGAATTTATATTTTGGTATTTCAGTGAACTATTAATTTTCCAAAATTCCACATTCCCAATGAGCTATTTCTTTGCAAGGAATATATTCCAGGTTTTAATCCATAGTCGTATGGGTTTAAAATAATGTGATCTGAAGAAGGCGCAATGGAAACTCTTGAAACAACTATCCCCCTTAAGTCAACAATTAACAATTCACTTGAAATATTCAAAGTTGAGAACACAACATTCAGAGATTCATTTCCTACTGGGTTTGGAAATACACTAAACTTTTCTTGATAATCATCCGGCAAATCAAAAGTCTTCGAGAAACAATAGACCATATGTATACGAAGAGTATCTGAGGCATCTGTCGCATTAATTACTGTATACCAAACAGTGTCCTGACCAACAGCATTTGTATCGCGTACATAAGCATATCCTGAAAAGTCATAGGCGACAGCACCTGCAGCAATAGTTACGGTACCTTGACTCTGTCCGGCAAAAGTAGGATAGCATAAATCCCAGCAGAAATAATTGGAGTCGACTAAGCCAGATGAACCCACCTTACTTCGAACCAGGTAATAATCTTTTGATGAAGAGGAAATATTTTTCATTGTAATATCTCCTTTTGCCTGCTCTCCTACAATGCTATTAACACATGCGATTGAATCCTTTGATTCTAAAATCAAAGATTGGCCAGACAAGTAAATAGAAAAAAAGGAAAAAGAAAAAAATATTATTGATTTTTTTAACATAACGGTTGTTCTAATATTAGTTCAAAGATAAAGACCAAAAGCAAGATGAAGTCTTGAATTACAAATAAATTAAGCATTATTCTAGATATTAAGAGCATCGATGACTATATTTATCGCATTCAACCTCCAAACTAATTATTACGATGAAAAAATTTATACTTGTTTTTGCAATGTTATTGTCAGCTAATGCCCTTCATTCTCAGGCTACAAGACTGGTTTTATTCGAACACTTCACACAAGCCTCATGTGGTCCATGTGCCTCTCAAAACCCGCCATTTGCAGCCCTTTTGGCAAATACCACAAAAGCGGTTAAAATCGCATATCAAACATCATGGCCGGGTGTAGATCCTATGAATGCTGCTAATCCAAATGAAGTAGCTACAAGAGTTTCCTATTATGGTGTTACCGGAGTACCAAGTGTTAGAAATGTATCCGTAGTCCCTGCAGGCTCTTCACCCGCAAACATCACTCAGACTCAGATTGACGCTAGATATAATGTTACGCCTGACATGTCTGTTATACTCACTCATCAGCTCACAAGTGGATATGATTCTGTTCAAGTTGCTGTTTCCGTTTCAAATTCATCTACATCAACTATTACCTCAGGGTCTGCTGGATCCTTGAAATTACATCTTGCTTTAGTGGAAGAAACAATTAACTATTCATCTGCGCCGGGATCGAATGGGGAAAAAGTTTTTCACAATGTTATGCGAAAAATGGTGCCCGATGCCAATGGCACCACTTTATCAGATACATGGACTGCTGGGCAAAATCAAACATATCAATTTACAATAGCGCTACCAACTTATATCGCGAATCTAGGTGAAATAGCATTTGTTGCATTTGTTCAAGATGACTCAAACAAAGAAATTAAAAATGCTGCATTTAGCCCAAAACAAGCCGTCACCGGTCTAGCCGATGTTAGCATCGCTAGTATGAGTGCAACTACCAATGGTTATTGTGACCCCAATGTCACACCATCAATAACTATCCAAAATTCTGGATCTATGACAATTACCTCTGCAACTGTTTCCTATACTGTAAACGGAGGAAACCAAGTTTCACAAAACTGGACAGGTAGTATTGCAGCTGGACAAAGTGCCACTATAGCTTTTGCTCAAACAACTTTATCAACAGGAGCCAATGAAATTATTGGATTGGTTGCATCCCCAAATGGGACTGCAGATTATGCCCCAATTAATAATATATCATCACCAAATATAGTTAATATCTTAAGTAATTCTCCTGTTTATGCCCCTTATTCAGTTGATTTTGAAGGTCTAACATTTGGTGAATTACCTTCAAATCTAATTAAAGAAAATTCTCCGGGTTCTGATCCACTTGTTGGCGGGATATCTCAAGCAAACATTGGTGGTTGGACTACAGATGTTGGCGGATGGGGCCAATCTGCAGGAGCGATGTTATGGGATTTTCCAACTATCAGTTCAGGTGTAGTGACTAGCATCATTACAGAAAAAATTTCTTTGTCAACTATTTCTAATCCTAATTTGTACTTAACCACAGCATATGCTGCAAGAGGCGGAAATTCCAACGACCAATTAAAAGTCTATGTTTCAACAGATTGTGGGGCATCTTGGACCAGTATATTCTCACCTGCTGGAAGCACTTTAGTTACGGGTAATGACCCAGGAGCATCTGCAAGATTCTTTCCGTTAGCCACTCAATGGCTCACACACAAGATTTCTCTAGCAAATTATGCAACAGCAAGCGATATTTTAATAAAAATAGAAGGAACATCAGCTAGTGGTCAAGTCCTATGGCTGGACAATATTTGGGTATCAACTAATGTTCTTAGTTCTGAAGAAGCTATTCTTTTAGATAACCTAAGCATATTCCCAAATCCAACTTCTGATCTTGCAAAGTTCAATCTTGAATTGATTCATGAGTCGGATGTTTCTATTTCAATCTTTAATCTATCGGGACAAAAAGTTATAAATCTTGATTCTCAGATCCTGCCTTCAGGCAGCCATACCCTGGAAGCTCCTGTATCAGAATTACCTGACGGAATGTACAATGCACGAATTTCAATAAATGGCAAAATTCAAAATTTGAGATTCACAGTAGCTCATTAACTAACTCATTAACCTGAAGAGCAATTAGCTCTTCAGGTTAATCTTTATATGAAATATTTAATTTTATTCTTTTCCATTCTTTTATGGAACTCTTCATTTTCCCAAAATCTACCCAATGCGGAGTTAATTAATCTGCAAGGCCAAATTATAGATGCTGCAGAACTAAAGAACCCAGGAAGCCCCTTAATAATTAGCTTTTGGGCAACTTGGTGCAAACCATGTATCAATGAACTCAATGCATTTCATGATTACTTTATTGACCTTGAAGATACAGGGCTAAAGGTCTTGGCAATTTCCATCGATGACTCTCGCACAATGAGCAGAGTTGCTCCTTTTGTCGCAGGCCAAGCATGGGATTATGAAGTTTATTTAGATCCCAATAGTGATTTCAGAAGAGCGATGGGTGTAAATAATATTCCCCATACATTCTTAATTGATGATAAAGGATCAATAGTATGGCAAGCCAACAAATATATTCCAGGAGAAGAAGAAGAGCTCGCAAAAAAAGTCATAGCCATATCTCAAGAAAAGCTTGGAGATAGAAACTAAATGAGATGAGATGAGATCAGTTCTATTCATCTTTGCTCTCTGTATTCCTTTTATAGGAATTGCTCAACAGCAGAAAATTCGTGCGGTTATTCAATCTGATGCTCAATGGTATCTGAGAGATGAAGTTCTTGATCCTAGCGGTGAGTATTTTCCTGATGAAAGATTATTGGGTCAAGGCTTTGCCCTTTTCACATACACCGATGGAGATTTTCAAGCAGGAATGCGATACGAAAATTATCAAAATGTTATGTTAGGTTTTCCAACTGGTTACAGAGGTGAAGGCATTACCTATCGCTATGCGCGCGTAAGAAAAGAAAATTGGGATATTACAGTAGGGAACTTCTACGAGCAGTTTGGGTCTGGACTTATTTTTCGTTCATATGAGGAACGAGGACTTGGTTTAGATAACGCAATGGACGGAGTTAGGATTATAACCAAACTAAATGGGGGAATAAAAATAAAAGCTGTCCTGGGTAGACAAAGAAAATATTTTACAAAAAGTGACGGTGTGGTTAGAGGTGCGGACATTGAATGGTCAGCCAATGAATTAATACCGGCTTTGGGAAATAAAGGGGTATTCGCTAGTGCAGGGGCAAGTTTTGTAAGTAAATTTCAAAGAGGTTTTGATCCAATTCTGAATTTACCCGAAAATGTTGGAGCCTATGCTTTTAGAACAAACTTAAATTTTAAGGGAATTAACTGGAGCACAGAATGGGCTCATAAGATAAATGACCCCAGTTACGATAATGGCTACATATATAGAACTGGAAATGCTTTAGTAAGTACAATAAGTTATAGCAAAAAAGGTTTGGGACTTTTGGCTTCAATTAAGCGAATTGATAATATGAGTTTCCGCTCCGATCGCAATGGGCAACAATTTGATCTTTTCATAAACTTTTTGCCTCCAACTTCTGAACCTCACACTTATGCTCTTGTTGCTCTATATCCTTATGCAACCCAAATTAATGGAGAAATTGGCGGCCAATTTGAAATAAATTATATGATTCCAAGAGGAAGTCCACTCGGGGGAAAATATGGCACTAGGTTAACTCTAAATTCAGCGCTTTCCAACAGTATTGACAAAAGCGTTTTAGAAGATGGGACCCGAGGACAAAAAGGAACTCAGGGTTACATATCTGAGTATTTCAAATTTGGACCTACCATTTATTTCAGAGATTTAAATGCTACTATTTCACACAAATTTTCAAAAAAATACAAAAGTCAAATCAGTTTCTTTCGACTGAAATACAATAAAACCGTTTTAAATGACGGAGTTGGTGATATTACTCTTTTAGAAAATCCCAATATAGATTCCGTCATAAATATAAATGCCATTGTTTGGGAAAATCAATTTAAGATTCCAAATGGACAAACTATTCGAAGCGAACTGCAATGGTCTATCGCAGATGGATTTAGAGGAGATATGGCCATGGCTTTAATCGAATGGACAATTAATCATGATTGGACTTTAGCTGTTCAAGATATTTATAACTACGGCCATCCAACACCTAGCCGACGGATTCATTACCCCATAGTCTCTCTCATACACTTCAATGGCCCCACCAGGGTTCAAATTGGATATGGAAGACAACAGCAGGGAGTATTTTGCGTCGGAGGTGTCTGTAGAGTTGTTCCCCCTTCAAATGGTTTAAGTATATCCTTAACAACTAGTTTGTAATGAATTATTTAAAATATTATGTTGCTTTTATGTTTTCATGCTATTTATGTTTAAATAGTTGTGACGTCATTGATGAGCCTTTCAAAGATGACATGAACCCAAGGGACACAACCTCAATAGTTCAAGGTGACACCATAATCCAAACGGAGCGAGCAGTAGTAATTGAGGATTTCACAGGACATAGATGTAAAAATTGCCCGAAGGCATCAAAAGCTATACGAGAATTAGATAGCCTCTTTGGGACCAAAGTGATTCCATTGGCTATTCATGCAGGTCCCTCAAATTTTACTGGAGTTAATAATGACTATCCAATTGATTTTACAACTGAGGATGGTGATGATATAGCCACGCATTTTGGGATTTTCGCCATGCCAATGGGTCTTGTTCAGCGATTAGATTATCCCAATTCACATCAAAAGACCTACTCGGCATGGTCTGGTTTGACATTTTTAGAACTAGCCAGATCCCCTCAGGCATTATTTTCTCTTTATACTAAATATGATAGTTTGAGTAGAGTTGCTGTATTGAATTATTCAGTAGAACTAAATTCAATTCAATCAAACCCCCTTTGGATTGCAGTATATCTAAAAGAATCTGAAATAATTGCCCCTCAATTGATGCCTAATAACTCGAGAAACGAAACATATGTTCATGAAAATGTTTTTCGCAGTGCACCTCTTGGACCATTAGGCATCTTAATTTCTCAAAATGGTGGGGAAGGAGGTCAAGTATTTTCTGGAAGTGTCACCTCCAATCTTGACCCCCTATGGAATGCTAAAGAATGTGAGTGGGTAATAATATTATACGATGAATCTAATTACCAAGTTATCCAACCAGGGTCTACTTTAGTCTATCCATAAAGGATACTTCTCCCGAGCTTAGATTCCGCTTTAAGCCTTCAAACCCGGTTCGTTTAATCGCGCTATTCTTAAAAACACGACCAAAGGTTTCCTCTGTAATTTCTCTCCAGTCATTTTCATTCCAATCTTTCCAAACACCGGGATTAAAACGATCCTCATCATGAGGCTTTGAATGACGATTCCAAGGGCAAACATCTTGACAGATATCACATCCGAAAACCCAAGGAGAGATTGACTCCTTAAAGTCTGAAGGCAAAGACCCATGAAGTTCAATTGTCATATGGCTTATGCAACGATTACTATCAATCACTTCAGGTTGAACAATTGCGCCAGTAGGGCATGCGTCAATACATTTTGTGCATGATCCGCAGTGATCGTTCTCTAATTCGTCTTCAGGCATATCCATGTCAATTATTAACTCTGCAAGAAAGAAAAAGCTACCCTCATATTTTCTTAGCAGTAAGCTATTCTTACCAATCCAACCTATTCCACTTTTTTCAGCCCATGATCGCTCCATCACTGGAGCAGAATCAACAAAGCACCGTCCTTCAACATTTCCAAAACTAGTTCGAAGTGAATCCAGTAATTCAAATAGTTTCTCTTTTATCACAACATGATAATCCTCTCCATAAGCGTATTTTGCTATTTTAGGCAATGAATTATCAGCCTTCGTGATTTCCTTTTCTGGATAATAATTATAAGCAAGGCTTATTACAGAACGAGCACCTGGAACTAATTTCCTGGGATCTAAACGTTTATCAAAATGATTCTCCATGTAAGCCATAGAACCATGATAACCATATTTTAACCATTCTTCTAAACGGGGAGCCTCATCTTTAAGAAATTCAGCTTTTGAAACACGGCATGACAAAAACCCTAACCGATTTGCCTCTTGCTGCAAAAATTTCTTTGCATTCATTTCTCTAAGTCGAAAAGACCTTTTTGATTCGGTGTTTTTTTCCCTAAGTGCTCATAAGCTAAATCCATAGCTACCCTACCTCGAGGAGTCCTCGCTAAATAACCTTCTTGAATTAAATATGGCTCATATACCTCTTCTAATGTCTCTGATTGTTCAGAAACTGCTGTAGCTAATGTGGTTAAACCTACTGGACCACCCTTAAATTTGTCAATAAGAGCTGTCAAAATCTTATTATCCATATCATCAAGGCCATGCTCATCCACATCTAGTGCATCCATACCATATCTAGCAATAGTAAGATCAATTATCCCTTTACCTTTTACTTGCGCAAAGTCCCTTAGCCTTCTAAGCAATGAATTTGCAATTCGTGGAGTACCACGACTTCTTCTAGCAACTTCAATCGCTGCATCCTGTTCTGTTACAATATTTAAGATCCCTGAAGAGCGCTCAACGATGGTACTCAACAACTCAACTTTATAATATTCTAACCTTGTCGAAATTCCAAAACGAGATCTTAATGGAGCAGTCAACATTCCAGACCGGGTTGTTGCACCAACTAAAGTAAATGGCTTTAAACCAATCTGAACTGACCGAGCAGAAGGGCCACTCTCAATCATAATATCAATTGAAAAATCTTCCATCGCTGAATAAAGGTATTCTTCGATTACAGGGCTTAGGCGGTGTATTTCATCAATGAATAAGACGTCATTCTCCTCTAAGCTCGTTAATAGACCGGCTAAATCCCCAGGCTTATCTAAAACAGGGCCAGATGTCAACCGAAGATTAGAATCGAGTTCATTTGCCAAGATATGTGCTAACGTGGTTTTTCCCAAACCTGGTGGGCCGTGCAGTAAGACATGATCCATTGCTTCTCCCCTTTCTCTAGCCGCTTGAACAAATATTTTTAAGTTTTCTAAAGCCCGCTCCTGTCCCGCAAAATCATCAAATCTGGCGGGACGCAGTCGCTGTTCAGCTTCTTCCTCTTTCGAGGATAATCCTTCTTCTTCAAAACGTACCATTAAGACAAATTTAAAAGGAAAGGGCCACCGATTTGGTGGCCCTTGAAAACTCTTTCAACAATAATTAATGTCCAGGTTCATTTTTAAATCTAGGAGTAGACTGAGGAACAAAATCATCATCATGTCCAGGCTTACTGTAATCATAGGGCCAACGGTAAACCGTTGGGATTTCACCTTTCCAGTTCCCATGAATATGCTCCACTGGAGTCGTCCATTCTAAAGTGTTTGACCGCCAAGGGTTTTTTGGAGCGACTGGGCCTCTCCACATAGAATAAAAGAAATTAAACAAGAATATTAATTGAGCAAGTCCACCAAAAATCGCAAATATTGTGATAATAACATTTATATCTTGTATTTCATCAAACATTGGGAACTCAGCATTGCTGTAATATCTTCTGGGTAGACCAGCTAGACCTGTAAAATGCATAGGGAAAAAGACACCATATGCAGAGATGAAGGTTAACCAAAAATGCAAATAACCCATAGTCTTGTTCATCATCCTTCTGTACATTTTAGGAAACCAATGGTACACTCCAGCAAACATTCCAAATATCGCAGAAAGACCCATTACAATGTGGAAATGAGCCACAACGAAATATGTGTCATGAACATTAATATCTAATGCAGAATCTCCTAAAATAATACCTGTTAATCCGCCTGCAACAAAGGTGCTCACTAATCCAATTGAGAATAACATCGCAGGTGTAAATTGGATATTGCCTTTCCACAAAGTCGTAATATAATTAAATGCTTTAACAGCAGATGGAATAGCAATTAGCAAAGTAGTAAATGTAAATACTGATCCTAAAAATGGATTCATTCCTGTAATAAACATATGATGACCCCAAACTATAAAGGAAAGAAAAGCTATTGCCAATATTGAACCAATCATTGCTCGATAACCAAATATTGGCTTTCGAGAATTAGTGGCTATAACCTCTGATGTTATTCCTAAAGCAGGTAAAAGAATGATATAAACCTCCGGGTGTCCTAAGAACCAAAATAAATGCTCATAGAGAACTGGGCTACCACCTTCATTATGAAGAAGCTCGCCAGCAACCATTATGTCTGACAAATAAAAGCTTGTCCCCAACAATCTATCAAACATTAAAAGAAGAGCCGCACTTAATAAAACGGGAAAAGAAAGAACACCAAGTATTGCTGTAACAAAAAATGCCCAGATAGTCAATGGAAGTCTATCCATACTCATCCCCTTTGTTCTCAAATTAATAATCGTTACTATGTAATTTAAAGATCCTAATAATGACCCTGCAATAAATAATGTCATGGAAACCAACCAAAGCGTCATACCAGCTCCAGATCCAGGCATAGCTTGCGGCAAAGCACTAAGGGGTGGGTAAACTGTCCAACCGCCCGATGCCGGTCCAGTTTCAACAAAAAGAGAAACCACCATTACAACTGAAGATGCGGCAAAAAACCAATATGAAAGCATATTTAAGAATCCCGAAGCCATATCTCTAGCTCCAATTTGTAAAGGAATCAATAGATTTGAAAATGTTCCGGAAAGGCCAGCGGTCAATACAAAAAAGACCATTATTGTTCCATGAATAGTAACCAAAGCCAAATAAATATTCGGGTCCATTTGGCCTTCAGGCGCCCATTTACCGAGAATAGATTCAAGAATTACAAACTTTTCATTTGGCCATGCTAATTGCAATCGAAATAGCATTGACATAAAGACTCCCAATACCCCCATTACCATTCCAGTAACAAGGAATTGCTTACCAATCATTTTATGGTCCATAGAGAACACATACTTTGTCCAAAAATTCTCTACATGATGCTCTTGATCATCATGAGAAATAGCCTCTTCATTTATTTCTTTCGCCATAGCTCAACGATTTAAATTGATTCTTTAACAGTCTTTTGTTCCGATAACCATTGAGCATATTCTGCTTCGGTTTCTACAATCAGAGGCATTTGCATATTGTAATGAGCAGACCCGCATACTTTATTGCAAAGCAACAAATAGTCATATTCATAAAACTCCTTGCCCGCTTCTAATCTAATTTTATTTATTCTTTCTACTTTTTTAATTACATCAGGATCCATTCGAATCTCTTCAGTTGTAATTGTAGGTGTGAATTGGAATGAAGTTTGAGCTCCAGGCACACAATTCATTTGAGCTCTGAAATGAGGCATATAAGCCGAATGAATAACATCTTGAGATCGAAACATAAATTTTATAGGCCTACCCACAGGAAGATGTAATTCACTCGTAATAATATCATCTGAACTGGTTGCATCCAATGTATCAACACCAATTATGTTCACCCCTTTAATAAGACGAACATTAGCATTACCTAAGGTATTATCATCACCAGAATATCTTGCTATCCACTTAAACTGTTGAGCATATAATTCGATTACAATAGGTTCCTCATCATTATCAGGATTCCAAACATTTGACCATGTAGTCATCCCATAAACGATTAAAACAGCAAGAACAATTGCCGGTACTATTGTCCAAATAAATTCTAATTTATTGTTGTGCTCGTAATATGTTGCTTTTTGTCCTTCTTTTCCTCTGTACTTATATGCAAAGAAGAATAATATCGGTTGAACGATAAAAAATACAACAACAATAAGTCCCATTGAAATATCCCATAACATGTCAATTTCTACTCCATGTAAAGATGATGGCTTAGGGAGAAATATCGGGCTCCAAGCATTTACCATCCATACAAATGACGATAAAAGACCAATTCCAAAGACGAGCATAAGTCTCCCCTGATTGTTATTGTCTTTATTGGTAACTACATATTCATCTCGCTTGCTAGCCTTAGTTGCAAGCTCATATATGCGAACAATCTGAGCAGTTGCAAGGACTAAGAGAAATAGTACAATGGCTAATAGAAGGCCAGTCATATCAATATAATATTATTGGTGAAACAATTTACTTTCATGTATCATAGCATGATTCTTCATTAGTAACGGAGCAGCAGCTAGATTGTGCAAGACGACATAAATAAAAATCCCTGCGTAAAATAAGAATCCGCCTATTTCTGCCCAACCAAAACCATAGTTATAACCCACAGAACCCGGCATTATCATGATATAATGATCCATCCAATGCCCTGCTAAAACAAATACTGCAGCAAGCCCTATAAAGCCAGCAATGCGCTTTGCATCACGAGACATCAAAACCAGGATAGGCATAAGGAAATTTAATACAACCATTGTTATAAATAGCAATTTATATTCTCCGAATCTAGCCAGGTAATATGGTGTCTCTTCCGGTATGTTCGAATACCAAATCAACATATACTGAGAGAACCATAGGTATGTCCAAAAAACACTGAAGGCAAACATGAATTTACCTAAATCATGTTGATGATTGGAGTTAACCCATGGCAAATATCCACCTATTCGTAGATATATAACCAATAAGTTTAAGACCGTTAATGAAGTGACAAACATTCCAGCAAAAGTATACCAACCAAATAGAGTTGAAAACCAATGTGCATCGATAGACATTATGAAATCCCATGCACTTGTTGAAGATGTTACGGCATATAAAACTATAAATGTTGCACCTAATTTTCTTTGAGTAAAAAATAAATTTTGACCCGAGGGTAACCGATCCTCTCGAAGGCTGTTTCTGCGGAATAAGTATGCAGCACCTCCCCATATAACCAAGTATAAAATTGTACGCAAAATAAAAAATGGAGCATTTAAATAAGCTTCCTTTCCTGCGATTAGTGAATCATAATTAGAACTCGATGGATCCATTATTCCTTCCTGCATCCAATGCCAAATATGGTGTTGATGCATAGATCCTGTAATAGCTAGAAACAACAATCCGAGTAATGGAACAATCACAAACAATGAAACAGCTTCCATCACCCGCAGAATTCCTGCCGACCAACCTGCTTGTGCCGCATATTGGATAGCTAAAAAGAATAAAGTTCCCACTCCAATACCTAAAAAGAATATCGTATTCACTAAAAAAGCAGACCATGGTCGATTTGCGGGACCGTGATCTTCATGACCAACATGAGAATCACCAGCGTGAGAATCACCAGCGTGAGAATCACTAGCATGAGAATCACCAGCATGAGAATCA
>Ga0302114_10001031_pt1 | contig 18889 bp, 24 predicted proteins | sample AG5_Surface_MG_FD_203107 | JGI IMG/M metagenome (GOLD analysis project Ga0302114, IMG submission 203107) | Marine microbial communities from Western Arctic Ocean, Canada - AG5_Surface | ecosystem: Environmental > Aquatic > Marine > Oceanic | place: Canada: Western Arctic Ocean | collected...
TTCTTACCCCCCAACGCACTCCCCTCCATCGCAATACTCTTTAAAATCCTAATCGCCTCAATCGCCGCATCAGGCGGCAAACTATCCACCCCGTGAATGTTCGTAAGCCCCCGGTGAGCAGTAACAGCATTCTTGAGAATTTTCGAGCTAACATTCGCCAGCTTGCGAAAGCCCCCGACCGCAACTCCGCTCTTGAAAGCAGACCAGCGAAGCCCCCCCTTTGGGATGTTCGTCCCGTCAACCTTGCACGCGGCCCTGTCGGACTTGGCCAGGTCGATTACGTAGCGGACAGAATCGTCCGATTCCCTCGAGACCTTGAACCCCCCAATAGAGTTGAGGCGGCCAGCAGCGGCACCGGCACCGGCCCCGGGACGTTCCTTGAAGTCCCCGGCGGTGATGGCAACGGCACCAGCTGCGACCCTGGCTAGAGCGGCGGCGGCCTTCTTCAGAGAGCTGGAGGTTCGGAGGTCAACTCCGGCGTTTTTTGTTTTGATCTTTTTTTTGGTGGCAGGGGCCTTCTTCTCCTTCTTCTCCTTCTTCTCCTTCTTCTCCTTCTTGGATTCAATATACTCCTCATCATCGTCATCATCGTCATCAAGTACTTCACCCTTCACAGAAGGCTCAGCCTTAACTGAACTCCTTGAGGACCGCCTAGTAGGGGTCTTTGAGACATTTTTTGAAGCTATCTTGGCCTTGGTCTTAGGCTCGGCCTTCACTTTAGCTTTGGCTTTGGGCATCGTTCAAGTTGACAAATCTTTTTCAATGATTTTATTTCCTAGGATAAAATCCAGATTTCACGGTATGTTAATCCTACGCATCAGCAAATTTGGTGGCGCCCATCAATGTACTCACAAATCAGTTGACGCATCTCACGGACGCTCAAAGGTTTCGCTCGTCCGATTTCAGCTGCATAGCTGGCATTCACTCTACGAAGTTAGTTACCTGGCTCACACAGCCTTTTTCTGCTTCTCTAACCCTCAATCATTCTCGCACACAGCAACACCCCTCCCCAATCAAAATCAAAGTAAAATCATGAAACTCTCAATTATCCCCCTCTTCATTGTCTGTGCCAATGGTTTTGGATTGACACCGTTCACTCGTGGGCTTACCACTACAGCCCAGTCCTCCCCCACCTCCCTGTACATGTCTGATGCCGACGTCGAGTACGAGAAGGCAATGGAAAAGCTTGAGGCTGAGGCGAAAAAGCGCCTTGAGGAGAAGATGGCTGAGTTGTCAGGAAATGTTGAGAGTGTTGGCAAGGAGTGAAGGTTTGCACCACCAAACAATCACCCCCCAAACCCACAACACACAAATATGATGAGTAGAGTAGTTCTGTTCAAAAAACCCCCTTTTTTTTATTTTCACACGTTCTGAAGCAAGGGAGCATTAGCTGAAATGTTTCCAGGCTCCTCCTCGTCGTCAACCTTGCTGTCCCTCCTAACATTATCCATGAAGCTCTCCCTGGGCGCTTCATCCTCGTCGTAGTTGTAGTTGAACAACGCCGGAATGGTCAAAATCTCGTTGTACATTGCTGTTCCAATCAACAAGCAAACAAATCCGAATAGCTTCTCGAAGTGGAAGCGCTCCCACCCTAGCAGCAAGCCCACAGCCCAGATCGCCGCCGTCCTGAGACTGTCAAGAACCATTCTGTGGCTAGCGCTCATGGATTTCGTGACTGAAATTCCGAAAAAGTTGAAGAACGCAATGCTGCAGGTGTACAGCACGAGGCTTAGCTGAATCTGCCAGTTGTTGGAAACCTGCTTCAAAGCATCGATTGGGGCTTCTAGCGCGTACCCGTCCACCTTGATCTGGCTCAAGGGGATGAGCATCGTTCCCAAAATTAGGAAGCCGAAAATGCCCTCGCATCCGACCGCCTTCAAGGCAGGCGCGCCGTACTTGTTGATGATTTTCTCCTCGACAATCATTTGAATCGCAACCATGAACTGCGCAAAAATGACCAAAAAAGTTCCGAGGAGCGCGGCAGAGTTGTCGCTGGTGGTGGGGACTGGGGTGGGGGACGGGGTGGCCCCTTCAGGCGGAAGGGGGCATTGCAAGTCCGTGTTCGCTTCATCATCTTTCTTTTGATCATCGTCTTTATAGTAGATCGAAACATATCCTACAATAGCAACGCCCATGATAATGAAGCTGTGGGTTGTGGGTTTGGTTGGAATTTGAAGTTGAAGTTGAATTTGAATTTTGGGAGAGTTAGAAAAAGGTTGGGTTGGGTTTGGGTTGGTTGGGTTGGATTGGGTTGGATTAGCTTTCGCGCACTCACTAGATGGCCACCCAGTGAAAGGCACGGAGCTTCTTCTTGAGAATGAGGATGGAAAGTAGTGCGGTGAAGACCACAACGGCAGATCGAAGCATTTGGAAGACTGACGCATCGACCAAACAGAGGCCAGCATTCATGATTCCAGTTCCGGTCATGTCTAGGGTGGCAGGGATGGCAAAGACGAATGAGGAAGCCCACGAGTTCTTCTTGGGAATTTGCCGCTTGTTCAAAGCGTTTGACCGGTTGTCAAGGTATTTCTTGATCAGGTACACAACCATGCAGAGAGCTTCTCCCAGAAACATCCCAGTAGCTTGGAAGAAGGGATGGTCAAATTCGTGGGCCCTGGGAACAACAATGCCATCTCCTTTGGGGCAATTTTCATCACCACCAGCATCCCCAGCAAGGTTTCCCCAAATGGTGGTTGGCCCTACATCGCCTTCAGAGAGGGTTTGTTGGCACCACTGGAAGATGCTTGTTTTAGGAATTTGCAAATATAATTGGTTGAAAGAGGCGAAAAGAGTACTTACCTTAGCTGCCAGAGTATTGAATGTTCCTGACACGAACATTCCCATAGCTAGGGCGTAGTCTGACGGCGTCATGATATAAAGAAGACCTTATGGATTATTTTTTTAGTGCCAATGAAATCGCTTCTCAACACCTCAAACCGGGAGATTTCCTACAAAACAAAAACGCGAAACAAAAAAAATCATATCTTTGCAAACAAAATGGCCTCCCTTATCGACAACGCCAATAATTCACACTCTTTGAAGTCCCTCATTAGTCGTGGTGTACCCAAAGATGATGCTCCTGACGTTCTGAAACTGGCTCTGCATCTCAACATCAAGGTGGACCAAAATGAACCCATTTGCGACCCGCTAACACTCATGAGATTTAACAATGCTAGGGAGTCGAACTTGTTGGAGAGTTCCGAAATGTACAACAAATCAATTGCGTGGCGAGGAACAGTCTTCCCTCGCGTTTCAGATTTGTATGGATCTGGACCAAACAAAAAACAGGCAACAGATCGAGCAAGCACGGTTTATTCTCACTCTTGTTTTGGAGTTCTGGGACGAACTACGGAAGTCGGCGAACCCATCGCTGTGTGGCAGTTCGGAGCAATAGACATGGCAGGAATTTCCAAGCGGGAACTCTTTGATGACCTTTGTGAATGCTACATGGCTCATTTGGAAGACGTTCTGCAAGCTGGTCGAGCCGCGAGTATTGCACAAGGGAAACTTGTTCGCGCTAGGATCGTAATATGCGCCTCCGGCATAACGGTTGGCAAGTTGATGTACATCAAAATGATAAAAAAAGTGTTGGCAATAGGCAAGATGTACTTTCCCGAGCTCACAAAAAGCGTTACAATTGTTAACGCGCCGTGGGTCTTTGCCAAATTTTACGCTTTAATCAGTCCTGCGTTAACTCCTGTTATGCGAAAAAAGGTATGCATTTTAGACACAAATTTTGACGAGAAGCTACTCGCGCATGCTGGATTTTCAAGGAAGTTGTTGCCAATCTGCCTCGGAGGTGACTCCTCCGATGACCAGCTCCCCCCTTGCTTGCCGGTCAATTTAAATTAGATTAAAGGGGAGAAAAAAATTTCTTCGTTTCATTTCCTCTAACTCTCCTCCACCATTTCGGCATCATTCTCGATCTCGTCGTAAATACTTTCCACAGCACTGTCCATTTCACTTGCCACCGAGCTCTCCATCCCCACGCTCGACATGGCAGAGCTCTCTGGTACTATGCTGGACGACTTGTACCCACTACTTGCTGCGCTGCTTGTTGCGCTGCTCATGGCGCTGCTCATGGCGCTGCTCATGGCGCTGCTCATGGCGCTGCTCGCTCCACTGCTGTTTGCCGAGCTTTTAGTGCTCTGGCCGGCCCCCACCCCGCTCGAATTCGCAGAGCTTCCTGCTCCTGTTCCTGTTGCTTTTGTGCTCTTCCTGCTCTTGCTACTCTTTCCACCGGTGAAGATGGTCGATTTGACAGCCTCCAATAATCTTGTCGTGGCCTTCTTTTGCCCCGGTTGCTGCGCGTAGCAAATCCCATACTGAAGGAACAGGATGAAATTGTTGATGAACGCCGAGGAGGAGAACACGCAAGGCGGAATTCCGTAGTACGTGTAGGTCTGGCCGTGCATCATGAAGATCGGGATGAGCCGCCAAATGAACGCTGCCGCCGTAAGAATGGCGGCCGTGTAGCAAAATTTCTTGATCTTTTTAACCTCGGAAGAAACCTTCGAGGAGTTCGATTTCAGTTGCTGAGAAATCTTGAGCCCATAGACATATGCGAGGCACCCCCAGATGAACAAGGCCCAAATGAAAATGTTCCACTTGACCATGATGACCATCCCGTCCGTGTAGACATCGTAAATCGCCGCCTTGTTCATTCGGGATTGCAGCTGCCCGCCGATCAATTCTCCAAGGAAAACCCCAATCATGCAAACGCGGGACAAAACTTTGGCCCAGCGAGGGGTCGCGCGCTTCGCTCCCCCGTCCACAACGGTGATCCAGGCCGTCACCAACATTACCAAAATGCAAACCATCGACGCCATGTTAAACGCCATGAGGAACTGCTTCATATTTAGAGTTAATTTTCCGGCCCAGCAATCAATGTCGTAGGACAGCAAAAAGTGCGTCACGGCGGTGCCAATATTAAGCCAACACAGCTTTTCGGACAAGTTGGGGTTCACTAGCGACTGGAGGAGCCAGTGCGTCTTGTTGTCCTTGTAAGCACGACTTTGGCGCTTGTTGTGGTTGAGAATCTTGATGTAGGAAATACAAATGATTGCGGGAAATATGCTGAGGACCATGTAGGTCGAGCACTTCTTCGCGTACCGGCCGTCCGTCGCGTCAGCCCAAGTTCGCGTGCAAGTATTCATTATTAAGCCATCACCAATCTGCTTGTACTCCCCCATTCTCATCTTGTCAACATGCCAACCTTCCGGAAGGTACGGGAAAGGGCAGATGGGTTCATACCCAAATTGATCACGAGGGGGTTCAGAAGCCTTACACACGTACTTCACAAGCTCGGTAGCGTTATCGAACCTTGCAGTGTGATTCAGATCTTGGCCTAAATAAACCAAGGTGTTAGTTGAGGCGAGTTGAGTGTGGATTATGTTATCATAATCCCCTACCCATGAAGTTGTTCCCCCAGTCGGATTCTTGGCGTTCGAAAACCATTTTATATGATAGTAAATAACGCGTTCTTGAGGTGTGACAACATATTATAAGTGTATATGCTATGCTATATAGCATATAGCATAAGTTGAAAAAAAAAAAAAAAAATTAAATATATGTTCCATCGCACTGTTGGGGTAAGAACCTGAGAAGAAACGGCACACATCATTGGTGTACTCATTTCTGTTGCAATACAGTATTTTATGTTACTGAACACCATCGTGAAATCATAACTAACTCTCAAATTTCTCTCCCACACACAGCAGCATTACTACTATGGACCTCCCTACAATTTCATTTGACGAAAATAACAATGTCCGCGTGTTGTCAAAAGAAAACATGCAGCACACGGAGGAGCTCGAGGCCGAGTGCAAAAAGTTCTGCTCGCAGATCACTTCCTTTAAAAAGAACATAGGTGATGTTGTGAAGACACTTGCGGTGAACGCGGACAAGATCGAGAAGGATAAGCTTCGAGCGATAGGTCAGAGGAACAAGGTGGATTCAGAGGTTGAAGATCGACAGAGGCAAAGGATTAGTCTGCAGGGTCAGATCAACGAGAAGAGGGGAGAGCTAGAGCGATATGACGTTCAGCTGAACAGCTTGCAAAAAGTTCAAGCGGATCAACTTGTGATGATTGAGAAGCTTCAAAATCAATAGTAAGGAATTTTAGGCCAAAAAAACTTATATTAATATCTACTCCTCTTCCTCTGATTCTCTGATTTCTCAGAGTTCCCTCTTTGCTCCAACTCGGCGATTCTTTGTCGCAACCGCTCAAGTTCGCCTCGTAACCTGGCAATAATGTCCTCGGGATCTCGCTTCCACCTCGTTGGGATGATGGGGAGTTGGGCTGGGGAGAGGAAGGAGATGATCTCGGAGGTGACGTTGTAGCCGCCGTGGTAAACGCACTCGCCGAGTAGCCTCATGACTTTCTCGAGGGGTGAGGTGTTTTCGTTTGGCTCCAAAAACGACACAAACTCCCACTTGTAGACAATGTGGAGAATGAGGTTGAGGATTGGGGTGAGGCCCGTGAGGTGGTACTCTCGGCAGGGGGTGATTCTAACCGTCTTGTCGTCGTTAGCCGTAACAATGAAGTTGGAATCGGCCGTGATGGTGATCTGGTTGGTGTCGAATTCCTGCTTGAACGTGTGCTTGAGCTCGAAAGTCTCAGCATCCCAGATCTTCATCGTTTTGTTGAAACAGGCACTCACAAGAATACGCCCGTTGGGGGAGTATGAGACGCTACCGACGCAATTGGAGTGAGCCTGGTCGATGCTCTTCACCAAGCTTCCATCGGCAGGGTTCCAAAATTTGATGGATTTATCCCAACTTCCCGAGCAAAGGGTTCTGCAGTCGGGAGAGAACGAGAGGGAATAGACGAAGTCGGTGTGGCCCTCCAACGTGTGCGCTAAGATGGCATTTCCCTCGTTGAAGGAGTAGACCATGATGGACTTGTCGCCACCTCCAGTAGCCAGCTGCTTGCCGTCGGGGGAGAAGCGCACTGCCCAAATCCAATGCGTGTGATCCTCAAGCACTTGCACTCTAGCCCACTCGCCACCCTCCCCCGGCTCCGACCAAATCATCACCTTCTTATCACTTCCACCGGAAGCAAAGTGGGAGCCTGATGGAGAGACAGTGACGCATCTAACACCACCAACGTGTCCCACCAAGGTCTGGACCAACTCGAGGGAAGGGCTGAATACCTTCAAGCCGTTACCCCCAGGACCGTCATAGCCACAAGCCACAAGTGAGCCAGTCGGAAGATAGCAAAGACCATAGACAGCATTTGTAAAAACATTGTCAGTTCGATATTCTACCTTGTTGGAGCTGGTCGAGTGGACGATGATTGACCCGTCATCACTACCCGATACCACATGGCCGTTACTCCGTAACGCCACGCATCTGAGAGGACTGGAATGCTCAAGCGTCATCCCCCTCATCCTCTGAGCTTGTTCCAAGCCTCCTGTGTCCACTTGTTGCTCACCGCAAAGGGATTTGGCCGTGGCCTTGTCAATGCGTTAGATACTGATGCTCTTTTCCCGTGTTAGAAAATTTATAGTTGTTGTGCAGGAGTTGGAGTTGGATTGAAGTTTGGAGTTCGTTGAGTGTAAGTTTATTAAATGTTTACTGTTGTGTAAACCTGATAAGGACAAACTGCTGATACTACGGAAGAAAGAAAGGTAAACAAATACTTATATTTGTGTTGATATCAGTTGATATTGTACATCATGTATGCTATATGCTACATAGCATATTTTTAAAAATATGAATAATTTATTAATTTTGAAGTGTTGAAGTGAGTGTTTATTTTCACACACATAACCCTGATGAGCAACGAGGTCGATGAGCCCCCCAATCAAACAGCCTCTGACCAGGCTGACATAATAGACGTGCTCCAAATAGAGAATGAGGCCCTTCGAAGTCAACTTGGCAAGCTCGAAACCACCCTGGAGCGAATAGAACTCCGGCAGACCCAGCAGTTTTCGGGTACGTTTCAGGACGCTTCTTCCCCTGTTAGAAAGCGGTCGAACAACAACAATGACACCAACACCTCCTATGATTCTCCTTCCCCATTCTCCCCCAACAACAACAAGTCCAACTCCAACCTCCCACCCATCACAATGAACAACCTCGAAGAAATGATGGTGAAGATCCAGCTGGCCAAGAATGACGCAATCCTGCACGGAGAATCGTCTCGAGAAAAGCTTATGAACGACATAACTTTCCTGCACGACCTTCTCAAGCAGGCCAAGGTGGAGCAAACCTCGAATCTCACCGAAATTGCTCAGCTCAAGAAGCAAGTCAAGAGTCAAAAAGTCACTTGCGACAAAATAATGAAGCGCCGGGAGCAGGATAAAATGATATTTGTTGAGATGCTGAAGCGTGAGCGGACCCAGTTTGAGACGAAGTTTTCCGAAGCGGAACTGAAAGTCCGCTGGTTCGAGCAGGAGATGCGGAAAGTTACCGGTTGGGCCAAGCAGCGTCACCTGGACTTCGTCACAGCCTCCCAGCATATGCAAGTGATGGTCAATGACGCTCAGCGTGAAACCGTAGAGCAGGCGAATTCCTTCAATCTCGATCTTGCCAGTGAGCTTGAGTCCCTTCGGTCCGAAGTTGCCGACCAATATTCACATTAGTAGAGATAAAAATACGCGTTCTAGATAGATGTTCACATGTCCAAACCACTGCAGTCCAACTGCAAAATGTCTACTTTTCCTCCGCCCAGCATACTTGAAATGGAAGGAGTTGTTCGGTTCAAGTCGCCCGTAACGAACTCCTTCACATATGTTCCGGCGTTGGTGCACAAAAATAAGTGGAACCAGTGTTCGTTGATGAACACGGCCCTCATTTTCGTGACAATTCTGTCTCTGGCGGTGTTGGTCCTCCTGCGCCGAGTCAAGAGAATGAGTGGTTTAGTAGTGGCTCTTATTCTCTCGTCTTAATCAAGGCTCGCTCGCTTCGCTCGCTCACCTGTGAAGCACTCGAATTGGCGTTTTTTGGCTTATCGGCGTTGGTTTCGTTGTTGTTACCAACCTATCGAGTTCGCCCTGGTTCGTTATCGGTTTTTCCGACCAGCAAACGCACACGTAGTGCTTCACCTTGTCCTCGGTTTCAGCTTGAAGGGATGAAAATGTTTTCGATATGGTCAGCTCGAGGTTGTTCACGCCCACCCCGGACACGTGGCTTCCGTACGAGCCAAAGTCGCTCTCTTTGCTGCTGCTCCGAGCGAAGAAGGTGCGAGGCGCATTTTTAACGAAACACGATAGGCAGCGAGCGAGCAAAAAAATTGTTTTGGTAGGTTGGGGTTAGTGAAGAAAAAAAATGAAGAAAAAATGGCGAACTGAGTGAATCGGCCGTAACTCCGTCGTATGGAGGTTTTAGACTCTCAGATTTAAACACGGCGGCGAGTTCAGCCAAGCACAACTTTTTGTGGGAGGGGAAATTGATATATTTTGTCACAGGGGGGCGCCCCCCCCCCCCCCCCCGCTCCGCTCACTCACCTATTATTAATAGAATTCTTGGCCAGCAAAAGCCCGGGGGCGTCCGGCACGCACTGGCCGTCAATGATTTCGCAACAGAACGGGCGGCCTCCCTTGCCCTCCAAATTGAGCATGCGAACGTCCATGTCTTCTCTGCCAGAGCCGTGGAATTTGCACTTGCCGTAGAAGATGCCCGGCTTTGGCAGATCAGTTGTAGTTGTTGTTGTTGTTATTTTATTGTCGAAATGGAAGTCGTTGCAGCTCATGATGCTGCCGATTGCTTTCGTCACCCCAGCCGTGATGGCATCCTCAACGCTCCCGATTCCCTTTCTAATATTTACGCCCTTTTCGCGCACTAGGAACGGAGTTTGTGGGCAATCGCGGCGAAGCTTGGTGTACTTGCCGTGAAGGTAGAAGGGGGTGCGCCAACAAGCTGAAAGAGGCGGGGGCGGATTGAGGGGGGGGGTGGAAGGAGAAGGAGGAGAGAGCGACGATTCGAACCAAGAGGCAAGCTTCTCTAAAACGCTAGTGTCGCTGTTGCGCAAAATTGTATCGAACCAAACGTGCACTGCGTTGCACGTGAGGAAGAAATCGTGAGTTTCACAAAGCACAGTGGACATGTTGGAACGCTCGTAGAGGTTTTCACGAGGATCGCCACCCTGTAGATTGTAGCCAAGGTTCGTTATCTGCTTCGTGCGCTTTCGTTTTTTGGCCGTTTGGGATGTTGGGGTGGAGGAGGCGGTGAAGGAGGAGGTGAAGGTGGATGTGGAGGTGGAATTGGAATTGGAGGAGAACCAAGGCGTCAAGTTTTCGGGAGGGGGGAAGGGGTTTAACGACCGCGCAATAATATGAACCGCGAGCGATCCCTCAGCGATGCTGGGGTCCTGCTTTGGGTCGGGCACTCTACTACCCCAGGAGGAGGAGGAGTTGCTGGAGCTGGATCTGGAGTTGGATCTGGAGTTGGAGCTGGAGTTGGAGCTGGAGTTGGAGCTGGAAGTGGAGCTGGAAGTGGAGCTGGAAGTGGAGCTGCAGTTGGAATTTCGACAAATTGTTTCAATCTTATCTTTCGCCACCGTGAGGAATTTTTTAACACGGGAAGGGATTGTCTCGGCAAATTTTATTTGGGGTAGGGGCTGGGACTGGGACTGAGACTGGGACTGGGACTGGGACTGCCGTGAGTGGAGGTACAGCATGAAGGAATATAAATTTAGGGCGATTTTGCCATCAATGGCAAGCGAGAAGTTCTCGCTGGTGACCATGTCCTTTGCCGAGATTCGAGTGGTGGGAGATTGTGATGATAGATAAGGTGATAGTTGGTCTGAAAGGTTTTTATGTATTGCAGTGAGGTTGGTGGGGGTCAATGTGCCAGCGCAAATCGTGCAAATTCGTGAGCTGTCGTGTTGCAATGGATAGGGAGTCAGGATGTCAAAAATCCTCGTGGAGGTCAACATCACTGTGCATGTTGAACATAGCATCGCTTACAGCAAAAGAATCAATGATTCACTTCTTCGGTTCGCTCTGGCTGCTTTCGCACAGCTCTGGCTTCTAGACGATGTCAAGGGGGTTGTCTAGCCCGTGCTGCTCAGTTAAGAGGGTTCGGGTTCGCTCTGGCTTGAACACCTGAAAGGCAAAGTGTGGACAAATCGCAGGAAGTGAGGAAACAGTAAATTGTTCTCGATCACCATCACAAACTCAATGCACAGATTGTTTGCCCCCGTTCGGCTTCTCAGGGTGTCCACGAGAAACTCCCAGCCTCGGTACGACATCTCCCCTCATCGATTGGCTAAACTCTTTCTGAGCCCCATTTAGTCCCTTCCTTCCCCAACCCCTTTGCTGCTTTCCGGCCCTCCAATATCACCCCCAACCTCTCATTGCTGTGATCCCCGTCCTCCAACCCAAAGCTGTGTTCCTTCCCTTGCCCCAATCGTCCCCCATTGCTTATCGACTCGATATTCACATCCAACCCCTGGCACTAACACAAACACCCTCACGCACGCTCGCACCTGCACCATGCAGGCGAAATATGGGTTTGCAAAAGAACAAGTTTGTGGAGGAATGGAACGGGAAGCGTGAGATGACTGAGAAGTCATTCGAGCTTGGTCCTTCCAACGTCCCTATTTTGCTTCTCACAGTTGTTGCTGCTCCTTGCTTTGTGGCCTACTGGACGGGTGACGAGATGAACCAGAGGCCTGAGTTTGCTGGTAAAACGATGATTGATTCCCCTTCTGATCACATGATAACTGAGGGGACCAATCCCACAACACCACGAGGCTTATAACCATGACTTGACTTCACTTGACGTGACATTAAACCCCAAAGCTGCTACTAGATTGGTCCATATTTTGGGCAAAATTTTATGTTTATGGACTCTCCACAACCCCCTCAAACACAAGCTCAGCCGGCCCCTTCATGTAAACATTGCCATCACTCTCGCGCCACTCAATGAACAGATCACCACCCGGCAGAGTGACCCTCGTTCCTCCCTCTCCCGCTCTTGGTATCTTTCCGGCACGCACGGCGGCAACCGTTAAGGCACAAGCCCCAGTGCCGCAAGCTAATGTCGGTCCCGCTGCGCATTAATGAAGCAATAACAAAACAAACATGCGAGCGAGTCAAAGAATTGAGTTGGTTAGTTCAGTAGTGGATGTAGTGTCTGGACTTGCTTCGCTCGCTCACCTCCTCTTTCCCACACCTTCATTCTCAAGTGATTGTCGTCAACCACCTCAACGAACTCGGCGTTCACCTTGGCCGGAAATGCCTTGTGCCTCTCCATCATGGGGCCGTACTTTTCAAAATCTAAATCATCCAACTTGTCAACGAAGAAAATAGCGTGGGGGTTGCCCATCGAAACCGCATTAACCTTCCATACCGAATCGTCCTCGGCAATTAGCTCGCCCTCGACAACTGAGTTTGAGTCGCCGTTCGCCTGAATGGTGCAAGGAACGTCTGCGCCGAGCGAAGCGAAGCGAGGCGAGGCGCATTTTTCATGAGCGAGCCAAAGAATTGAGTGGAATAACTTGTTAGTTCAGTAGTGGACATAGCCATTATGTCTGTAACCATTTCGCGGGATTCATCGCGAGTATGAATGACTTCCTCAAAGCTCGCCCGCTCACCTCCCGCCTCCAAAATCGGCTTCCCCATCTGCACCGTTACGCTTCCATCCTTGTTGATAACCGGAACGATCAACCCAGCCCCAGTGTGGATTCGGTAAGTCGCCCCCTCCGCGAGCTTTCCATCTAACTGTCCGAGGAACTTCGCCAAGCACCGAATGCCGTTCCCGCACATTTCAGGCTCGGAGCCGTCGGAGTTGTAGATTCGCATCGCAAAATCGTACTTCGCAGGGTCAGGGGAAGCGAGGGCGAAGATTACTCCATCGCCGCCGATGCCAAAGTTGCGGTCGCAGATCGAGGCACTGAAGGTGTCGGTGAGGGTTGGGAGAGTTTTGTCACGTGCATCAATGCATATAAAGTCGTTTCCAAGGCCCTGGTATTTAGCAAATTTCCTTGGGATTCCAAAGAGGGACGATTTTGGATGGGTGGGGAGAAGGGGTGGAGTGAGGAAGGAACTGACTGTGGGAAGGAGGAGAAGTAGCAATGTGGTTAACATAACTACAACGTTGTTCGGTAAAAAGGTGAGTATGCTGAAAAGGTCTGGAATGCTGGAATATCTCGACACCTCGAGCTTCCAAAATACCAACTCAAGCCCAACACAAAGCACAAGGTTTAAAATGAGAACCAACCTTCCCATACTTCTTCTTCTTTGTGTGCAAGTCATTCGTGTTCACTCCATCGAGGCCACTTTCACACCAAACATTCAAGACAATGATGAGCCCCTCAATCTCCCTCTCTCTGCCTCTTATCGAGCCAAATTGACAAAGCTTTCTTCTGTCTTGTCCGGCATCACCGACGAATCAACGAAGAGTTCTCTCTTGTCGAAGTTCGCGGGGGAGTTGGATATAACAGTAGATCAGCTTGTGGGCGTTCTGTCCAAGAACGAGCGAGATGGACGAGTTGTGGCTGAAAGTGGCAATGCCGGGAAAGCTTTAGTGGCGTTTCTCTCCTCCTTCTTCACCTCCTTCTTCTCCCTCTTACTTCGCACGTTGAAAGCAATACTGCCTTCTTCTTCCTCCTCCTCCTCCAAATCCCTGCATAAAAAAGCACTGCTGTCTTCGGCCACATTAATGATTGGGTTGGTGGTGTTTGCCCGAGTAACCAACAATTGCGTTCCAATAAAAATTCCCTCCCTCAACACACATTTTACTCTTTTCCAGCCAACCAATGGGTATTTCAACTCATTTCTGAGTCCCGGAAACAAAAACGGCGCATCTTGCCTGGCGCTCGATGACAGCGCATCAAACTCCAAGTCCAACTCCAACTCCGCGACAATCTCCACAAAAATTCTATCCGCCACCAACAACAACAATTTGTTCGAAGCTACAAATTCTGTCATGGCAAAGCGTCGATTTGGCGAGTATTTCCCCTGTTCCACCCTCTCTCTCCACAAGCAGAGAAACTCGGTTAATAACAAGCTTAAAAATGAAAACCTGGCGTTTGCGCAGAAGTCTCTACTGCAAGTTTCCAAAATTTCCACTCTCCTGCGAGCGGAAGATGACGAGGTTGATGCGGAGTCGAATAGCTACAAGGTTTCCTTCGGTACGACCAATGGCGGAGGAACGTCAATGTTCAACAATAAAAAAGGGCGCCTTATTATCACAGTCGCAAACTCGCAGGTTACTGTGAGCTCGCCTTCTCAATTTATCTCAGAGCAGATATCGCAATCGGTGGCTAAATCGATAAATCTAGAGGTGAGCGAGCGAAGCGAGCGAGCTTTGAGGAAGTACAGCATGATGCGCTTGGGATAACTAGCCACCATGTCCAATTTTTGTTTGGTGGAAGGGGTTGTGTGGTGGAATTGGGGGGTGATTCAGTGCTTTCGCCTTTTTTTAGTTTTTTTGAGAATTCTCTTGGTGTGTGGATGGCCACCGTGTCCAATTATGAGCGTCAAAAGGCATTGTGTGTGATTCGCCCTTTTTTAGTGCGAAATTGCTTTACATGGCTACATCCTAGCCACTACTGAACTAACATTATTCCACTCAATTTGTATGGTTCTCTCGTTTTGCTCTTGCTTCATTCAAAATATGCCTCGCTTCGCTCGGTGCAGCTGTCGCACCTCGCCTCCCGGGCGAATGCGCTGAAATTTCACAAGAGCACAAAATCGTTTCGGCAGAAATTCAAAAACGATCGAAAAGCTCGAGCGGCTGCCGCCATCGAGAAACTCGAAGCACTTTCGGACGAGCGGAAGTCGAAATGGGGACGAAATAGGAATTCTTCCGGCTCATACACCCCCTCAAACACGAGACAGCAATCTCCGAATAATTGTTAAAGCAGAAAAAATTCCTAGAGGTCTACGGTCTACTCTTTTTCAACACTCCCCCGTTAACACGCTCAACGCAATCCTCCTCCTGGCATTTTCCGTGACGTGCTTCTGGTTGAAGTCCAACTTCAAACCCAAAGACAACGCTTCGGCATTCATGCAGCTGAAAACGCCGCAATCGCACCCGTTGTGCTGCTGAGGCGTCTTTTCCTCCTCAAACAGCTCCCACTCCCCTGGCAAATCCCCCCCCTTCTTTGCCTTCCACTCGTCCACCAGATACCTCTTCATGGCCTGCAGAAACCTCCGCCCCCCTCCGTTCATGCTGTCGTAGTAAACGATTTTCTGCGCCGAGCGATTTAGTTTAGTGGTGGATGCAGCCGTCTGTAGCTATTCTTCGTCAAGGCTCGTTCACTCACCTTCTCCTTGACGTAAACAACCAAGCACGTCCAGTGCATGTTGTTGCAGTTGCACGGAATGATAATCTTGTCGAGAGCGAAGATGTCCTTCCCGTGCACCTGCTTACTCCACCTCTTCACCCCTGCGTAGTTGTAGGTCCCCTCCCCCCCGTCACCGAGCAGCTTCGTGAAGAAGAAACTCTGCGCCAAGCGAAGCGCCGAGCGAAGCGAAGCGAAGCGAGATGCATTTCAAATTAGATTGGAATAATATTCATTTGAGTTCATGTGGCTCGTCGCTCACCTTGAAAAAGTGGGAGTGCGATCTACTTGAGTCCTCGGCACACAGCTTGTCGTCGCGGTTCTGGAGCATTCTGTACCAGTAGTGGATCACCTCGTCGTTCAGCCATGATCCTTGCCGGAGGGTGACAAAGTTCTTTCTCATAACCTCGTCGTTCTTTGACACACCAACCACGTCGTCCGAGTTTCCGTTCTCGGACAGTTTCTCGGCGACCATGGAAAATTCGTCGTCGTAGAGGGGCTCCCTTGCAATTGGGAGAGCGGAGCTGATGTTGCTTTTCTCGGCCTCTTTCTCCTTCTCCTCTTCCTCCTCGGCCGCCAATCTTTTCCTCTCCTCCTCCTTCTCCTCCTCCTCCCTCAACTTTCGCTCAGCCTCCTCCCGCTCCGCTTTCTCCCTCAAGTCTCTAGCCTGGATCACCTTTAGCTCCCTGTCGATCTGAATCTGCCGAGCTTTGTTCTTCTCGTACGGTTTGATTGAGTTGGTCAGCTGCTCCGCTCTCGAAAAGGCTGCTTGCGATGCACTTTTCGACTGTAAGTGCGACGGTGGCCTCATGAACGCGTTCGGGGATGATGAAAGAGCTTTTTGGTAGTTTTGGAATGAGGAGGTGGAGGTGGAGGTGGAGCTGGAGGTGAATGTGGAGGTGGAGCTGGAGCTGTACCTGGAGCTGTACCTGGAGCTGGAGCTGGAGCTGGAGCTGGAGCTGGAGCTGGAGCTGGAGCTGGAGCTGGAGCTGGAGCGGCTGGTACTAATTTTGCTCTCGTCGTGCTCAAACTCAAAACTCTTCCCCATGAAGAGCTTGACCTCCCCAAACTCCTTGAAGAACTTAGTCGGGGCAACCAGTTTCGACAGCCGTCGCAGCTCAGCTCGAAGCATCTCAGTTTTCCGGTTCTGGTCGTTCGTTCGCGACAGTAGGCCGAGAGAGCCGAACATCGCATTGAAGGGGTTGGACTTGGATTTGGGCAGATCGCCATAGCTCGAGTTTGCGTGCATGAACGAGACTTGCTCCGAGTTGGAGAGCCGATCGAAGTAGCTGTACGCATTGACCGTGAGGGTGGTGGTTGGGAGGAGGGCGGAGGAAGAGGGGGAAGTCAGGAGAAGCTCATTTTGCTCATCTAAAAATTCAATCGCCATTGCCTGCAGTGCCTCGTTAGAGAGGGCTAGTTTTGCTTCAGGGTTGGGGTTGGGGTTGGGGTTGGGGTTGGGGTTGGGGCTGCGGTAGGATGGAGAATCCATTTGGATTGATTCGATGGAAAGCCGTGGGGTTGAGGGGGTTCGCTGTTGAGGGCGAGAGATTAGATTTTGCGAAGAAGACGATTCAGTCTGGAAATTCTTTCGCCTACGCTTTTTTCTATCTTGTGCGAGCGTGAAGTTGTTGAGAAGTCCCATTAACACGAATCCACTCAAACAAACAATTTTTGTGGCGCCGCTCAAATCATTAAAATCTCCAATTTGTTTCAGGTGAAAGTTACGCACCCCTCAACATCCCTTCCCCCCCCTTGTGATGGTGGCTGGCACTCGACTGCTAATTGTGGTTTCGTTTATCTTGCCCACACTTGCCTTGCTTATTTATTTAATTGCAATATCATTGCCCCAACGAGCGATCCTCCCCCCTCCTCCTGCCCCTCCTCATGGCGGGGAGTGGAGACAAAGTCCTCTTCTCACTTTAAACGTAGTAGTGAATACGACCTCCACATCCCCTCATGTGCTTCTCACTCTCTCAGGTGCAATAGCAGAATCACTGGACTGCATTTCCTCTGTCGAATCTCCAAACACTTATAGACATGGCCAACTGTATCAACTCAAGGTTTGGAGTGTGTTAGAATTTGAAGAGTTCCAGCTTGCCTCCTCTTCCTCCTCGCCCCCCAGCAATGTCTACAAACTCAACATAAACCTCAATTCTCCCAAGACAGCAACAACCGAAAAAATAACTTCTCTTTCCGATTCTCTCAAACTGAGCACCAAGAAACGAAAGAAGCTCGTCCAGAACACCCGTGTTTACATGTCAATGTCTCCGGCTGATGATCGGTTGTGCACGGTGGATTTTCTCCCCTCTTCTTCTTCCACTTTGGAATCCAATGCGGAATCCAATTCTCAGCACGAGCTCAACCTCCTCAAGGCTGTTGCGTACAACTTTGCGAACGGGGTGCTCTCTCCTCCCCCCTATGCTTCTGCCGACGATCCGTCGGCGGTGTATGGCTGCGATGACAATTCCGACTTTCAGGTCACGTTTGCTCTTGTTGATGAGGATCCTGGGTTTTCCGCCCCTTCTCCTTCCAATTCCCCCTCCATCTCCTCCAACTCGACCTACACTACCGTAGACATCACCTCAATCTCCAATTTTTTCTCTCCCAAGAACAACGATTTTCCAACAACTCGCATCCCCACCTCCCTCAATACCTCCCGCTCCTCAAACCTCAACTTCATTCTCTTCGTCCCTTCGGTTCAAAACACCCCCCTGTACGTGGTGGACTCCAGGCGGCAAAAGTCTATAAAGAAGAAGCGGAAGGACACGAATAGAGAGTTTAACGAGAATGACGATGAGAATTTGAAGAAGAGTTTTTCGCTCGAGAATAGAGGGGGTGGGGTGATTTTGAATCTGGAGTATTACCAAGGGGAAGCAGCCTCATCAGCCTCCTACAACAACTACAACCGAAAAATCTCTTGGGACTTCCACGAGATAAGAAATTTGCTGATCGACCCATTCATTCACATGATCCAACCGGCTTGTGGCAATGTCAAGGTTGATTCGATCATCTCCTTGTACGGAACCTTGCACACCAAAGCCGACAGCTACAGTCGCAGGCAGTTTGACCCCGCCTCTTGCAACAATAATACCACAAATAACAATAATAATAATAACACCATCCTCCCTTCCGTCTTTTGCTCCTCCTCAATACGAAACCTACACAGCATTCCCCCCCCTGCAACTCTCCCACGCCAACTTCACCTGACGGCCGCCGATCTTTACACCCCGATCTCCCACCTGATCTCAATAATGCGGTCTACCCTCCTGAAACTCCCCTCTCCTCACCAGCAGTCCCACTCCTCCGCCAACTATGGCGGGACAATAATATTCGACGGAATAGACTTCTCCGACTCGGTCATGCTGGAAATTCGCCCTTCGTCAACTGGAGTTGCGGTGCACGAAGTCGACCACATGATCAGGGAGATGTTTTCGAATAAGTGGGCGAGGGCGGTAGAGAATTTGGAGGCCGTGGTGAAAATTGCGACTTTGTCGGTGAGCGAGCGAAGTGAGCGAGCCTTGATGAAGACGAGAATACTACTCACGATGAATCCCGCGAAATGGCTACAGACTTTATGGCTACATCAACTACTAAACTAACACATTCCACTCAATTCGTGTGGCTCGCTCGATTTGCTAGCCTCGAATG
>Ga0302114_10001032_pt1 | contig 18878 bp, 19 predicted proteins | sample AG5_Surface_MG_FD_203107 | JGI IMG/M metagenome (GOLD analysis project Ga0302114, IMG submission 203107) | Marine microbial communities from Western Arctic Ocean, Canada - AG5_Surface | ecosystem: Environmental > Aquatic > Marine > Oceanic | place: Canada: Western Arctic Ocean | collected...
CCCAGTCAAAACCTATCGAAAGATTGAGGCTGCACAGCACAGCCTTTCACTCTTTCACGATGATTCCGAACTCGGAGCGCGCATTGTGCTCGTTCGTGGACGGATCGGTTTGTCTTTACCACATGAAGAAGAAGCAGAAAGGTGAGTCTCACTCAGTCTCCGCTCGCCTTGATGAAGACGAGAAATATATACGAGCCACTAACTACTAAACTAACATTAATCTCATTTTTTTGGCTCGCTCGCCTCCCCCCTTCGCTCGGCGCACAGAGTTCGTTGGAAAACCAGGACACACCGAGACTGTGTTCGGCTGCCAGTATTCTCCCCACAACATGAACTCACTTGCAACGTCGTCGCACGACTCCTCAATAAAAATTTGGGACACTGTCACGATGCACCTCGAAAAAAACCTAGTCGGCCAAGAAGGCGTCATCTACGCAATGAGCTGGAGCGCAGACGGTATGTACCTTGCCTCCTGCTCCATTAACGGTTCAGTATTCATTTGGGACATAGAAACGTCGCAGGTGAAGAAACAGCTCACTCACCACAAAAAAGCCTGTTACTGCATTGACTGGTGTCAAACCGTAAACAGAAACGTTGGTGACATTGACTGGCTGCTAAGCTCTGGTGGAGACTGCTCCGTCTGCGTTTTTGATGACAGCGGCGATTTATACAAGCGCTACTGGCTTCCGAGCGAGCTTTTCGGCTGCCAGTGGAACGAACACAACCCGAACATCTTCTCGGTCGGGTCCATGGACAGCTACGCATACGTCTTTGATATTTCCAAGGACGAGGACTCCGCTCTCTTGTACGTGCTAGATGGCCACAGCGACAGGTGCTTCCACACGAAATGGAATCCCTTATCGTACGGGTTGCTCGCCACCGGATCTGACGACAACAATCTCCGAGGTGAGTGAGTGAGTGAGTGAGTGAGTGAGTGAGTGAGTGAGTGAGTGAGTGAGTGAGTGAGTGAGTGAGTGAGCGAGCGAGCGAGTGAGCGAGCGAGCTTTGAGGCTTTGAGGAAGACGAGAATACGAGCCACTACTAAAACTAACATTATTATCAATTCATTCGGCTCGCTCGCCTCCACCCTGCTCCATTAAAAATGCGACCTCGCTTCTCTCGGCGCAGTTTGGAACTTACCCGATCTGCCTGTTTACCAGGACGACCGAGTCACCCCCATGACCCCCGCCGCCGACTTTTTTTACGAGCAGCCCGCCGCATTAAAAAAGTTCCACTTCACCGATAGCAAAGTTCTCCGCGGTCACACCTCAAATGTCAGACCCATAATTTGGCACACCGAGATTCCCCATCTGCTTTTTTCTGGCAGCTGGGATGGGAAAATATTGCTCTGGGACATTCGAAAGATCGACGAGAGCTCCAGCTCTAGCTTTGTTGGCAGCACATCCACGCATTCGCACTTGGCCGACGTATACGGACTTTCCTCCCACCCGAAGCGACCGTTCACAATTGCTTCGTCGTCGAGGGACACAACTGTGCGGTTCTGGAACATCACCGGACCCGTCGTGGACAATTTGCTGCTGAACTGCATAAACTGTCGCTTGGATGATGACAGGTCGAAAAATTGCCTAGAGGGTCCAGAGTCCGCGAGGTGAGCGAGCGAAGCGAGCGAGCTTTGAGGAAAGACGAGAGACAACCTACCCACTCATTCGCTCTTTCTTCATTAAAAATGCACCTCGCATAATTTTGCTCGGCGCAGGCTGCTGAAATTGACAGACGGAATGAAACCCTTCAACATGGACGCAGAATTTTACCAGCAGGTTTTTACTTTTTTCGGCGGCGGGGTTGGGCTTGACGAGTTGTGGGATATAATTGTGAAGACTATGAATAAGAGGAAGAGAGATAAGGGGGGGGGGGAGGGGGAGAATAATAGCAACAACATCATCGCGGTGAGCGCCGTCCGGCACCTTTACCACCAGGACGAAATTGTGCGGCTCGGAATCGGCAAGGCAAACGAGCTGGAAAGCGTGAAAATGCGGCTGGGGAGCATTGGCGACAACAAGGGCATTAAGAAGGAGGAAATTCTGAAAAACGCCGCGGAAATATATGCCAAGGCGGGAGATTTGAAAAAGTACTGCTTGTTGATGGTGGAGCTGGGGGAATGGGAAAGAGCTATAGCCATTGCGCCGAGTATTGGGTACGATTTTTGGCAAGAACTGACCAAGAAGTATGGGAAGGTATTGGCCGGCAACTTGGATGAGAATTGCATTCCATTTTTTCTGGCTGGGGGGGCGGTGAGGAACGCCGTGGAGTTTTACGGAGATCGAAACGAGAGTTTTGATGCAGTCATGATTGCCAAGAGTTTTGAAAAGAGTAATTGTCACGGAGGGGAGAGTCGAAATCACAATTACAACAACAAGCAGGAGGAAGGGAAAAATGGCAGGGAGAACGAAGACGATGAGGGGGAGGACACCCCGCAGGACTTGCTTAAGTCGACCCACTGCAGAATGGCTGAAGACTTCTCACAGGACGATAAATTGATTTTGGCTGCCGCATCCCATTTCGCAGTGCAGGACAACGAGAAAGGGGTGGAAAAGCTGCTAAAGGGGAAAAACCACCTGCTCGCATTTTGCGTTGCGAGCAGTTTGGGTGTGAGCGTTAGCGAAATCATGGACTGCATGAGTGGAGAGCACGCGAAGGCATTAACAGAGAATTATTATCTATGAAATTAAAAATCAGAACTTTCTATTTTGCAGGAAGCCACGCACACTTTCTGACGCTCGACCGCCGCCGCCTTGGTCGGTTCTCGCCGCCTGGCTCTAACTCGTTAGTGCTCAGCTGACGGAGGTGGGCGTCAATTAAATTTTGGCTTAAAAAAAATCCCTATTTTGAGTGTTTGAACACTTGAATTTTCACACCACCTTTCCATTTTGCAAGATATATATCACAAAGTGCCAAGTTTAAAGTTTAGTGTGTTTAGGCAACTAGAACCAAGAACCCATACATACAATCCCACAAATTAGAAGCAAATGACAGTTTCAGCAATGTGTGTCGGCCTTTTCTCCTCAACCACCTTGTTCATCTCAACAATGTCCTTTGTCTTTGGAGCCACAATCATAACTATGATTTTCACTCTATCAAACAATGATTGCTTAGTTTCAATCACCATTCCTACAACCACAAACACAACCAATTTCCACTTTGATTTTGACTGTCCCTACAACTCTATAGTTTACGACTTTTCCTTGATCTTCTTCACTCTGCTTTTTGCATTTGGGCTCACCCTCCTGCTGTCGGGCTTCATTTTCAAATATACTCGAAACGAGAGGTTCAATAAATCGCTGCTGTCGCTGGGCTTCACGATCCCTTATGGAAGTTTGCTGACAGCGTGGATTTTCTTCGTGGAGGGCGGCTTCAAGTCCTGCGTGGAGAATTCGAACGGCGTCGAGCTTGACGACGCGAAATGCAAAACTATTCTCGAAGCACAAATACAATCCTTCCTAATCTTCTTCTTCACATCAATTTGGCTGACCTTCTTGGTTTTGTATCTCAGCGCAAACCATCGATTGCAGACAAGGAACGGAAACTCAAGAAGAAAGATGTCAACGATTGAGAAACAAACGCATATCAAGAGACATTTGACATTCAACGCATTGCTGTGCCTGTTTGGCTTCTTGGCGTACTTGGTCACATTCGAAAACAACGAAATAATATCAACCTGCGATGGCGATGGCGATGGCGACGACGACGACGACGGTGCCAATATCGCATGCTTGAACGTAGATTATGCGTATGTGCAGTTCGTTGCGGTTGGGATGATTGATATCACGATGGTTTGCCTGATTTGGATAATTTATGCTCGCGTGTTGTGCAAAATTGGGGAGCAGAGAATAGAGAAAATTGTCGAGGAAGCGCACCACAGTGAAATTGACGAACAAATAAGCATTTCAAGCTCAAGTAGAGAAAGTGATTACAGTAACAACAACATCGACAACTGCGGCGAAGAAGATCTGGAAGCGCCATTACTTCCCTGCGCGCCTCCGCAACAGCACCACCACATCATGGCAAAAGCACAACTCATTATGTAATAAATAACAAACTACTTAATAATTTGGTTTGGATTTCTCAAAGCTTAAATTTTTTACGACTATTATCAAATTCAGTCATGTTTGAATGGTTTGTCAAATCTTTTGTTGTAAATTGGCTCTCGATATCAGTCACCCCCTTCCGCTTCTTCTTCTTTTTCCCACCAGTCTTGAAATCCTGCCAACTTGCAACACCTTCCTTCTGGACCACATCGGACTGAGTGGCCTTGAACTTTTGTTTCAACCCCTTCACCTTCTTCCTTTTTTTCAATTTCGCTTCCTCTGTGTCGGTCGGAAGAAGCTTCAAATTATCCGGAATCACAAAAGTGGAGTCTGCTGTGATGTTCGATTTCTTCTTATTTTTTTCTATTGGGGTAGGTTCGGCAGCTTGAGTTGAGGAAGTTGCTGGATAGGTGTTGATTATATTGGTGGAGGGGGCAGAGTCACTATACAAGTTAGAAAGCTCATCAGCCGCCGTGCTCTTCCAAGCTGCTGCTGATGCTGAAGTCTTCTCCAAGAAACTTGGGATTGCGTCCGGTATTTGCTGTTGTGTTGTTAGTTCGGGCTCAGGTTCAGAATCCAGCTCCTCCTTCGTTATCTCGATCAGCTCGAGGAGGTCATTTTTAATTTGGAGGTATTCATCATTTGTGGGGTCGGTTGCAAGCAGCTCATTGATTTCATCCAAGGAAGCGAGATGTTCGTTTAGATCTGACATTAAGTTTTGTGAATGACTTTGAAGGTGTATGCTTGAATGATAGAGCACAAATTGCTTCGATAATTTTTTCACGCGTGAAAAATTGCTCGAACAATTTCTCACCCCTCAAAACAGACTATCCTCCTAACCAATTAACCAACGCATCCCTTCCCTCTCTCGCCTCTCTCAAATAAATAACCCACACGCTACAACCTATGCCCCTCCTCACCTCCATTGCCCGTGCCACAGATGCACTCATCCTTGTGGCTAGTATATCCCACTCTGGCTCCCACACCCAGGAGTCTGAGTCGATGGACATGTATAAATCCCAAGCTAAGCTAGTTCTAAAAAAGTTGAACTCGCGTTCGGTTGCGAAATGCTCAATAGAATCTGGCAGCTGCGTGTTCCACTATGTGATTAACTCTGGGGTAATTTACCTTACCCTGACAGAGAAGTCCTACCCCAAGCGCCTTGCATTTCTGTACTTGGACGAGGTGTGTGATGGGTTCATCATGGAGCTCACAAAGGACTATGGCGACAACTGGATCGACCAGATAAACACTGCCGCTCGGCCGTACCAGTTCATCAAGTTCGACAAATTTATCCAGCGAAAGCAGAAAGAGTACGTGGATCCGTCGTCACGAGGTAATTCGAACAAGCTGAACGAAGATCTGGCTGACATACAGAGTATTATGAAGAAGAACATTCAGGAGGTTCTTAACAGGGGTGACAAGCTCGACCACGTGAGCCGAGTGAGCGATAGCCTAGTGAGCGAGAGCAAGAAATTCAAGTGGGGGGCTAAAAAGCTGAGTTTTCAGGCGTTGATGAACCAGTATGCGCCCCTGGTGGCGATAGGGGTTTTGGTTCTGTTCGTCTTTTACTGGAAATTGTTTTAACCTGTTTTTACATTTAAGTAAAACGGGTTAACTCATTAAAATTTACGTAGGTGCACTATATTATTTACTTCCTTTTTTCCTCCTGACTGGTGGTGAGCTTGGTGGTGGAACCCTTTTCAATTTCAGTTTGTCGTCGATGATTTCTAGTTTACCGCGCACCCGGTCCAAGCCCTCCTTCTTAACTTGCATCTTCAACTCCACCAACGCCATGCTTCGCGCAACAAACCAATTCTCCGCCGACATCAGGTGAAGCACGAGATTGTGTAAAACTACCTTCTCGGCATCGGAGTAGTTTTTTTCCACTTGATTTTGATTTTGATTATCTCCTATCCTGAACAATACCAAGGATCGAGCGAGCATTTCCTTGAAGTCCAACTCATCGTTGACCAGCTTCGACAAGTGAAATTTAACCGTACCCAAGTTTCCGAGCGCTCTGGCTTCTCCGGATGAGTCGCCAGTTAGCCTACCCGCCCGAACCGCTAGCATTAGATTCTTCTCGGCCAATTTCAGCCTCCGAGTCTTATTTTCGAGGTCGGCTTGGTCAGTCTCGGTTATTTTTTTCGAGGCAGAAAAATGTTCGATTCCGATCTTCATGTAATTGCTGCTATTGGTGCCATTGTAGCAAGACATTTCCTGTCTGATTTCTTCGGCGTCGTCATTGTCGTCGTCTATTTCCATGGTTTGCCTGTAACAAACGTCATATCCAATCGACGAGCTCTTGCACTTTAGAAATGAGGCCCAGTCTCGTTCCATTAAATTTGCTTCACTCAATGCCGCCCAGACCTGCTTGTTGAAATTCAAAATCTCCGTCTGTGGTTGTGGTTGTGGTTGTGGTTGTGGTTGTGGTCGTGGTTGTGGTTGTGGTTGTGGTTGTGAGTGCGAATCGCCGCCGTACATGGCTTCCGCAACGGCAAACCAATCAACCAATTTTTCACCAAATTTCAAAGCGTTTTTGAAGCTGAGCTTCGCATCGGTTAATGATTGCTTGAGCTTCAAATTCAGGTCTCCTCGGAGTCTCCAGGCGTGCATATCCGTATCCACATCCACGTCCAAATCTTTTAATTTCGCGAGCGCGGCTATCCCGTCTCCGTTAATTGCCATCCTTCGTATTTCAGACAAATCCAAAGTTTTCCTCCCCTTCCCAAAATTGGTTTTCGCGTTGAACTGCCTCTCAAGCTCCTGCGTCTGCAAGACCAAAGAGTCTACGTTCGGCATGCATTTGAAGCTCTCAGTCTCAGTGAGTCTCAGGAGTGAGCGAATGAGTAGTGAACATACCTCGATGTCGTCCTGGTCCAGGGCGGACTGAGCAGATTCGAGATAAGAAACTATTTCGTGGCGATCGCGATGGCGGTCGTGATCTGGATCGGAAGCCGTAAATTCGACAACTTCCTTTTCCTCCAGCAACTCGTCCTCGTTGAAACTCCCGTAGGCGTTACTCGTAGTAGTAGTAGTAGTAGTAGCGTGTGTCGAGAAGATTGGCAATCGTTCATCCTCAACGTCTTCATCTACGTCGTGCCCCCAAGCTTGTGATTGGCTCACCTTTGCGGACGACGGTCTACAATTTATGTCGATATCTCCCACCGGCGAAACAACTCCCCTCTCGTCAAATGTAGTGCTGTACATATTGTCAACGTGCGCTTCGGCAGACGGCATGGGCATGGAATTCGAGAAAAAATATTCTTCCTCCTCATCGTTGTTGTTATTTTTGTTGTTGTTGTTGTTGGTGTTGTTGTGATTGTTGTTTGCGGAAAAGAGGTTGTCTTCATATTCCTCCCCCCCCCCCTCCCAATCACTCCCCCCATACTCCTCGTCGCCTCCGCCTCCGCCTCCGCCTCCGCCGCCGCCGCCACTGCCACTGCCACTGCCGCCGAACCGGCCCAAATTTTTAATTCTCTCCGTTTCCACCTCGTCCTTGCACATGAAATGAAGCTTCGAGGGGACGGGGTTTCGTATTTTAGATTCGTGCCTAGTGAGGAACTCAGAAATCGTGTCGAACGTCTCGTCGTTGCTGCCGCCACCACTGCTGCCAAAGCTGTTGCTGCTCCCGGAAATTTTCCCCCGTAAAATATCCCGGGGGGACACGACGACGTTGTGTCCGTTTGATGATGAAGAAGAGGATGACGAGGAGGATGAGAGAGAAAAGCAACTTCCCAAATTGTGCAGCATGACGTTCTTGCAACCGCTTCCGCTCTTGTAACAACTGAGCGTGAGACTGCGCCTCGTGTGTTAAAATTTGTTATATGAATCATTTTCAACAATTCTGTGACGTACCTCTTTGGCTTCGCCTCGCTGAACCGAACCAGGTACGCTCCGCTGCCACCACTGTTATTATTCCTGAGTAGCTGCTCCCCCTCCTCTCTCGACAATGTTCCGTGGAACCACGGTTCGAGCTGGTCGTTGCTGTCGAAGCAAGACAATGCAGCCCGGGCGCAGCTCATGTGAAACGTAGGGCCAAACCGAGCGACGAACCGAGAGAACGACCGGAACGTGAGAGGAGGGTAAATAGGGGGGGAAATGCCCGACGCGGACCGCATTTCCTGTTGGGTGAGGGTTAGTTGAGGTGAGGTGAGGTGAGGTGAGGTGATTTTGAGGTGAGTGAGGTGAATCGCTCGCTCACCTGCCGCTGGGGCTCAAGGAGGGTGTACCGTAGGACTCTGGACAAGGGGAGGGAATCATCGAATATTACTGAGAGGTGGAAACGTAAATCGTTGGCAGAAGACGTGTCAGACGAAGGGGAGAGTGTGGAGGTTTGGGCGATGATCAGGTCTATTTGGTTGATGGCTGCAATCAAGAACTGCTCGTAGGGAACGGCTTCTGAGCTTGAGAAGTTGCTGTTCCAAAAGTTGGGAGCCTCTTCGAAGTTGTTAGAGTCAGGAGGAGGGAGGGGGAGGGGGAGGGGGGGGTGTTGCTGTGTTTGAGGGTGGCGTCGCATTGTGTGCTAGACTTCAATTTTTATATTTTTATATTATTATAAAAAAAATTTTAAGGTGTTTTTAAAAAAATTGGTTTAAGTATTTTATCCAAGTTGCAAGAGCACCCCAGGATATTATCACTAATAACAACACTTCACGCGAGTGGCTCAAGAAGCGTGTGTTTGGCCCGCGGTATGTTGTCATGGCTGGCAAGATCGGAACATATTTGCTCTTCAGAAGCTACAATGAGCTCGATGAGCATGGACGACTGCCACATCATTTGTTCGCAGAGAAAGCTCAGACACACACGCATATATTGTATTTGTAGGCGTGCGGTCGATTTGCTGGAATACAGAGGCAGACTGTCCAACAAGTTCCATCAATGAGCATGAAATGACGAGTTGGTGCGTGAAGTGTTCAAACATGACAATTCTTATGTGCACGTGCAAGGCGCCGTCGAGTCCAGCAGCGAGTGAGACAGAATTGCGGATTTTGCACGAGGGCATTGTCCTCCTGAACCGGTGCATTCAAGAGCCTGGAGCAGGAGCCGGACCCACAAGTGTGGTAATTCGGTTTCAGAAGCGATTTTGTATGACCGATAATAATTTGACACCTTCAAAGAAAAAGTTCCAAACGTCATTGTCGTTGTATTGTATGTTAGCCCCAAGGGCTCGGCGAGCTCAGTAACCTCCCATCATACCCACCTCCTCCACCTCCTCCAATCCCATTTGGACTCCCGATCTCCCTCAAAACGCTAACCGGTGTGCCTACCGGTTTGAAAAGCCCACTGTCGATTTCTTTCAAAATGCTTACAGGCGTGTGCCTCCCCCGCATACTCCCAAACGGGACGTCTACCTTGCTCTCTCTCTTGTTCTCCGGGCTCCCGTATATTCGTTCCGCGCTGGCCATCCCGTGGGGTAACAATTGAGATTTAGTTTTTGGCTTGTCTACTATTCCTGTTAGTACCGTTGCTGGGCTGCCCGGACTCCCCGGACTGCCAGGCCTGCCTTGACTGCCTGGACTACCGAACCCATCGTTGTTATAAATGTTCGCTCCTCCGCCAGTGCCGACGTTAATCTCGCTGACGCTCATTGACTTTTTCAGCCCCTTCCTCTCATCGAAGAGTCCCTTGATTTCGCTCAAGCTCTGCGAGTACTTCATCTTCTCCTCCTTCCTTTTGCCTTGTGCCGGCGCCCCCGTTCCCGGAAATCCTTGGCTCACGACGCTTCGCCGCCGAAGCACGTCTTTCCGCGACCGGACGAATTCCATCTGTTTTTCCTGCTCGATCTTTGTCTCCATCAAGCTGTTGTTCAAGTTGCCGCGCTGCATTGTGGCGACGAGTCTGTTGTCCGAATTTTTATTGGTGAGGGGTTAGATTAGACTTAGACGCAGTAAGAAATTCACTCGCTCACCTCTTCTCCCCAATCTCCCTCTCCGCGACCGCATCCCTCTCAACCTTGGCCCTCAACTCCTCGTGCTTCCTCAAAATTGTTACCTCCCTCCTATTCCTGTTCCCCTCGTTCTTAACGTCTTTAACCTTCGAGCTGGAGATTTGCCTCATCACAGTGCTGATCTTCTTCCCCAGCAAGTTCGCCATGTCGGCCTTCTTCGCCGCCACCTTCCTCCTGTCCTCCGACAAGTTCTTGGACAACTGGGTCCGCCTGTACACCTCCTGGTAGCTCGTCTTAGCCAGGTGCTCGCCCTCGACGCTAACGCTCTGGAGCTGGGCGTCGAACAGCCTCTGGCCGACGGCGCTGACGGGGATTTCAACCTTGGCCGCCACTTTCTCTTCCACCTTGTCCCACATTCCCATGCTTTTGTTCACGTGGGTTTTGATATTTTCCTCCTCCTGCTGCACAACCTCCTCCACAAGTGTCTCCTTCTCCTCCTCCAACTTCTTCCGCCTGCTTCTATTTCTCTCGATCCGCTCCAACCTAACCCTCTCCTTCTCCGCTTTCCTCCCCTCCCGGTTCTGTTTCTTGACCAACTCAACCATTTCGTCGGCACTAACTCTCACGGTAGCAGGCTTCTCTACCAACCTGTCCGAGAACGAGAACAAACTCGCTTCGGCGGATTTGCGCTGGTTTATTATGAAGCTTGACGATTGCGACGATTGCAAATGCGATTGCGATTGCGATTGACCTTGGGGGGTTGCTGCGTGTGCTGTTGTTGTCGACTCGCCGAAATTTTGGTAGGGTAAGTTGTCCCAGCTTGTCTGGTAATCCAAGCTGCCGCTTGGAACAAACTGTGCCTCCCCCATTCCCTCCGCCTCCGCCTCCTCCTCCTCCTCATCCTCGTTTATGTACGCCTTAACCATGCCCTTGCAGAGCGTCATGTAATCCCCATAACTGAGTGCCTGCTCCCCCACGAAGTGATTCCTCTTCGTCCAATCGTCCAGCTTTTCGCTGCTAACAATTGAAAGGCCTAGCTTGAGCTCTACGTCTAGGAAGATGCTCCGAAGGTCCCGGGCCTTGACGAAGAAAGACTTTTTGCTTGTTGTGCTGCTGTAATTCTGGCGGTGGCGATTGTCGTCAAAGGAGTCCTCAATGTTGTTCAAGTTGGCGTTCGACGAGACTAGCTGCCGCAGCGCATTATCCCTAAACGCCACCGAGAACTCGGCTAGGATCCTCGGCTGGTTAACTATCTTCTGGGCCTTCCTGCTCATCGGCCGCTTCTTAGAGAGCCTGTTTGCTTGTTTCGTTTCGTAAGCCTTCTTGTTCCTAGTGAACGTGTTCATAATTGAGGGGTCGTACTTGTTGTCAGTGTCGATGTTCGTCATGGGGAGAGTTGTGCCTGTGTTGAAGTGGTGAATCTTGAGAGCAGTCTTCTTTGGGCATTGCGAGTTCTTAAGTACATTCACCGTCTTTTCGATGTCGATCCATCGTGACTTCTCAGGATTCATGTTTTTGATTGAAAGACTCCAAGTAGCGTTGTGTTGACTAATTGAAGTGATTGGATAGTAAGTAAGCTAATGCGTAAAAATGTAAACATACTGACCTGACAAAAAAGATTTTTTTGGTGCAAAATCTCAGAAGAAAATTTAAATCCCTCTTCTTTCCCTTAAAAACCATCTTCGGTACACACAAATGTCACACATTGACCCCTTGGACCCTGTGTCCTTGTCAGTTTGGCAATTCGAGCACACTGACCCAACACATTCAGGGATTTGGATTTATGCAGAAAATAGAGGTTAAGAAGTAAGGATACTGGGCATGCTGTAAATCGGATGGCGAGTTGTTGGATCCTGGAGGCTGGACCTGATGCCAATGCTCAGATTCTTACTCAACTAACTGCTCATAAAGTACTTCTGAGTGAGTGTTGAATGAACTCATTGATTTTAAGTAAATGTTTCTATCCCTTTTCCTTTAGCCGCCACTCCCCGCCCCCCCCCCATCTTCCTCTCCTCCAATATTCTCTACTTGCTGCTTCACAGATGCGAGTTGTAACAATTCACTTCACTGGCCAGACTCATGGGACTCATGAAGGTCCCGACCATTTCCTTGTACAAGGTCATGAATTTTCCTGTTTTATATTCAACTCCAAATTCTTCGCACGTCTTCACCAGCAATTTTTGAATTGCTGGGTGGTGAGAAAAATCTGTCTGCGGGAACAGATGGTGGACGGTGTGATAGTTGAGCCAGAGGTACGGAAAGCTCAACAAAAAATGCCTTCCAAGCCCCCAATCCGCGCAACTGTGCAGCTGCGCAACCCCCCAATCGTTCGCACCGTTCCTAGCTTCAGTGTTTACGCAGTGCTCGGCGTTGTGGTTCATCAGTGCCATTGTGAAGTAATGGACGCCCAGAAACCCCGCCTGAACGAACATTAGCATACACCCTCTCTTCCACCCGCACACCTTGCAGAATAAGTAGATCAGCCCTGGCAAAAATGCCTTCCCCAAAGTAATATCCTCCCGCCCTCTCATCATCTCTAATAAGTGGATCACGTAGTTTCCAGGCAGCCCGAACCAAAGCACAATTGGGTTCCCGAGGGCGCAAATTTTCTCGAACAAGTTTCGGTTTACTGTGGGATCGGTTTGGATGAAAGGCTTCATGCCGTGAAAATGATTGTCGAGGGGGGTGTTTGTGTACATGTGGTGTTGCAGCACATGCTCCCTGTACCACCCCTGGCTACTGAAGCCGATAGTGTCCAAGCTGATTCTAGCGTAATTCATGTACCCAGGCTGATGAATAAAATTGTGCCCGTATGCCCCAAGGATTGCTCCACAAAATCCCTGATTTGGAATTGGAATTGGAATTGGGTTTGGTTTGGTTTGGTTAGTTTGGGTTATTTGAGGCGAGCGCGAGGCGAGGCGAGGCGAGGCGAGGCGAGGCGAGGCGAGGCGAGGCGAGGCGAGGCGAAGCGATGTGTGGTGCTCACCTGAAAAATGGCAAACGGCACAGTTTGGTACTTTAGCGTCAGCGCTATACTTCCAATCCAAATTGCCAACGTTATCCAGAAGCTCACCAACGTCATCATATTTGGCCCCTGCTTCAATTTATTCTCGTGCAGATAGTCCTTTACTCGGTTCCTTAACACGCTGTAAAAGCTGTCCAGCGGTATGAACTTAGGACTCTCACTGAGCTTGATCGGAGGGCACAGGTGAAGCTCTTCCTTTGGAACCTTGTACTTCTGTATTATCTTCCGAACCTTCATGTGGTTGATGTGGTGGGCCTCGAAAGCGTAGGTGCAGTCGTTGAACCGGTCTCGGGCGAGAAGTAGGATGTTTTTACCTCCAGGATGCCTGTCAAAAAAAGGCTCAAAATCATACCATTCTCGATTGATTTTCCAATAGTGCTTTGAGGGGGGCTGGAACTTTACTCCAGATGATACTATTTCGCTAGGGGTTTCTATAAGGAAGTTGGTTGAGGAGTGGGGGGAGGAGGTTGGCGTGTCTGTGTCTGAATTTGATTGAGAGTCATAGATATTGGTACATGAGTTGGAAGTCGCATTTGGTTTTTTTCTCTTTAAACCTATGCTACGTTGGACTACTGTTGGAAACCATGGGGATTTCATGTCGTCGTTGTTTAAAAACAGCAAAAACCTAAGTCGCGCAGCCTTTTTGGTTTTTCGCCCGAGCCAAACACCAAAGTGCCAAAGAGAAAAAAAATCTTTCTTTTTTCAGTTCTTAACGTTTAGTTCAAGCTAAACTGCCTACAAGCTGTTATATATAGCATGGCATCGCGGTTTTCCAGTATATTTATATCAACGTGAAGATGCCCAAAGCTTCCCCCCCCATAGGTCTTCCCACACCCCTCATGCATAGAATGGAGTCCCTGCCTCCCTCACCATCCAAGAAAATCTCAAGTAGCACCTCGCTTTTGTTGCAGAACGAGAAAAAGATTGCCCAAATCCAAAGTAAACTCAGCATGGCAAACCCCAACCCCAACTCCAACCCCAACTCCAACTCCAACACCCCTCCAGCTGGACTAAAAGCCCCTGGACCACCACCCCTTAAAGCAGCCTCCAAGTCTAACTCACCGCCCGCGGGCTTGAAGCCCCCGGGCCCTCCCCCTGCTCACTACAAACGCACCACATCAACCTTCATCCATTCCGCCTCGTCCTCACTAGATGGCGGAGAAGACCGATCCGACACTTTTCAAGAGCTTAACGAGCCAACCCCCCTCCCCACACCATCTCCAACCACCTCTCCAAAACCTAAATCGGCCCTCAGGAAGTCAGCAAAAAGTTCGAGCAGACAGAAATCCACCTCGACAATTTCTTTCAGCTTAAACCCGTCCAGCGAGAAGAAGTCCTACAATTCCGGATCCAACAATTCACAATTCTTTGGGGACGTCGACATGATGGACACAATCTTCGACAACCAGGTCGTCAAGACAGCAACCCTTGCCCCCCAAAAAGCAACTTTGCTGGCAGTGAAAACCGCCAACGACAAGCGCCGCGAGTTGACAAACGGCAAGAAGAGGGGCTTGACAGCCACGAGTCAGCAAACGGACCAGTACACCGTCGATGAGGTTTCTTACACCGAAACTGTAATAACAGAGGAACGTTTGAAAGGGGGCAAGTTCGCGACGCGAATTGGCTACTACATGTTGTTCCAAGCTGCGATGGTTCTTGTCGTTTCGCTTTGGGTCGGCAGCACCCACGCGATTCATAGCGCTATCGAGTACTTAGTTGCGGAGGTGAGCTTTGAAGTCAGCCTGCGCCTCAGCCTCAACCTCAGCAAAACCTAGCAACAACTAAACCAACACAAACTCGCCATCACAGAAAATTGTTCTGAGTGACGTTGACAGTCCAATATATGGAGATTTTTTAAGTAATGAGGGGTACGCGAACACTTACAACGAATTCTACTTGTTCAACCTGAAGAACAAGGAAGCGGTAGTTGCGGGGACCGAGAAACCGAATTTGGAAGAGAGGGGGCCATACAAGTACCAAGAGTTCCTTGTGCGGAGCAAGATTGTTTGGTCGGACGATGGCAACACTGTCAGTTACACGAATTTGAAACGTCAGGTGTACGTCGAGGACAAGCAATATTTGGTTTTCGAGATCGACCCAATTACCTTGCCTTCAATTGACTATGCCAAGGCGATGTACAAGGCGGAAGAGTACGGCCTCTCCGGCGACGCCTACTACTTGATGGCTGAGACTCAAAAATACATGCAGAAGGTGAGTGAATGAATGCCTGCTGACGGCTACATCCACTACTAAACTAACATTATTCCACTCAATTCTTTTCGCTCGCCTTCACTCGTTTTGCTCGGCGCAGGTCAAAACGAAGTACACTACCTCCATTAATAAAACATACAACAACAACAACTTCAAAACCGCCTTCGATTTTAACGTTCCAGACTACCTGTGGAAGAAGTTCATTCCGCACGCAATCTACGATATGTTCAACGAGCTCCACAACAACCCAATCAGTGGCAGCGGGTACATTCTTCAAGGTGCCACCTCGGACGACAATACCTTTATCTCGAAATGGGCGGGATCGTGCAGCACATCATCGGGCTGCTTGTCTTCGTTGGCCAATTTCGATCGCCCCGGCGTGGCTGCCGAACTAGACCCCAAGATGTGTCCGTCTTACTCTGATTATGTTCAGCAGAGGTGCAAAGTGGGTGCTTCAGACGTGATTTATTTCGACAAGGCGAAAGATTTGTTTGATGTTAGCGAAGTCGGAGGTGAGCGAGCGGAGGCGGGGGGGGGGGGGGTGAGGAAGACGAGAATACGAGCCAGCGAGCTAACCCCTTCCCACCTTATTCGCTCGGCTTAGGGGAGAAGAAATTTTCTTTCATGAGCAGTCGCCAAGAAGTTAACGGCCAGCTACAGGGAATCTTTTACTGGTTGGATGAGGGTGAACAGTACAAGGCGTTGCTGGTTGAGAGATTTTCGCAGATTGCGACGAATGATGCCAGGCGAGAAGGTGAGTGATGGGATGCGAGTCGAGTCGATGTGCCTCCAACCTTAAACTAACCCAAACAAAAATACACCCCTGCGCAGCAATGTACGACAAAATTCATGCTTGGTTAGTGAGACTTTCGCAATCAAGTACAACACACAACATAATGTTGGCCTTATTTCGTTCGTGGGGATTCGACGGATCGGACGCGAAGAACAACTACGTCAATTCGGCAGCGTACCAGTGGGGAACAGGCAAAATATTGGCAATGGGGGGTCCATCACCACGGTCTGTAAGCGACATCGACATCTTTGAGAGCGTGGATCTGGCAGATTATGCAGGCATGGATCCTCCTTCGCGAATGGGCCAAGATGCCATTCCACGAATTGGAACAGGTTATTTCAAGAAAGAGTTGCCCTCGGCGGCGAACCAGGCAACTCATCACTATGACGAGTTCGGAGTTTGGGCTCACAGAAACAATAAGGGAAATTTGGGTTTGAGCGCGACGGATAGCAAGGTGAGTGAGTAGTCGCGACCCAACCCAACCCAAACCCGACCCGACCAGACCCAATTAAGCACCAACCAACACAAACAAAACACGTGGGCAGAATTTACTGAACTTTTTGGGCGATGGGAACGGGAATAGTGGTTTTTGGACGTTGTTCAGTGGACCCAATAAACTGAGCCCATCCGATACCATCCCAAATGTCCGTTCGAGCGTCACCCCGGCCCTCGTGGTGGAGTACCTCGGTTACATCCGCGACACGTTCATCCTATCGAAATACGACTCCCTGGAACTTTTCCCAACAAAGACTGCGAGAGAGTGGATACTCGGCTTCGACCCAAATGTTCACGAAGAATCAACCAACACCGACCCAGACTCTTTAGAATACATTAGTTACGTCAACGATTTTTACCTTGAAAGGAACGATCCTGGGTACTTGACCGCCTTGGTGGACAACCAGGACCGGATTTACGCAAATCCACCCGTGGCTATTGAAGACGCGGCAAAACAAACCGCACAGTGCATATCGAGCGCAACTCAGAGGGACAGCAAGGGCGATTTTGATATGTGCACGCCCACGGGCATCCCGGAAGTTTTCCACCAGAAGCCAAACACGTACTATACCGGGAAGGACGAGATTATAAAGACCGGTCAAATGATGAAATTCCGCGGTTACGACCAAATCCCAAGCAGCGTTTGGGGGGAGGCGATCAAGTTGACGGACGAGGCTGAAATTGGGAGCGACGGGGCTGGGTCGCACATCTTTCAGGGCATGAGCGACGGGGTGAGGTGAGTTAGTGGAGTTTTGGGGAACGGCAGCGCCGTGCCGCGAGCGAGCGCAGCGAGCGAAGCTGCGTCCTTCAAGCCGAGCGCAGCGAAAAGGCGAGCGCAGCGTACCACACACCAACACACCAAACCACACCAAAAAACCTAACAACAACAAAAAATGACGCAGTTTCGCCGCCATGAACACAATAACGAGCAAGTTCGAAACCATTCCGGTGTTCATGGAAGAACTGCTGACCCCGCTGTTCTGGAAGGTGATTGACAACAGGGTGGTTGTGGGGAAGCTGGGCTGCAGGCGATTGGGGCTGAACGAAGCATTCTCTGGCTTGTACGATGCAAGTATGGTGGACGAGGGAAGGGAGAATATGCTGGACGTTACGAAAGCCCTGGACGTTCCAATCTTCATAAGTCAGCCGCATTTCTGGACGAGCGATGTGGAGTTGCAGAGTCTGTGGGTGGATAAGTATACGGGGTTGGAAGTTGGTGACGGAGGAGATGAGGAGGTTGTTGGTGAGGGCTACAAGAAGCACTTGAGTTACATCGACGTGCACATGCAGACCGGAAAGGCGGTGAGTGAACCGCGATCGAGCGTAGCGAGGGAGCTGCGTCCATCAGCCGGGCGCAGCGGAAAGCCGAGCGCAACGGAAAACCGATCGAGACAACCAGATAAAAATTAGTCGCTCACTAACGAACCAACCCCTAAAAACCATACTACAGGTCAGCTCCCAAGTTAAGCTGCAGTACAATTTGAAACTCCCGCCGAAGGATGGTGCATTCACTCTGCTGAACGAAATGGCCGAGAGAGAGGAGGATTTGATCATCCCCGTCTACTGGCTGCACAAGAACTCGACGTTAACCGACGAGGGGAATCGGAGCTTGTTCTCGGCGTCTGTGAGTTGGTTGTTCTGGGTTCAGTTCATGCTGGTGACGGGAACGGTCATGGTGGTGATGGGCAGCTTGGCAGTGGGTTGCTTTTGCATCAGGAAGGGGGTTCACATGGTCAGCAACCCGAGTTTCAGAGTGAACACGGCAGCCATGAGATTCGACCAGAGCAAGTTAAACGTCATGAAGGCAAAAGATGACGCTAAAAAGGAGCGGAAGGAGGCTAGAAGGAAAACGAGGGACCTGCAGGCGCGGATTGGAGACGTAAAGCCTTTCGAGGCGCACATGGTATGATTATTGTAACTTTTGGCTAAAAACGGGTTTTTATACGGTTAAAATTTCTTCCTGTTTCCGAACGACGATGGCGTCCAACTTTGCGATCACCTTCTCGGTAACACTGTCAACCAATTTCCCGTTGTTAAAAATTTCGTCCTCCCCGACGCCTTCAGCGAGCTTCCCAATTTCTGCGCCGAGCGACGAAGGTGCGAATACGAATTGAGTGGGTTAGCTTAGTAGTGGATGTAGCCATTATGTCTGCAGCCATTCGCGAGATGAATCGCGAGTATGCTCGTTTTCCTCAAGGCCTTTGTGGGCGAAGCCGAGCGAAGCGAGCAAGCATCACCACACTATTTATGACTATTTTGTTTCGCTTGCTGCTCGGCGAGCTGTGAGCGAAGCGAGCCAGCAACACCACACTATTTGTGACTAGCTCGCTTCTCATGCTGCTCGGCGAGCTGTGAGCGAAGTGAGCCAGCAACACCACACTATTTGTGACTAACTCGCTTCTCATGCTGCTCGGCGAG
>Ga0302114_10001033_pt1 | contig 18877 bp, 20 predicted proteins | sample AG5_Surface_MG_FD_203107 | JGI IMG/M metagenome (GOLD analysis project Ga0302114, IMG submission 203107) | Marine microbial communities from Western Arctic Ocean, Canada - AG5_Surface | ecosystem: Environmental > Aquatic > Marine > Oceanic | place: Canada: Western Arctic Ocean | collected...
TTCCTGTTGCCAGGTCCAGCGTATTAATGTCTAAAAACAGTTTCCCTCACATCCTAAAGTCTTAATTAAATCTACATTTTTATTTTGTTGTTTTCTTCTTTCCCTGGCCCTTGTGGGCGCTGACAGGGAGAACTTCCTTCTCTTCCTTTTTGTTCTTGTTGGCTTGAGCTCGATCTGTGTACATCGCCAATTTTTCCATTCGTGTTACCTTCTTCGAAGGAGACTTGCCGGTCTTGTAACTGTTTTTTGACACCAATGAACGCTTTTCTTTCTTGTATTTGGTAGTTTTGGTCATTAGTAGCTCTGCACAGGCATTAAAATTGCAGTTTCCTTAGGCATTTTTTAGGCTCACATCACGTGCACATTGTGTGATTGTGGAATCTTCCTCGTTTACGTTTTTCTCAAACGTCCCATTCACGCCCCACCCCATAAACGGCATGCCATCTCGAGCAGCCATTAAACGAGCGAAGAAAAAATCGAAAGAAGAGCAGAAGGCAGTGCCCCTTGCAAAGCTTGTGAGTCTCCCCCCCTCCCTCCCCTCCAAATCCAAATCCAGCAAGAAGAGAAAGCTCCTCTCGGACAGCGGCTCATCTGACCATGATGATGATGATGATGATGATGATGATGATGATGACGATGTTGATGATGATGACGATGTTGATGGTGTGGACGAACCCAAAATGAACATTGACAACAACAATATCAATGAGGTTTTGGACGACTCTGCCTCCGAAGAATCCAGCTCCTCCTCCACCTCCTCCACTCCCTCCACTTCTGGGATGAACCCCTCAACCTTTTTCTCCCCCAAAACCTCCTCCTTGGACATACCAACTTCGGCTCTGTCCGCCAACGCCTTCCAGTGGCTGATATCCCCCCTCCCAATCAAGGACTTCCACTCGAGCCACTACGGCAAGTCTCCCGTTTTGATCCGTCGGAATCCCACCCCTAGCGAAATAAATGTCGACGAGAAGCTCGTCAAAGTTGTCAACTCCGATTCCTCTTCTTCCACCTACTACAGTTCAATAATCTCCTCCGCGGAGGTTTTCACCTACGTGAAGAAAATGTCTTTGAAGTACGGGGAGGATATAAACGTGACCAACGTTGTCAACGGCGTGCGGCGGACTTTGGACATCCTCCCTTCTCCGACTCCAGCCACTGCCACACCCACAACCACACCCACACCCATAATCGCCCAGCACAACGACGTGCTTGCTAACTACAACTCCGGGTGCTCGATCCGGCTCCTGTGCCCCCAGAAATATTCCACGAGCACCTACCGGCTCCTGTCGACCTTGGAGGAGAACTTGTCGTGCATGGTCGGCGCGAACCTTTACCTGACTCCCCGGGGGAGCCAGGGCTTCGCGCCGCACTACGACGACGTGGACGTGTTCATCCTGCAGGTGGAGGGGGAGAAGAGGTGGAGGTGAGCGAGCGAAGCGAGCGAGCGAGCCTTTTGGAAGACGAAGCGAGCAGCAAGCGAAGCGAAGCGAGCAGCAAGCGAAGCGAGCTAGCTAGTCGCAACTAGTGTACAGACGAGAAATCGAGCCACTACTAACCCCTTTTCACCTTCTTCGCTCGGCGCAGAGTCTACGAGCCAATCACCCCCGAGGAGGTCCTCCCCCGCACCTCCTCGACGGACTTCGACATGAATTCCCTTCCCCTCCCCGTGTTGGACGTCGTGTTAAAGGCCGGCGACATGCTCTACCTCCCCAGGGGGTGGATCCACCAGGCCGTGACCGACAGGTGAGCGGGCGAAGCGAGCCGCGAGCGAAGCGAGCCGCGAGCGTAAACTAACATTATTCCACTCAATTCGCTTCGCACCTTCTTCGTTCGGCGCAGCTCTTGCCCCCACTCCCTCCACCTCACGGTTAGCGCGATGTACGGCTGGTGTTGGGCAGACTACATGGAGGTGCTACTGCCCGAGGCGATTAAGCGCGCTGTCAACGGACCGAGCAAGAGCTTACGGGAGGGGATGCCGACCAACTTCATGGATTACATGGGCATCGTCAACGATAATGATGACGATAATGATAACGATACTGATAACGATACAGCACTGAAAACAACCGCCAAAAGGGCCGAGTTCAAGGTGAGTCTCACTCAGTCTCCGCTCGCCTTGAGGAAGACTCGAGCGATGGATCTCGCGAAATGGCTGCAGACGGCTACATCAACTACTGAACTAACATTATACCACTCAATTCGTATTCGTGTGGTTCGCTCGTGCTTCATTAAAAATACTCCTTCTTTTCGCTCGGCGCAGGACTTGGTCAAGGGGAAAATCGCCAGAATCGCAAAGGAAGCGATGGCAATGGTCGACCAGGCGAGTGACGAGCTGGCGCTCAAGTTCCTGAGCGACAGGCTTCCTCCAGCGCTGACGCCGTTTGAGCTCATTTCGGCGAATCAGAGGACCGAGATTGACGATGCTGGCATGTACGAGGCGGAGGCGGAGGCGGAGGCGGAAGAGGAAGAGGAAGAGGAAGTGGAAGTGGAGGACTTCAAAAACGCCGACATATTCCTGTCGTCAAAAGTTAGGCTCCTACGGAAGGGAATTGCAAGGCTGATCATTGAGGACGACAAGGCAGTCCTGTACCACTCGATGGACAACAGTAAAACATTCCACGAGGTTCCTCTGAGCCCCTTGGAATTCGAGCTGGACGACGCTCCGGCCATCGAGAAAATTCTAAAAACCTTCGCGCCGGATTGGTGTCTTGTTAACGATTTACCACACCCGCCGGCAGAAGACAGTGACGACAAAATTGGAATATGTAAGAGTTTGTTTGAGGAGGGGATCTTGGCCGTCGATAACAGGGAGTTGCTCTGAATAATCAATCTAGAAAAAATTCAATTATGAAAAACTGGTGGTCTCTTTTCCATAAAACTCCCTCTTCCTTCAGTAAAACTCTCACTACTACAACCTCTAATCATCCCGCGCGTCGCAGCAACGTACTTGCCAATATTTTTTGAACCGTTCAGCACTTCCAATCCCTCTCGAATACTCTCTGCTGATTTGGAGGCGATGTTTTGTGCTATACGATGCACATTTTTGTCTAATAATTCCTCTTCGAAAACCCCGTTGATGAGGCCAATCCTTTCTGCCTTAAACGCGGATATAGGCTCCGCAGTCAGTAACAACTCCATTGCGTGCTTGTGGCAAACGCCGCTAATCAACGGGACGCTGGGAGTATGGCAAAACAAGCCGAGCGAGCTTCCAGGCGTCTGAAACGTGCTGGACGGAGTGGAGAACGCGAGATGGCTCTCTGCGACCAGCTGAAGCCCTGCTCCCGTTGCTATTCCGGCAACTTTGCTGATGATAGGGACTACGCTGGACGACATTAATAGCATCACTTCCTCGCATAGATTGAAGGTGTGTTGAATTTGGGAACTGTTATCAAGTGTCGTGAGATCGTGGCCAGTACTGAACGCTTTGGGTGCAGAATTGGACTCAATAATGAGAACACGAGTTCCATCTGTTTGGGAGGCCTCGACCGAGTCGAGCAAGTACTGAAGGACCGGGATTGAGAGCGCTGAATATCGCTTAGGATTGGCCAAAGTGAGTGTCTTAACCCCCCTTAACATCTTATTTTTCCCCGACGCTAAAACATGATCATGATTTTCACATTATCACATTATCATAACAAGTGAATTATGTGAATAAGAATGTGACAGCTTTGATAGCTCGTCGTTTCAACTAGAGTATTACCCCACCCACCACCATCATGCCAAAACTTTCTTTTAAAGTTACCCCCTTCAGTCCTTCACCTCCACAACCCTCTCTCCAAGTCCATCCTCCACCCCAAACCCCAACCTCTCCAAACAACCACAGACATACACATCACCATAACAATATTAAATTCGGCTTCTCCTCTTTCACCCACTCCCATGCACCCCCACCCCAACCCTCCAAGTTCCTCGCCCATCCCTCCACACAGCACGGTTTCGCTCGTGTTATCATCCCAATCCTGTGTACGATCGAACTTTTCGAAATGAAGCATTCACCGGGCACTCACACAATAAATGCCTTCGTACAGGCCGTCATAATCTTCCTCTACACGTTAAAATTCTACACCGACCCTCTCCCCCTCCGCTCCATCTCCCTCCAAACCTTCCTCCTAATCTTCTCCTGCCTCCTCATTACTAACCAGCTCTACATAATGTCCCGCTCGATTGCTCGTGAGGACAGTATGGTTATCTTGTTTGTGGATTTGCTGCTGACGGACGTGTATTTGATGTTGAAGCCCGGGTGGAAGTACCTGGCCTTTGGCATTACGGCGTTCATCATGAGTTTGGCAAAAACGGATCCCGTGTCGACGTTCTGCTCCTGCAACTGCCAGTTTTTGGGGTTGGCCGGTGCGTTTGAGGAGGGTGAGGGTGGAGTGGGCGGGCTGTTTGGCGATTCAGGTAATTCTACTTTTACCCTCGAAATTCTGGAAAGCCACTTGTTGACCACCAGCGAACGCGAATCCTTCAAATACTGCCTCAACACCTGCCTCGATCTCAACTCCACCCTCCGCTTCATCGGGTGCATTGTTTGGCTTGTTCTGCTCGTGTTCTGCAGCAAGAGCGTGAAGGTGAGCGAGCGAAGCGAAGCGAGCCTTGGTGAAGACGAGCATACTCGCGATGAATCCTGCGAAATTGTTACAGATGGAAACATCCCCTTACTTTGCTAACCCACTCAATTCGTTTGGCTCGGTTGTTTTGCACGTCTTTCATTGAAAATGCGCCTCGCTTCGCTCGGCGCAGGATCAGCTCCACTCTTGGTGCCTGCAGACGCTTCCCGAGGCGAGTAAGAAGTACCAACTTTCTCATGGGGCAGGAGATGTTACGGGTGGGGTTGATGGCAGTAGAAAGAATCACGAAGTGAAGGAGAGAAAAATTAAGGCTGCGGAGGAGGAGGAGGAGGAGGAGGAGGAGGAGGAGGAGAAAAATGACGACAACAGCAACAGCTACAAAATCTTGAACACCTCAGAAAACTTCGCCAAGCTCCTTTTATTTTGGCTGATGCCTCGGTTTTTCTCCAAACCCTGGCAGCTAACCGACATGAACTTGAGCCACGTCAGTGAGGAAGAGTCGCATTCACTTGGGCTTTCAAGTACACACAGCTCTATGAGCAGCGCTGCGAGCAGCGTGTCGGAGTACTCCGCGTACTCCGAGTACACTTCACCCACTCCAACAGCAGCAGCAGCAGCAGCAGCAGCAGCAACAGCAACGGCAACGGCAGCAGCAACCTCTCCACCAATCGAACAATTCTTTTCTCGTAGAACCGAGCAGCCCGTCCGCCTTACCCCGTTCAACTTCCGCATCACCTCCCCCTACTCCCCGTGCGAATCTTTCTACGCCACCTCTCTCCTCCACCTTCTCCAATCCCTGAAGCGGTCGAAACACCTCTGGAAACGGCTATCCTCAAACTCGAAGAAAAACTCGAACTGGAGGATCCCTTCCACGCTTTTGCCAACTTACCCAAACGCACTGGCAACAATATCGGTTGGTTTCGTAGAGGAAATCAGTCTAGGGAGCGCGGTGAGCTTCCTCTGGGACTTCGTTAATCCGCAGCGGATCCAGCAGCGCAGTAAGAGCAGCATGATTCGAGAGGTTGTGGCAATGGGAGGAGAGGTGAGTGAATTATTCCACCCAAATTATATATTCGTTGGCTCACTCCTTCCCCACGGCGCAGGTTGAAAATGAAAACAATCACCGTCAGCGGACACTGCTACGAGTATGGTCGCGCCAGCCGTATAAAGCCCGAGACTTCTGCCTGGAGTGGAGCTGGAGGCTGTTAAGCCCAACCAAGGTCGCCATAGTGAAGTGGACGAGCGACCAATCGACGTATGTGGAGACACTTAGGCGGGTCGGCGCGAAGAGAAACGAGGGAATGATTGTGGAGTTCCAGTCTATGTATCTCATCGAGCAGGTTGATGTTGAAGTGGAGGAGGAGGAAGAAGCGGGTGGAGATGGAGATGGGGATGGGGATGGGGATGAGGATGAGGATGTAGATGAGGGTGAGGATGAGGATGAGGATGAGGGTGAGGGTAAGGATAAGAAGCAGAAGAAGAAGAAGAAGGGAAAATTCAAAAATCGGCTGAAATTGACTTATTTCTGTGCGCTCAACCCCTCGGTCCCAATCGAGGATATTGCCGATAACCATGTCAACGAAATACTAGAGTCGCTGATGAAGATCCTTTCAGACGTACAGGACTTGAGCAAGACGGGAAGCAAGAAGGAAACCAGGGAGTATTACAATAGGGAAAAGGAGAACGTTGACAGTGCGTGGGAGTTCAACAAAGGCAACGGTAGCGGCAACGGCAGCAACGCACCAAATAACAACCCCCCCCCCCTTGAGATGGAACCACACACACAGGAAAACCCCAACTCGAATCTCGACGAGCTAATGCAAATCGGCGGCAGAGGCCAGTTTCCGAACTTTGTCCCCCGCACCCCGACCCAAGCCGCCCACCTCTCCCTCCACAACGACCAGCAAGGCTCCGAAACCGGCGAGGAGTTACAGGAGTTTGACAGTGCCCTGAGTGACAACTTTAGCGGCATCGGCAGTCCGTATGGGACTCCAGGCAATAATACTCCTAACGGGAGTGTAACGGACCGGAATGAGATGAATGAGCGGCGTCAAAGTTTGTTGGAGAATAGCCAGCAGCAGCAGGTGAGCGAGCGGAACACGAAAAGACGATTTGCGAGTTTTTCCAATACTCACATTATTTTTACGGCGCAGTACACGATGTCGGGGTCGGGGCACCGCGGCGGGATAAGCAACATGAGCGACTATATGGCGCAATTGGGATTATTGTCCCACTTGTCCCTTGCTCACCCGTTCGTCCGCTGGCTCCGCGAATCAGAGCGGCAGAATTTTTCTCTCCAGCTAGCCAAAACAACCAACATGACATTCGCCTCCTCTTCCTCCTCCTCCTCCTCCTCCTCCTCCTCGCCCTCCCCGCAGCAACTTCTCGTTCTCTACTTCCCGACTGCTGAAAACTCGAACTGGATCAATAAATTCAACACAACTGGAACGACGACAAAGATTGTTCAGTCGCAGCACAACCTGCAGCAGGTGAATGAGCGGAGCGAGCGAGCGAGCGAGCCTTGTGACAGAAGAGTGCGAAGATCCGTGCGAAATTGCTATACATGGCTACATCCACTACTGAACTAACCTGCTCAACTATTTTTGCTCGCTTGCTGCTCTCGTGCTTCGTTGAAAATGCGCCTCGCTTCGCTCGGCGCAGCTCACAAATTTCCCAAAGTTCCGAAATGCTATTGGCTGGGCAAAAATATTCACAGTTATAGAATTGCTTTCCCTGTTGAGAGAGTTGATTTCCGCAAGACTGCACGCCGGCGTTTTTAACGAGGTGTTTGTCACCGGTGTTGGCGGTTTACTTCTCCAGCTCAGTTTTGCGACGCTGCCAATTTTCTACGCCCCGAAAATGCTGTCAAAGCCTCTGTTGACCATGGCTGACATGACTGACGCGCTGTCTAATATGAGACTATACATGAAATGCGTGATATTGTCGGGGCTCATTCGTTCTCATCTTTGGCTCCTTTTTGTCATCCAGGTGAGCGAGCAAAGCGAGCGAGCCTTGTGACAGAAGAGTGTGAAGCGACTAAAACCCACTCCTAATTCACTCTTGCTCTCGTGCTTCTTTGAAAATACGCCTCACTTCGCTCGGCGCAGTATGTGTCTGTGTCCTCCCCTGGGGAGATTGAATTAATGGCGCTAGACTCCCACCTCAACCTGAGGGCGTTCACGGTGAACCATTTCAGGTGAGTGAGTGAGCGAGCAAAGCGAGCGAGCCTTGATGAAGACGAGAAATATATACGAGCCACTACTAAACTAGACTAGACTAGACTTGACTAGACTAAGACTAGACTAGACTAGACTAGACTAGACTAGACTAACCCACTCAATTTACTTCGCACCTTCTTCGCTCGGCGCAGAGTCGCCTTAACGATCTCGTGTATGATCTCGGTTACTCTTATGAATATTGCAGTAGAGTACAAACTGCAGAAGTTTGTGAACAGGGTGATGGTGCTTCTCGTTGCTAGTGTGGAACTGTTCCTCACGAGCTTATATATGAGTAGTCGTGAGGCGAGATTGACGGCGGTGTGTTTTTTTGTGATCATTTCAAGTGTGTGGTCGTATTGCAAATTTTCCAGCGATTCCTTAAACGAGTTCTACCTTCGAACGCAGTTTAACATAATTTGGAACCAGAACAACCTCGTTTATATGAGGGCCATTCAGAAAGAGGCGGAAGGCGAATTGACGAAGCACCAGCTTGGAAGTTTGAAGGTGAGTGGAGTGGAGCCCGTCAATTAACCACCAAAACCTACTGATTCCATTTAATCGGCGCAGCGGTGCATTGAAGTTCTGGAGGGCAATGAAACGCTAAAGCAATTCCTCCCCGAAACGTTGCGGAGCACAATCAAGTACGAGGAGCTGGATTTGAGAGAGCTGATATTCGAGACGCCCACGATCAAAAGGAGGAGGTGAGCGAGCGAAAAGGCGGAAATGGCTACAGCCACCCACATCCACTACTAATTTAACCCTCCCAACTCGTTTTGGCTCGCTGGTTTCGCTCGTCCTTTGTTAAAAATGCTCTTCCCTTCGCTCGGCGCAGGATGAGCAAGGTTTTCGTGGCGGTTTACAGAAACCAGATCGTTGTGGTCAAGAAGTTGGAGGGTTTGTCCTACAAGGGATTGATGAATTGTTTCGCCGAAATTTACTTGCTGAGTAGGTTGAGGCACGAAAACGTGATTGGTGTGTTTGGGTCGGTTTACGAAAAGAGTAGGTTCTGCATGGTTCTCGAGTACGCGAAGAACAAAAGGTGAGCGAGCGAAGAGCGGAAATGGCTACAGCCACCCACATCCACTACTAAGCTAACCCACCCAATTCGTTTGGCTTGCTCGTGCAGCATGATCGATTTGATGAAAATTGACCCTTTCTTAGATTGGAAGAATGACAGGCGGTACTTCGCTAGGGGGTTTGCGAGTGGGATGGCCTACTTGCATGCGTTCGATAATCCAATTTACCACAGAGATCTGAAGAGCTCAAACTGCTTGATAAGCGAAGATCGCCGGTGAGCGAGCGAAGCGAGCGAGCTTTGAGGAAGAATCACGCGAAGAGATGAATCCCGCTAAATGGCTACAGACGGCTACATCCACTACTAAACTAACATTATTCCACTCAATTTTTTTGACTCGCTTCATTCGTTTTGCTCTTGCTTCATTAAAAAATGCGCCTCGCTTCGCTCGGCGCAGTGTGAAAATTAGCGGTTTCAAGCATGCAATGATCGACGTGAAGTTCGGTCGGCACACGCAAAAAAACACTCAAAAAGCGAGCGAGAAGAATCTGCTGAAAAGAGTTTTGATTAAATCAACAAGCGTTGACAACGTTGAAAGAGATAGCGTGAATGAAACAGACGAATACAAATCTGGGGAGCATAGTGAATCGGAGGTGAGCACGCACAATAATATACTCACGTAACATGTACACGCCACTCACCCCAAAAACAGATACACCCGCTGTTCCACCAAGAAATGGTGGGAACCATCTTCTTCCTGAGCCCCGAGGTGCTACGGCAAGAGCGGTACACGAAGCAGAGCGACGTTTACAGCTATGGTTGCGTGTTGGCTGATATCGCCATGAATGGAGGGTTGCCAGACTACTACAAGGAAAACATCAAGAGCAGCTCAGCCCCCTACAATAGGCACACGTTTCTTGAAGACATAAGCGAGGGCTGGAGGCCGAAACTAACTCAAAGGTGAGCGAGTGAGCGAGCGAACGAGCGAACGAGCAGAAATGGCTACAGCCACCCACATCCATTACTAAACTAACCCACTCCATTCTTATTCGCTTGGCATCTTCTTCGCTCGGCGCAGCTTGAAAATTGCGCACCGACCTGTGTACGACATGATTTTAAAGTGAGCGAGCGAAGCGAGCGAGTCTTGATGAAGACGAGCATACTCGCGATGAATCAACACCCGCGAAATGCCTAAAGACTGCTACATCCACTACTAAACTAACCCCTCAATTCGTATTCTTTTGACTCGCTCGTCTTGCTCTTGCTTCATTAAAAATGCGCCTCGCTTCGCTCGGCGCAGGTGTTGGCAACAAAATGCCAAAAAGAGGCCGAGTTTCGAACAAATTGCGCGGAAGCTGAGAGAGTGGGACGGAGAGGCGCGAATTCATCTGAACGTGACGAGCGGCATGCTGCGATCCGAGACTCCGTACACAAAAAGCGAGCACGAAACGGTTGACCTTGCGATTAAAGAAGTTATGAGGTCTCCGGCCGCCAAGCAGCTTCTCCACAAGAACGCCAAAACGCCGAACTACATGTTGTCGAACGAGCTGAGCCGACACCTTCAAAGCGCTCAAAACCAAGGTGAGTGAGACTCAATGATACGATGACTACGTCCATACCAACACAAATAACAACAGACCTTTTTTTGTGCAACTTCAAGAAGTTCGACTTCCCCGCCCATGAGGTGACGGAATTTATGTGGGACTGGCTTCGCAAAATCAGAATTGAACAGGACATGACGAGAGGGAACATGCAGCGCATTTTATATCGAACGGGAGATGACAGTGATCACAACCGGGTCATTGGTTGGACTCTGAAGCTCCCCTATCCAATTGAGAAGAGAGAATTCATGACGAGGAACGTTTGGCAGCAAGTGTCACACAACAACTTCGTCATAGCGTGGACGAGCATCGACGGCAGCGAGAGAACTAAAATCAAATTGGATCAAAAAAATAATAATGGTGGGGATTTCGAGGAATCATTCAACGTTGCGAAGAACAATCAGGGAAGTTACAATAGCTATATGTGGGTTAGGGGTGACGACGCCGGGACGGGCTGCAGGGTCGGCTTTAGGACAGTGCTGAATATGAATTTTAGAGGTCCGCTGCTTAGCAGCAAAATGATCAAGAAGATGTTCAGTTTTTATGCCGAGAGCAGCTTGGCTCAAAACATTTTGGAAAACGTTTACAGGTGAGCGAGCGAAGCGAAAGCGAAGCGAAAGCGAAGCGAAAGCGAAGCGAAAGCGAAGCGAAAGCGAGCTTTGAGGAAGAATCACGCGAAGAGATGAATCCCGCGAAATGGCTACAGACATAATGGCTACATCCACTACTGAACTAACCCACTCGATTCGTTTGGCTCGCTCGTTTTGCTCTTTGCTTCATTAAAAATGCACCTCGCTTCGCTCTGTGCAGTTTGATGTTACAAGAAAAGGAAAGTAGAAAAATGCTGAAAAATGATAATTGAAGAGGGGGTGATTAATATAAATTTGAAGAATTCTAAAATTCAATTCTACCGTATGTGCATGAAACCGACCAGCACAGCGACTATTCCAATGGAAACCAGGATGACGCAGCATCGTTTTTTTCGTATCTTCTTTTGCAATTTGTTGGCCGCAATGGTTGACTGCAGCCCGTCCTCGATGTAGTCCTTCGCGGCGAGAACTTGGAACTCAATATTGTCAATTAATTCCGATTGCTCTTCGACCATCATGGCGAATTCTTCAAACATTCTCGACAACTCCATAATGCTCGCTTCCAGCACTATGACGTCGTAGTATTTGCCCTTGACCTCCTCGTAGGTGTTTTGAATGTCGCTGTGCAACTTTCCGTCCTTGGTGCTCGCCTTCAAAATGGTCTGCTTGGCAAGGTCCGAGGAATCACCTCGCTGCAGCATTCTCTCAATCTCCTCGTCGGTTGAATTCGGCTGGACTATCTTGACCTGGCGAATTGCCGTTGACTTGGCCTGCGTTTTGTACGCAGACTGCGCGCTCGAATATTCCTTCATGACATCGATGAATTTTCGCGTCAAGGCATTGACCACGTTCGACCGAATTTGCAGCGTTCGCTCATCCTTGTGCGACGACGCTGTTAGCTGAGAACGCAGCTGCTGAATTGAGAACTTGCACTGGCTAGCTATCTGGTTGGTGTGGGAAACCATCTTGCCAAGTTGGCCAGATTTCATCTTGTTTTTTTGGGAATTGGAGGATGAGGATGGTGTTTGGGTGAGGGCGTCCGATTTTATACGCCCTATCTCCACCGAGGTTGAGCGGATGAATTCTAAGTCCTCCTTGATCAAGTTCACGGTCGAAAAGAAGTCGGTGAGGATTGTGTTCGATTGGGTTTCAACATCGTATTGGGGGATGGGAGATGAGGTAGGGTAGTTGGTCAGTTCTTTCTTCTTCTGTTTATGGATTTGTTTCTGCTTCTGCTTCTGCTTTTCGGATGAGGATGAGGATGAGGATGTGGATGAGGGTGAATGTGTAATGAGAGGGGTATTCAGGTCTTCGTCCGGTTGCAACTCATGGAGTCGGTCAAGCATGTTAAAGACTTGACATTGTAAACTTTTTGAATAATTATTTATTCTCTTGGGAATAAAATGTTCGCTGTTTGTTAGTAATGCCTCTATACATGCGCTAAATATGATATATGTAATTTCCGCCTGCGGAGCCAAAAAAAAAAAAATGATCATCACAGGTGTGCACATGATAAAACACGGTTTTTCAAAGGTGCAAAGCAACTAAAGCCGCTACAAAGCCACTACAAAGCCACTACACAGACGCAATAAATCACATCCCCTCTGGCCATGACGTCCCGCGAAACTCTTCTCAGACAAATTAAGACAACCAATTTCCACATTCATACCAGAATTCTCATCCAATCAATTTCTAATGTTGCCTTTGTATTGCCCCTTGATGTTCGCCCTCCTTCCATTGCATTCCCGCCTGCCACACTCTCAACAAAAAAGAAACTGGTGGGAAAGATCACCAAGCTAGCGAAATTAGTGACTGAGCAGATCGACAATGCCCTCTCGTCCACCTCAGTGCTGAGCAATGATGGAAACGGTGACCCCGACCCCGACTCCGACCCCGACAACAAAATCTACGCGAAACGTCGTCGTTTGTGGGAAATTGGAATCGAGGCTGTTTCCTCTGAGCTGTGGCTTCAGTCGGGCGGGGGGGGCAGTTCCAGCAATAACAAGGGAAAGGGGAAGAGGGCTGGCCAAGCAGGCGACAGGTTCGCGGCAGATAAAACCAAAGGCCAAAAGAGCAGCACGGTGGTTGGGCTGAGCGTCTTTAAGCAGGTTGAGGGGGTACTCGATAACGAGAACTTGACTGGAAAGAGGAGGAAGATTGAGAGGGAGTTGGGTGGGCGAGTGATTGGAAGTGGCGAGTTTCTGGTTAAGAATGAGGGTGAGGGTGAGGGTGAGGATGGGGCTGAGGAAGAGGAAGAGGATATCAGTGATTTTGCAGCCGATTATAACGAGGCACTAGCACTGAACACCTTCGACGACACAAAACTTTACCAGCACATGATTCGCGATTTTGTGGCCTCGAAGAAAACTGGAGAGAACGACGACATCAACAACAATAGCGTTAATGACAACGACAACGATGGCAACATCTCGAATAGCTTCAGCAAGAGGGGAGGTGTGGAGGCCAACAACAACAGCAAAAGCTCCAAAAAGTTCAAGACCAACACGGACAGGAGGGCCACAAAGGGGCGAAAGGTCAAATATACGGTGCACGAAAAACTCGTCGGGTTCATGTTCCCGAAGGAGCGGAGAGACCATGCTATTGGGGAAGAAGAGTGGTTTGGAAGTCTGTTTGCCTGAAACAATTTTAGAGGAAGGAGAAAAGCAGAGAGATTTTTTTAGGAGGAGTATTTTACTTTATACTTATCTATAGTCACGCAAAATCGTTTCTTGTCTCGCTATAGTTTGGGCGGACCATGAGGTTTCTCGCTATAGTTTGAACGGTCGTACAAAATGAAGAAAAACCCTTTCACGAGAACAAAATGGAAAAGTATCCGGCCTCCTTCAGAATTGTAACGATCAAACAAAGAATAAGAACTCTCAATGTCCGTTTGAATGCTGTGGGGTTTGTCCCTTCAAAGAGGTATTCCATAAAATCGTCACACCACGATTCTGACACTTCAGCATCGGCAAAAATCATGTCGTCATTTCTGTGTTCGTTTTCGCGGCCTGACTCGAGATCGGTGAAACCCATTACCGAGGACACACGGCGCCGAAAATCCTCAACTTCCTGCTCGGCTCTAGCTTCTTCCGTGAGGAGGGGGTCAGACATGTCTGCCAGTTCTGCATTCTCTTCAATCAAGAATGCTGGAGTATAATCAAACCTTGACATTTCGGCAAGTTTTATGATTTATTAACTTTCCTTTAGATTATGACATAGTGTTGACTATTTAAAACTATAATTTGGTGAATTTGTAAAGTTAAGAAGTTGTATGCATGAAGTTAAATTTTGTAAATAAATTTTTCAAACCTGAAATTTATTACAAATATCTTATAAGATAAGTGTAAACCTCCCACACCTCCCAGGTTCAGGAAACACTCACCAAAAATTCAGTCCATAAAAGGTCCAGGTTTGTGGGACCCACCATCAGTCCACCGTCTTACTGCTCTCCAAACTCCAAATCCAAATCCAACAACACCCTCTACAATAGAAGTATGTCTTCCACCCCCCACCTCATTCCCACATCCTCAGATATTCTGCTCAGATCTAAATTTGTTGAAAGAGTAATAATTTCCCAACCCCAGAAAACCTCACAGGACGAGCTAGCAATTTTTGAGTCTGCAAAAGCAAATTTGGAGTTGGCAACCTTGAAATTCGAAAAAATCTCTGACGATCAGCGCTTCCCCAAAGAAGCAAGCGTCGTGGGTGTGGTTGGAGTGGGTACTGGTAGATGCACTGGCACGATTCAAACGTCACCAGAAGACCTCATCGCCTGGCTGACTCTCGAAACTGATCAAAGCCGGCAAGAGCATGAATCCAAAGGTTGCACTGACTCGAACAAATACCCAATGAAAAAATATGAAGTGAACGACCACCACTCTATATACTACATATGTAGGCCCAGTCCTCGCCCACTAGCGACAAGAGATTGGTTATTTCGAGTAATTTGGAACAAAGTCGATGAGGACAACTACAACGTTTATTACTATGCATTGAAACGGGACCAAAAGGATTTGCAAAAACGACCTTGGAGAATGTCGTCCGCGGCCAAGTTTCTCGAATTGACAACTTGAAGCGCCTTCCGCACAACCAATGTCTCTTCACCGTGAATGCCAAGTATGATGTCAAGGTGTGTGTGCGCAACACGAAACATCTCCTGGAGACAACCTAGCCACTAGATCAACACCAGCAAGCAAAAATTATTTTGGCATTTTCGATTTCACAATAAACTGTTTCACTTTGATCATCACTTTTCACGCTGGCTCTAACTCTTCACCCCCCACCCTCGCACCCATCACAGGGCTCAATTCCCAAAACATTAGCAAACTTGACCCTCTCCTCTCTGTTGAACACCGTCAAACGAGCCTATCAATACTTCCAGCGCGACGATGAAGTGGACGAGTTGGAGCGGCAAGCATTCATCAAGAGAATGGAAACAATAAAACCGTCCACTCCGTCCGAAACCGCGGCGATAAAACTTGGACAGAAGCTCACCATTTCTGACTCCCTCCTGATTACCCCCCAAGGGTCAACTTTGGCGACAAGCAATGTGTGAAAAAAATTGCGAGACACAGACCAAAAAGTGTCAAAATTCACGAAAGTTGACGAGAGTGGTTTGCATTGGGCCAAGGCGATTGGTGTGGTTCACTCTTCTCCTGAAAATGTACTTGCGTTTCTTTGGGACTACTGCGGCAATTTGCGCGTCAACGAGCACCTGAAGACCGATGGAAATCTTCTTAGGTGAGCGATTTAAGCGAGCAGCGAGCGGAAATCAAATACACGCAATCACTAAAAAAAAAAAATTAATTCCCACTTTAATTCGCTTCGCTCGGCGCAGGTCAGTGTACGATCCTGCGCCACCTGGCGAGGATAATAACGATGCGCACCATACTCAATATGTCGTAACGAGAAAATTCATGCCGTCGCCATTCCGGACGAGAGAAGTTAACTGTCGGCAAGTCTGGGGCAAAATCGTGGGGACCGAGACCCTCGTTCTCGCCATTGAACCGGCCAAAGTTAACTACCAAGAGGAAAACGATAATGGTGACGAGCACGAGCCAAAAATGCTTTCCAGCCCAATTTCTATTGGGCGCCGAGCATCAAGAATTGTCGTGCCTCGTTTGGGATCATCCTTATACTCGAATAAAAAATTCGTAAATGTCAAAACTACAGCCGTTTGGGTGATTGAGAGGAGGGCGGAGAACGTCAGCGAGGTCAAGTTGGTTACGAATCTTGTGGATGAAGGGAACTTGCCTCTGAACGTGGTCAATAATGGCGTGAACCGCTCTCTCAAGGCTTTGAGCTTGCTGAAATATTTCTATGAGCGCAACGGGCTGGTCGTGGACAAAGAGCTGCGAGCCGCGTTTGTCTCGAAAATCCCGAGTTGCTTGCCGTTAGTCACAGCCGAGCATAAGAAACTCGTGAAAGAGCAGATTCAGCAGTATGGGTTAGAAGAAAAGGGTTGGGAATACACGTGAGTGGATGTGACATAAAACAATTTTTATATTATTTTTCCAACCCCAAAAACAAAACACATTCGCTCGGCAGCCCCAAGGACTCGACAGCCTTCGTTGAGCTTTCAAAGAAACACATCAAGGGCGAATCGTTTGCCTGGGGAAAAGCAGTTGTGACAGTTGACGCTCCGGCCGAGATCGTCTTGGCGTGGCTCTTCGACTATTGCTCAAACGAGCGCAATTCCGTCTCACATTCCGCCGAAGAACGCGAAGTTATCAATGCTGTTTCGCCAGTCTGTCTACAATTCTCCACTGTCAAAAGGTTTCCTTGGCCGCTTGCGGCTAGGCAGTTCATCAGCGAAACGTGCTGGTCGAAGCTCGAGGATGGGAGCTTTGTTGTGACGAATAACCCTTGCGAAAACAATGTATACAAAGACAATCATAAGATGAGGCTAGTTCGAGGCGAGGCCAGAGGATTATGCATCATTCAAAACGTCGGTCTTCACCAGTGTCAACTCACAATATTTCATAACATGATGCTGAACGGCAACATAACCGGCAGAGTGATGGACGCATTGATACCCAGATCTTTGAAATCGGCTTCCCAAGTCCGTGAAACTTTTGCACGAGATGACGAGATTGACCGGAAAGACCGCAAGGCTCTGAAGACGATCATGTCTTCAGATAACGAGCTCTATAGCAATGAGGAGTTAGAATGTGTCGAGAAAATAAAGAAGAAGGTGAGATCAATACTGTGAGTGAGGTTTTGCATAAACTTTAACTTACTAACCCACTCGCATAGATGGAAAAGCTCAAGTACGACACGTTCTGGTCATTGCCATCTCCAGACTTTCGAACGAAGATGAGCATGGTCAGTGTCAAGGGGAAGGCTTTCCTGCGGTGCGAGGTTGTTGTTGATGCGAGCGTAGAAGAGTGCGCAGCCCGCTCGTTCATGCTGATGAGCCGGCAGCGGGCGCACCTCAATAACTCCTCCTTCGTCCAAGATCGAAGAACCACCTACGAGAACGACCACTGTTTCACCCACCTTCTCGTCCTAAACGTTGGCAAGGGACTCCGACCCCGCCGCTTCTTCACCCGTCACGTCTGGAAGCGGACGAACACCATCTATGCCTCGTCCATTGGCGCCTCTGCCCCTTCACCGACTTCTGAGGGAAATAATGAGAACAGAATCCTAATTGTTCACAAAACGGAAACTGAAGACACCGATACTTTCTTCCACTACCAAGTGTATGCGCGAACCACCGGGTTCACCTCTCTCACACCGTGCAATGACACCAACACGGCGACCAAGCTCTCCTTCGTGATTCAGCTGGACCTGGGTGGCATTGTCCCTCACAAACTGATTGAACTTGGCGCTGTCGACTTTTTGCACGAATTTGTTGCACTGAGGAAACTGTACAACAAAGACTACAAGATAGATTTGGCAAAACGCCAGCAGTTGATCAGCAACGAATTAGACTTGGGGCCGACGACTTGTACTGAGGCAGATCCGGTTTTATTGCTCTTCAACTCGTTCTTGCACATGAAGGTGGCTAAGACTCCAATGCCAACAAGAAACGAGATGGTGAGCGCAGTATCAGCTAAACTTGAGAAAAAAACTTGGTGGAAGCTGACGACAACCGTGCGCTGCAGCAAGGTGAGAGCGGAGCGAGAAGCGAAACATGTAATAAATGAAAATTAATTGAATCTAATTTATTTTCTCGCTTCGCTCCAAGAACGATGCCTTGGCGTTTCTGTTGAGCGTTGACAGTCGATCGCTGATGAGCGAGCACGATTTGGTGGAAAGCGAGGTTACCACGAGAGACAAAAATTCGCAAGTTGTTCGCATGCAGGAGATAAAAATTCTGAGCGACGGTAGCAAGGTCAAAAGCTCAATTACGCGGCAATTGTCGTGGTGGACAGATCGCGACGGGATATTTTTGCATTCGGCGCCAACAAAGCTATCAAAGATAATCTCGAAGCATAGGGACGCGATCCTCCCTCACGTCGAGCGAGGTCGTGAGCACAAGACACCATTTTGGCGGAGAGGCCACAAGCTCCCAAATGTAATTGACAGGAGCGAGGCTGCGACTAAAATTACGCAGTTGTCGCCCACGGAGACAAAAGTTGAGATGATCATCGCCCCGCACTTACTCGACAGGGCGCATGCGCTCCCGGCAAACCGCGACTTCCGAACGCTGGACAGGATGCAAAAGAAATTTCAGAACTGGCGGAAGTTGGATTCGCTGGATGAGACCGACGGGGAGGTGATGGGGAAGATGCTTATGGCAAATTGCAGCGGTTTGTTGAGCAAACATCGGACAAATCAGAAATTGAAGGAGTCGAGAGTGCAGCTTTTCTTCGAAGAGTTTCACGCGATGAGGGCAATGAAAGTCGAGCAGCCTTTCATCGAGAAACTGATTCAGGCCGTC
>Ga0302114_10001034_pt1 | contig 18871 bp, 22 predicted proteins | sample AG5_Surface_MG_FD_203107 | JGI IMG/M metagenome (GOLD analysis project Ga0302114, IMG submission 203107) | Marine microbial communities from Western Arctic Ocean, Canada - AG5_Surface | ecosystem: Environmental > Aquatic > Marine > Oceanic | place: Canada: Western Arctic Ocean | collected...
AGCTCACCGGAATGAGCTTCCGAGTCCCAACCGCCAACGTCAGCGTTGTCGACTTGACCTGCAGGCTGGAGAAGGGAGCGAGCTACGAGACCATCTGCGACAAGATCAAGGAGGCGAGCGAGGGGAGTATGAAGGGAGTGCTGGCGTACCACGACGACGACGTGGTGAGCAGCGACTTCATCAGTGACCCCCACACTAGCATTTTCGACAAGAAGGCCGGAATTGCTCTCACCGACGACTTCGTCAAGCTGGTGAGCTGGTACGACAATGAGTGTGGGTATAGCAACAAAATACTCGATCTTATCACCCACATGGAGGAGCAGAACTAAAAAGAATGCATAGTTTCAACTAAAAAAAAAAGAGTATGGTTTCAGCGTACTCGTCAACTAAAAAAAATCACTTTCCTATTACATCTGTGCTATCAATAACATCCAAAGCATCCTGTAACGCTTCAATCTGTTGCACCCCTAACATACCTCCCGCTATTCCCCCAATAGATTTCCAATTCTTGCCGCCGTTCAAGCTGTCCCAAATCTTCCCCTTCCCCCTCCCACTATTCATGTTCACCCAAATACTCCCAAACTTTTCAAATACGCCGCTGCTACCCAAGCAGCTAGCCAAGATTGCGCCGGCGCCCACAAACCCGTTCACGCCGAATTGCTCCCCCAACATGACCGCCGCGAACAGACTCCCAAATATTGGTTCTGTGCTGAACAACAGCGTCGTTTCTTGGGCATCTAGGCTCCGCAGCGCCTTCGTTTCGAAGTATACAGTCAAGGCCGTTGTAATGCAACCCGTCCAGAGCAAACTGAACAATATCGACGGATTTTGCAGCCAGCCCATTATTTCCTCGAAATTCGGTGGGGGCACGTTATCGCCACCCACAAGGCAGTAACTGGTCGATATGACTCCCACCGCTGCCAGCATGAAAAACGTAATCAAATTGGAGTCCTCTGGAAACCTTTTCAAGGCCGCCTCAACTCTCCAAAAGGCCGCGCCGAAGCACAGAGGCATCAGACAGCTAGCCAAATCACCAACATTTAGATCTGCCACGCCACCCTCCAAGATAGCAACTCCAGCCACAGCCAACAAGCAGCTCAAGATTTTGGTGGAGGAAAGCTTCTTGTCGTTGAACAGAAAGTCCAAGATTGGCACCACCACAACCGCGAGCGAGCAAATGAACGCGCTCGAGCTCGCGCTGGTCGTCTGCAACCCTGTTGCCTGAGCCAAATAGCCCAACGAATTGTAGGTTCCAATCTCTAGCCCAAGGAGCATGATGGACAGGGTTTCTCTTGGTTTTAGGTTGGGTCGGGTTTGGGAAAGGAGGAAGGGGGAAGCAACCAAACAGGCTATGCCAAACCGCAGCGCGCAGGAAGCACCCAGAGGCATCATGTCGTTCAACATTTTCACCTCGGCAAAATTAGTGCCGTAGAGAGCTGCCGAGACAATGACAAGAAGCCGGGCCGAGTTCTTTTCACTTGATTCAAGCTCTTCAGTCAGGAGCCGGGCCGAGTTCTTTTCACTTGATTCAAGCTCTTCAGTCAGGGGAGGTGTCGTGGTTGTTGTGGTTGCTAGTTCGATAAGGGGAGTTGTTATTGGTAGTATGTTTGGAGCGTTGTTGGATTTAGTAGATCTAGTAGATGGAGGAGGTGTGGAGGTGACGAATCTGATGCTGTTGCTGAGTGGAAGTGATGGTGGTGTCGTTCGAAAGCCAGATCCTCCACCTAAAAGTAAGAGGCTGAGTATTAACCATACTTCACAAAACATGGAGAACACGTTCAAAAGAGTCTATTGTTCGAAGATTGAGAGCGTGGAAAAACTACGCAAAAGAAGATTTTTGATGTGCTAATCGAAAATCAGGGACATATTGGTATTTATCGTTATTGCACTACCATTTGTTAGGCAAATTCCCGTTCACACTGCCATCTTACAGGGTAAATTTTAATCCTCGCACCCCACTCTCGTTTTCTTCCTCGAATTGAGGGGGCAATCAGAAATTTTCTCCACCACCCAAAACTACCCCCAACAATCCACACACACCCCAAATCATGGATGCTTCCGAAGAAGACCCCAACAACTCCATCTCAAACTTCTACAAGACTGACATGCTCTTAATAAAGAAATTCCTGCTGGAGTACTCTGTTGGCATCGCCGACACGTTTAAGTACCTGCTCCTCCTCCGTTCCATCAAGAACCGGGTTCTAAAAGTGTTGGAAGTGGAGCTAGACGACATGCTCGAGTTCGACCCTACAGAAATGCCCTCTGTTTGCGGTCGAATCGAGGCGAACGGCAAGCGTTACATTGAGCTGTTCTCCCAGGCCCTCGACTCAATCCTTGCGGACGACGAGGAGCTCCCTCCGGACCCCAACGTCATTTCGGACTCGATTGACATTCTCCAGAGGCAGCGGAAGCACCAGAACGAGTTGCTCAGGCAGAGGTACGAGGCGGACAATAATCCGGACAACAACGATGCCAATGCTCAGATGAACCAGGGGGGGGTGGCTGCTGATGGCGAGTCCAAGGAGGCGGTTGAGATTGATTTTCCGGGTGAGTGGAGTGGATTGGAGTGGAGTGGAGTGGAGTGGATTGGAGTGGAGTGGATTGGAGTGGATTGGAGTGGAGTGGATTGGAGTGGAGTGGAGTGGATTGGAGTGGAGTGGAGTGGAGTGGATTGGAGTGGATTGGAGTGGAGTGGATTGGAGTGGAGTGGAGTGGATTAAATTGGAGTGGATTAAATTGGAGTGGAGTGGAGTGGAGTGGAGTGGAGTGGAGTGGAGTGGAGTGGAGTCGAGTGTGTTTTTTTTTAATAACATTGCATATCAAGCATTAACACAATCACATGTGCGATTCACAGTCACACTCATCCGGCGCTACGAGCTCCGCCTCCTTCCGCGTTCTTCGACCAACAACGGCCCTCTTCCCTCAGCCTCCCTCCGCCACATCCGGTCGTCATCGATTGGAAAGCTCGTCAAAATTAAGGGGATGATTACACGGTGCAGGTGAGTTTTTCAATTATATTTTTTTCTTGGGTTTTCTTCCTTCACATTGCTCACCCACGGTCACCCCACCCTACCCCAACACCCCAACTCAGCGAGGTAAAACCCCACTGCGAGGTGTGCACCTACACTTGTGACGGTTGCCACTGCGAAGTTTACCAGGAGATCAAGGGCCGTTCCTACACCCCCCTTCGGTCTTGCCCCCAATGTTCTGCGACAAACGCAAACACCAACGGCTCCGCTGCCCCCACCGGCGGTTCGGCAAACGCCGACACCCTCCACGCGCAAACTCGCGGGAGTAAGTTCGTCAAGTTCCAGGAGCTCAAGCTGCAGGAGCTGCCGAACCAGGTGCCGATCGGGCACATTCCGAGGTGGTGAGTGAGCGAAGCGCTGAGCGAGCGAAGCGTTCCTCTCGTTTTGTTCTGTGTTTCCTCTCGTTTTGTTCTGTGTTTTTTGGACCGCCCCTGAACAATCGCATTGTGCAAAATTATGCGCTTGGCCAAACTCGCCACCGTGTCCAATTCTGAGTGTCTGAAAACGTTATGCGTCGGAGTTATGGTTTGATTAGTGCTGAGATGGCGTTTTTCGGACCGTCCCTGAACAACCCTCTTGAAGAAAAAGATGCGCCTGGCCAAACCCGCCACCGCGTCCAATTTTGAGCGTCTAAAGACGATATGCGTGTGAGTTACGGCCGACACAGTGATGATTCGCCAATTTTTGCGTTTATTTTTTTTCACATCACCTCCACATGCCCCGATTTTGGACCGTCTCGAACCATGAATTGCGCGAAATGGCTACAGCCACCCACATCCACTACTATTTAAATTCTAAACTTTATTCCACTCAATTCGTTTTCGCGCCTTCTTTCGCTCGGCGCAGCATGAGCGTTCACTGCCACGGCGAAATCACCCGGGTTGCGTCTCCTGGCGACACCGTTACCATCACCGGCATTTTTTTGCCGCAGAAGTACGAGGGGTTCAAGGGGATGCAGGCGGGGCTCATCACCGACACCTACCTGCATGGTGAGTGAGCGCATTTGCCTGTTTCTTTGCCTTTTATACATTTTCCAACTTACACAACACAAAACTCAAAACTTCCCCCCCCAGCAAACGGCATCGAAGTCCACAAGAAGAGCTACGACGAGAACGTTGACCTGACCAACGTCAGACTATCTCAGAAGGTTGAGGCTGTTGCCACGGCCCCGGACCCAGTGGGAAGGCTGGCGAGGAGCATAGCGCCGGAAATTTTTGGCCACTCCGACGTGAAGCGGGCCATGCTGTTGCAGCTTGTTGGAGGAGTGAGTCGCAAGGTGAGCGAGCGAAGCGAGCGAGCCTTTTGGAAGAAGAGAATACTCGATGGGATTTAGTGGTTTCACTTGGCGTGCACGCACTTGTGTGTGTTTTGGACCGTCTTTGAACAATTACTATCAAGCGAAAAGATGCGCTTGGCCAAACTTACCACCGTGTCCAATTTTGAGTGTTCAATGGCGTTATGCGTTGGAGTTCCGCGCTCTTTTTTTGAGTTCTTTTGAGTTCTCCAATGGCGGCGTGCCATGCCCCTAATCTGGACCGTCCCTGAACAACCCACTTGCACAAAAAGATGCGCCTGGTCGAACCCCCCCGCCGCCAATTTCAAATATGAGCGTCTAAAACCTCCATACGTTGGAGTTGCGGTCGATCCAGTGATTCGCCCTTTTTTGAGTTTCGCCTCAATGTCAGACGGCAAAAATCCACTACTGAACTAACCCACTCAATTCGTTTGGCTCGCTCGCCTCCCCCCTGCTCCATTAAAAATGCGCCTCGCTTCGCTCGGTGCAGCTCCCAGACGGCATGCGAATCCGCGGCGACATCAACATTTGTCTTATGGGCGATCCCGGAGTTGCAAAATCCCAGCTTTTGAAATACATCGCCTCGGTTGCGCCGCGCGGAGTGTACACAACCGGAAAGGGTTCCTCTGGCGTCGGTCTTACCGCAGCCATTACGAAAGACATCACGACGGGAGACATGGCTCTCGAGGGAGGAGCACTGGTGCTGGCCGACAAGGGCGTGTGCTGCATCGACGAGTTCGACAAAATGGATGAATCTGATCGCACGGCGATCCACGAAGTCATGGAGCAGCAGACCGTGAGCATCGCCAAGGCGGGCATCACCGCAACCCTCAATGCTCGGGCCGCCGTCCTGGCAGCCGCCAACCCCCTCTACGGCCGCTACAATAGGTGAGCGATGAATCCCGCGAAATGGCACAGAGGGCGACATCCACTACTAAAAAACTAAACTAAATTAAACTTACCCACTCAATTCAATTCGTTTTCGCACCTTCTTCGCTCGGCGCAGGAAGAAGGGCCTCTCCGAGAACATCAACCTTCCCAACTCACTGCTGAGTCGGTTCGACCTCATGTTTCTCATTCTCGACGTGGCTAACGTTGACAACGACATGGCGCTGGCTCGCCACGTCACCTTTGTCCACAAGCACAACGGAACGGAGGCTAAGCAGGTTGGGGAAAATGGGGGTGGAAATAGCAACAGCAACATTCACGGGCTGAACAACAACATGGAAGACTCCTCCGACTCCTCGGATAGCTCGGACGACGAAAACGAAATGAAGGATGACATAAATAGCAATACCAATAATAACAACGACGACGAAGACGACGATGACAAGCCGCTTGACCCAGAGGTCGTTAAGGAGTACATTTCTCGGGCGCGCCAGCACCACCCTTCGGTGCCCAAGGACGTCGCGCCGTACATCGTCGAGGCCTACGTCGCGCTGCGAAAGCAGGACCACGACAACATGGGCCAGGGCGGCGGAGGCAACAACCACGCCGTCAACCACAACAATTTCTCCTCCAAGCAATCCAACACCGACCAAACCGTCATGACGGCTCGGCAGCTCCTTTCCATACTGCGCCTCTCCCAGGCGTTGGCACGGCTCAGGTTCAGCGACTTCGTCGCTAGGGAGGATGTCGACGAGGCCATTCGGCTGACGCACATGAGCAAGGCGAGCTTGCTGGACGAGGAGGAGGGTATGGGTGGGAAGCGGGGGGAAGACGTCATCTCGAAGATCTACGGCATCATAAGAGATTACCGGCGCAGCGTGGGAAATTCGAGGGTGGAGCTAAGCGTGGTGGAGAGCATGGTGGTCAGGAAGGGCTTCACGAGTGAACAGTTTGCGACTTGCTTGGAAGAGTACACCAATCTGAACGTTTTGCAGGTCAACAGTGTCCGTACACACGTTGACTTTCTGTCATGATAAAATTTATTAAATTAAGGCTCAAAACGACAAATTTTAAGAAATTAACTTTTTTAAGGTCAGGTCTTCGGTTAGATCATCGTCGGTTTGTTTATGACGCCCTGGACGCCCGTTAATGATGACCTTGTAGGCAACAATCACGCAAATCATCGCCGCCCCAGCGAGGAAAACATTGAGAATGACGCCTTCGGTGTTGTGCGAATTTTCCACCAAACTCACGTCAAACTCGAACGGATTCATTCTGTAAATTGTGATATTGGGGGCGGCCTCGCACTCGCCAAGCCCAATCCCTGTGTTCTTGGAGGATAAGATCTCACGGCGTCCACTTTGGGAGGATTTTCCAAAATCGAAAAATGCTTCAACCACACTCGAATCAATAAGAATTCTTGCATGGGTAACGCCAAGGGGAATAGTAATGTTCAGCACATTGGACCTGTCCGTCCCGTCATATTGGGCGTGTAAGACGCAAGTTGCTGAATTTGGTGCTTCAAATTCCATTATTACGTCCGCCATTCTTCCGTCGGGAGTTAAAAGCTGGTAATATGGAGGAGTTGGACCTCTTGCGTTTGTGAACACCAGCTTTGAGGACTCGTCGCGAAGGATTTCCAGCTCTGGGATGGGATAGTTCAGTAATGCGTTGCCATCATCATCATCGGACACCACAATTCGAGGGATTGATTGCACGCCCGCCCAGTTTCCGACGTAATCTCCATTCTTGTTCTTGTAAGGCTCCCACATTACCAACCATCCCCATAGAACGCGCCGGGAAATGGCGGTGGAGGTGTCGAGGAAAGTCTTGGAAGCGTAGAATGCCGTGTTTAGGTCGTACCAGTTGAATTCCGTGTTTTCTGTGTCAGGGGTGAAGTTTGCGTTGAACTCGTCGTATGTCCCAAGAAAGTACTTGTCCCCTGTCCATCCTGTCGGAGAAAATTTGGAAACCCACTTCCCAGTTTCCTCTCCCTTGCTGCTTAACAGAGGGAACAGGTCCGGACACTCCCAGTAGTCCTCATTCGCGGCTTTAGCCTGGACGACGCCGAGGCTGGTCCAGGCATGATTATCAGTTATGTCAGAAACAGTTTCGCAATTTGGGCACTCCCAAATTTCGCTCCCCTTCGATGTGCCGGTGACCATTCTGAAACCGCCACTGAGCTTGTTTGCAATCAGCTCCGTAGGATCTCTGGCGTCCGTCGTTATGATTGGATTTGAAACGGGAAGGACCCATTCTCGTAGGTATTTGTCAGTCCGGTCTTTCGGCACGGCCATGAAGATCTGGTTATTGTCCGACGACGAGATCGTTAGTACGATTGATCTAGCTTCGTCGTCGAGAACGCTGGCAGATCCGCTATATACGCCATCCTTGTCGTACCAATTGTCGTTGGATATTGCTACTGGCAGCTGTTTCCAATTTATTAGGTCTGTGCTCGCAGCATGCCCCCACACACGTGGGTTGGAGTACTGATAGAAGAGGTGATACATACCATGAATCGGGTCGTAACACGGACCGTTCGGGTCGTTTTGCCAAGCAAAAGGATAAGGTACGAAGTGGAAGCCCGGAAGGTTGAGATCGATGTTGAAATTACGTGGATCACTTAAAGACACACTGAAGCCACAAACATGGCTGAAGCTTATCGTTATAGCAAAGAAAAAAAGGATTTGAATCATGATGAGCTGACTTTAACGTCTAGGTGCAGCACAACAGGTGTAGACGAAAAGAGACGGTTTGTTACTGGAACGGCAAGTTGCGTGATATGCTATAGAAATTTTAAACAAGTTCTGAAATTTTATAATTTTTAACTCAAATAAATTGTTTTTTTACAACAAAATGGATTCAGACGAGGAGGAGCTAATCGTTCTTCCAAGTCACTCTTCCCCCTCCACGTTCAAGACCCGTGACGTATTCCTGAATCTTAGCACATCAAAATCAACCTCTAAATTCACTTCCAAACAAAAATCATCAACAGCAGCAAGCAACAACAATGCACAGCCAGTACATCAACCAACAACAATTGCAATAGACTTCAACAAACTCCACTTCGAGGCAACTCGCCAGAGCCACTACCACCCTAGTCGCGCCGCCCTCTCCAACGCTGAGGCTTCGGCCCGTGTTATGCTCTCCCAAAAGCTCAGCGAAATCAAACTTTCGTACAAGAACGAGCTCAACAACGCGGCGATGTCCTACGAGTCGAAGCTGCGAAAATTAGAGGCGAGGGGGAACGCCGAGGCGAGCAAGGCTATCGAGAGGTGCGAGGAGACTATAAGTTCGAGCGTTGAGAAGCTTGTTCGGGAGTACGAGGTTAGACATTATACTGGTCAGGAAAAGTTCCCCCGTAGGCCCGATTTTGAGAGAGAGGATAAGGAATATCAATCTCATCAATCTCAATTTGAGTCGGGGATTTCGAAACAGCGCGCGGAGGAAGAAGCGGGTCGGGGGCAGGGAATTTTTGGGCGCGTGAAGAAATGTGTGGGGGGAGAACTTGATATGGACACGACGAGCAACACAAACAACAGTGGGGGAGAGAATATTGTATCAACTCCAAATAATTTTCATTCCACCAATTGGAGGAACAACAGAGCATCCGTTGCTGCAGCTGTGGGATTGACACCGTCAAAAAAATTGTTCGAGAATTTGGAAAGTAGGATTTCAACGATCGAGAAGGCTGTTGTTCAAGTTGATTGCGAGAAGAGCTTGGATTACAGAAAATTTGTCAAGCTGGGGAACAGTAACGATGAGGATTCGTATACGACGAGTACGTCGTATACGAGCGACGAAGAAGAGGAAGGGAAGTAGAAAATGTGTGAATAGTTTTCGTTTCATGCAAATTGTTTTCAAATTTATTATACACTTGTAATCTTATCGTTTTTGTCATTTTTTTATTTGGTGTCCGTGTATATTTTGTACATATGGATATGAATGGTGAATATGAATGGTGAACGTGAATACGTTTGTGAGTCGTTTTTGTTTGTTTTTGTTTTTTTTTATGAATTGAATTTTCCTCTCCCCTTCCCTACGATGACTGCCACCGCTGCATGTACGCTGTCATGTACTTTACAACTACTTCTAGTAATCGTAACTCTTCTTGAACCTACTGCTGTCCTTCGCAAACTCCGTCCTAAGCCTAGTCTCCCCCTCCTCGCCCGTGCGGTTCCCCTCAAGCACGATCTCAGTGTGCCTGAACACCGCAGCGTTCGCGAGGTTCCCCTGCTGGTCCACCTCAATTGGCATGTCGTTGTTCGCAAACACGTCGCAACCTTCAATTACGATGCTGGTGATGCTTCTGTTCGTCCCGCTGAACCCCGTGAACCTGCGCATTGTTTGAAGTTAGTTTTTAATAATTATGCCGCAGTCTTTCGATCGCTGTGGCTGGCTCACCTGTTCCCCGACACGTTGCAGTCTCGAATCGTCACTGAGCCCTTCTCCAGATACACGCCGCTGTGCCCGCTGCCAATGCCGTCGTCGGCCAAAGGGCCAATGCCCGACTTGGCCCCGAGGCCGTTCTCGAGAATGTCGCACCGAGTCAACGTGGCCGACCCGCCGTTATTCCCGACGTACACCCCCGTCGCAGCGCACCTGTGAACGAGCGTGTCGGTCATGGTAACGGCGCTGCTGATGCATACGACTCCCCGCCCGCTGGTCGACTGAATGGCGCAGTTCGAGATTTCGACTCGGGGTCGGGGTTGGCCAAGGCCAAGACTAAGGCCGTGATGGTTAATCCCAGCGCCATCGCCATCGCCATCGCCATCACCGTCACCATCACCATCGCCACCACCGTCACCGTCACCACCACCACCACCACCACCACCACCACCACCACCACCACCACCACCACCACCACCACTAAATTCGACGTGGATCGCCGAGTTGCCGCTCCAGATGTTGCGGCCCTTGCACTTGTGGACGAGCTCGAGGTTCTCAAGCTTCACGGTGCTCTTCGTTATCAAGAACAGCGGCTTGTCAGAAGACTTGAGGCTAATCGCAAACCTGGTAGCGGTTGGGAACGGAGAAACCCCTTGATGGTGATATTCTTCCTCCCAAAGTTAATGGACTTGGACTCGGTGTAGGACCCTCGGAGGACGGTGATCGTGCCGTTCTGGACGCAGGCTTTGACGGCGCTTCTGAGGTTTGGGCAGTCGATCGGGACGCAGGGGTTTTCCTGTGGTGTGGATTGGAGTGGATTGGATTGGATTGGATTGATGTTGTGTTGGCGAGTTTCAAAGTTGCGTAATAATATGTTGATGTTATTATATAATGTGCCGTTAAATTTCCCCTAACTCACCATGTAGTGCTTCTTGAAGTCCAAAGGCTCGTTTGGAGAGAAGGAATTGGTCCTCCCAATTTTGAGGTTGCTCGTTTTCGTGTCGCTCGGATTGCACTGCGGCATGCTCGTTTTCAATTGCAGCGCTGCTGCTGCTGCTTCAGCCTTTTTAGCCGCCAATTGGACCTTTTGCTTCTCTGCCGCTCGCGCCGTGCTCTCCAAGCTAAGCTTGGGAGCACCACAGTACTGTGGAGGGAGCTTACAGAGATCCAAACACAGCTGCTTCCAAACTTGCTGGGTGTCGAGGAAGGAAAATTTCGAAGATACGAGGAGAGACTGAACCAATGCCTCCCTGCCAGCAAAAGCATAAATTGTCTGACAGACATCTAGAGGTGCTATTGTTGTGATCCATACTGTGTGTGGGAGGGAGGTGGTGAAGTTAGCTTGGTGTGGTTGGGAGTTCGATGATGGATACTGTGTTTTTGATTTGTTCTCACTCGCTCACCTTCGAATGTAGCAAGGATGGATGGGTGGATGAAAACAAAATTTTCCGGAGCTGAAGATAGCCCGAGCAGCTGACCCAGTCTGGAAAATGACATAAATAGGTGTGGGCACGCCAGCTTTGTTTTTTAAATGTGCGATAAAAAAAAAATTCTTTTTGAAATTGGAAAATGCCAGTTTGGTTTTACAAGTACTCCCATTTAGATGCTGGACGCATTTTGTGCGAAAATCATAAGAAGTAATGGAGGCTCCACAATCAATGGTCACAATATTTATCCAATTTTTTATAAACAATGGAAATTTCAATCCGAATCGTTGCCTCCCTTTAGTTTTTCTTCTTCAAATTGTTGAAGGAGAAATCACCCTTCCTCATTTCTTGCTTCCCATTTCCGCTTCCACTCGACAGTCCCCTCACACTCTTTTCGATGTCCCTGGCCTTGCCTCCGATCATAATGTTAAACCTCTGTGCCCTTGGCGTACCCAACTGCTGGTTCGCAAGGCTCGCTAAGCTGGGCGCCACCTGCACTCTGAACGTGTCTCCCTCTACGACCAGCTTCCACCTCATTTCAGGTTTAACCGTCTCGTCCTCGGTGAAAATGAACCTGATGGTGCTCAGTCCTTTCAATCTGCTGAAGCCGGTGCCCCAAGTTTTGAAGTCGAAGCTGTTATTTTTTAATTTTAGTTTTGTGAGTTTGTGATGTATACTTTGTGACTCATACTTGTTACTTCTCACCTATCCGAACATGTCATGCTCAGCACCTTCTTGCAGTTGGCCATGATCACCTTGCTGCAGGTGTTGACCAATTCGGTCTTGTGCGGGCAAGTCAGGACGAGATCCCGATCCCCCTTCAGGTGCAGCACGACGAAGTCGTCCGCCATGGAGCTCAAGCTCGTGCTACTCAGGCTCCCATCGTTCAGGTTCACCACCGACTTGCACTTCAACTCGTCTAGGATGTACAGAAACCTGTTCGTCACGACCACCTGTCTGCCCTGCTTCCTTCCCTTCCTGTTGTATTTGTCCACCTTGTCGCAAAACAGGAACTCTGGGTTCTCTTCTTCCTGGTCGTTGACTTCCTTCACCAGCCTGTTCAAGCTCGCGTTTTCCCGCGCTTCAATATAATCCCCCAACTCTTTGAACAGAACGCTGCGCCGAGATTAATCGAGGCGCGTTTTCAGCGAAGCATGAGAGCAAGAGTGGTTTAGGAGTGGGTTAGCCGTCGCCTCGCACACTTCTGTCACAAGGCTGGCTCGCTTCGCTCGCTCACTCACCTGTTATTCCTCCTCTTCTTCCCGCTGAACAAGCCCAGCTTCATGTGCTCCAACTTTGCCTTGGCCAAGAACCTCCTGATGTTGCTGTGCAGCACCAGCGCCGCATCCTGCTGCTGCTTGTACTGCGCCATTTGAAAGCGAAGAGTTAGTATATGGTTATGGTTAATGGTTTGCGTACAAGGCTCACCTCCTGCCCGGCCTTCTTCTCCCTCGCGACGGTTTGCAGCTTGACCACAGCTTGCTTCTTGTTCAGCAAGCTGTTCCTTCTCTGGTGCATCCTGTACAAGTTCTGCGCCTCTATGGCGGATTTCTTCTGCATCTTGAACTGCTGATTCTGCTCGTGCCTCCTGATCCCAGCCTGCAGTCCAATGACCAACTTCTTCTTTTGCTCGAAGTCGTCGTGGCCAATTTTCGTCCTCATCGCTGACTGCAGCTTGGTGGCAGCATTTTTCGACTCCTTCAAGTTGGCCTGCGCCTTTTTGCTGCGCACCTTGGACTGGAGCTTGATGCTGGCCTTGGTCTGCTTGTAACCCTCGCTCGCCTGCCTCCCCCTAATGATGCTCTCAATCTTCTGAGCCGCGAGCTTCTTCTTCGTGTAGTCCTTCTTCGCCACTCTCCCGCGCATAAACGTTTGCGCTTTCAGGGTTGCCTGCTGCTGAATTTTGAACATTTTTTTCTGCTGGATCATCCTGTGGACGTTCTGCAGTAGAACCGTCTTCTTCTTGATGTCCTGCAGGTGGACCTGCTCCTTCTTTGCCCTCTGCTTCGCCTGGATTCTCGTAGCCATGCCGGCGTAGATGGCTCGCACCTGCATCATGAGCTTCTCCTGAACCCCATTCCGCAAGAAAATCATTGTCTTTCCCTTAGCGAATTCGCTGTTCTCCATGAGCGCCTTTGAGCAGATGAACTCGCAAGCCTTTATTGATTCCTCCCTGCTCGCCTTCCTCGCGCTTGGGAACGGTTCCCCGAAGCAGAGAATTTCGTACCTCTTGTGGAACTCGGAGAAAGGCAGCCTGATAGGAAATCCTTCCCTCCGAATGCGAACGACTTCGAGGACTCCGGAGTATTTCAACTGCTCCAGGACGAGGGCTCCGTTTGCGAGTCCAGGGGATTTACTCGAGTTTGGTTTGACACACTTGATGTAGTGCGGCTCGGTGCTGCACCGAGCGAAACGAGGTGTATTTTTAATGGAGCAGGGGGGAGGCGAGCGAGCCGAACGAATTGAGTGGAATAATGTTAGTTCAGTAGTGGATGTAGCTGTCTGTAGCCATTTCGCGGGAGTTCATCGCTCGATTTTTTTTAGTTTACAAATTGGCGTGCAAATGACCCTGATTTGGACCGTCCCTGAACAATCGCTTTGCGCACATAAAGATGCGCTTGGCCGAACCCGCCACCGCGTCCAATGTTGAGCGTCTAAAACCTCCATACGTTGGAGTTACGGTTGATTCCGTGATTCGCCTTTTCTTGCCTTATTTCAGCCAACATTATTTTCCCACTCGCTTCGCTCCGCTTTTCTTCATCAGAGATCGCTCGCTTTGCTCGCTCACCTGTGCAATGTCTCGACCAGGCGGTTCAACTGCGACCTGAACACGCTCGTGACGGTGTGCGTTGCGGCCATTTTGCTAACGTCGACGTCGATCTTGTTCCCCTCGTCGTCGGTGAGGTCCTGGCCAGGCGCAAAGTCCTCGACGACTGCGCCGAGCGAAGAAGGTGCGAAGTAAAATCGAGTGGGTTAGTTTTGTAGTGGCTCGTATTTTCGTCTTCCACAACCCCCACCCGCCTCCGCTCGCTCCGCTCGCTCACCTTCCGTGAAACCCGGTTCGCCAAGCTCTCCGACAGACTCACTGCAGGTGTTCTTCAGGAACAAACTGCTGCTTCCGCTCAGCAGACGCTTCAAATCTTCCTGCAAGGCGTCATTGTTCTTCGCAATCAGATCGTTGGCTGAGTACTCAACGTCGCCGGCAAAGTGCTTGACGATGAAATCCTCATTTCCGAATCGGCTCTTCACGTAGTTCTCGTGTATATTCAAGTGTGGTCGCTCAAACGCGGAGATGAGCTGCGAAGTTTTGATTTCGCGAGACAACATGGAGTGCTCTTCAAGCAGACACATTATCCCGTGAGGCTTCTTCTGGAACAGGTCAATGACGGGCTGGTTGTCCTTGAACGAAATAACTTCCGCGTCCAATCCCTCGTTGACGTACAATTCCTTCTCCAAAACGAACACCTGGAAATTGAACTGCTGCTGGAGCTTCTCGTTGGCGAAATTGATACACATTTGAGACAGGGAGTTGTGCTGCATAATTTCAAAGCCGAAGATGTCGAGGATTCCGATAAAGGCCCTGGAAGAGGATTTGTTCGAGGCGGAAAACCCGTTGGATATATTGATTTTCGCAACGAGCCACGAGAACAAGCTGCCGTACACGTGCTGCGCCGAGCGAAGAAGGTGCGAAGGGGTTAGTAGCGGCTCGTATTTCACGTCTGTACACAATACACTAAGTTGTGACTAGCTCGCTTCGCTCGCTGGCTCGTATGAAATCGTCTTCATCAAGGCTCGCTCGCTTCGCTCACTCACCTTGATCAAAGCGTCCAGACCTGTTTTGGCGATTGCAGGGGAGAGGTTGACGCTCGTTAGACTCCCTCGACCGCTCCGGCTGTGCCTCAAGCACAACCCTTTGCGCATCAGCTCCAAGTCCAAACCGAGCAGGTCGGAAAGTTCTTGAGCTGACATATTGGAGTTCATAACGAAGTCTGTCAGTTCTCCTGCGCGCCGAGCGAAGCGAAGCGAAGCGAAGCGAAGCGAAGCGAAGCGAAGCGAAGCGAAGCGAAGCGAAGCGAGGCGCATTTTTAAGGAAACCGAGTGGTTTAGTATGTATTCTAATCTTCCACAAGGCTCGCTTCGCTCCGCTCCGCGCCGCTTGCTCACCTTCTTCCGCAATGGCAGAGAAGGTCACGTTGCCTAGGTGGAGGAGGCAAGCTAGGACCGTGAAGAGGCCCTTCAACTCCTCATCGTTCACACCGACGGTTCCCAAAGCCACAAACAAATCGGCAAACTCTTTTTCGTCGTCAACGCCATTGACCTCTATGCACTTGCCGTTGCTGAGCATCTTGAACTTCTCCGCAGAGGCCTCCTTTGTTAAGAATGTTAGTGTTAGTGTTAGTGTTAGTGTTTAGTTTTAGTTATGTTCGCTTCTCTCGCTCGCTCGCTCGCTCACCTCCCCCCCAAGCTTGAGCTTCCTCCTCAGGTCGTTGAGCTCCTCGTCGTCGTTCTCGTCAACGTTGCCGAGACCCTTGAGAAGCTGGTAGAAAACGTGGTAGTTGCGCTCCCCCTTGTCGGCCCTAACGAGCCTGGTCTTCTCGAGGAGAAAGTGCTCGGTGAACGCCCCCCTCAGCTCGCTCCCCTCGTCGTAGCGAAGCTTGATATACTTGCCGAATCGTGAAGAATTGTCGTTTCGGACCGTTTTGGCGTTGCCGAAGGCTTCGAGGATGACGTTCGACTGCATGATGGACTTTTCAATTTCGTCGTTGGCAGTGGCATCCCTGGCACCACCACCAGTAAGGGAGGCAGAGAGTTTTTTAGATGCATCGATGAGGTAGCGCATCACGTGCTTGGACGCCTCGGTCTTCCCAGCGCCCGACTCGCCGCTAACGATTACGCTCTGGTTCTTCTTGACCGCCCTGCCGTTGTTGTTCTGGTCCTTCATGGTTTTGTACGCGTTGTTGGCAATTACGTAGACGTGGGGCTAAACGGAGAAAAGCGGAGAAAGATTTTGTTTCAGTTCGTTTAGTGTTGTTTCGTTTAATTTAGTCTAGTTCTAGTTTTCAGGTAGGGTTAAAAAACTCACCTTTGGGTTTTTGGAAGTTGCCGCCTCATTCATCTTCTCCTCCCCGTACAAGCCTTCGATGTGCCTGTAAGGGTTCACGCTGATTAACACCTCGGAGCAAGCCGTATATATCTGTTTCGCCTCGTAGCGTCGGAGCAGCACGAACAGCAGAGGTGCTTCGTGCAGATTGTTGATCCGAGCTGCGTCGTCGTAGTCCAACATGTGAGTGGGGTCGAACTCGTGGATGTCTTCCATGGGAAGCTGCGAATTGGGGTTAGAGCTGCGAATTTAGTTGCTAGCTTTAGGGGGTTGGCTCACCTCCATCTCAACAGGGTCGGGGTTGATCGAGGACTTAGGAATTATTACGCGGACCTGGGAAGTCAGCCGGCGGGTCGAGCCCGACTCGGCGTAGGTCGCCAGGGCCCACTCGCCGTTGGGACGGTCGAAAGCCCACACGTTGTTGGCCATGTTGGGATTAGAAGTGTGGGCGGCGTGGTCATCTTCTTCAGAGATTGAGAGATCTGACAACTTCTGTTTTGCTAGCTTGTCTTGGTTCAGGAGCTCCATGAGGGGCCCCAAGAAGTCTGATGTACGCCTGGACTGGCGTCTTGAATTTTTCTTCATGGCTCACGTATGGAAGCAAGTGTTTATAACAGCCAGGAAAGATTTCAAGAAAATTCCAAATTTCTCGTCGCGACTGTCGAGACAATTCTTAAAATTAATAACTAGGCCAATGCCCAACCCCCGTGACGACAGCTTTGTTCAGACATTTTACAGCGACCATAAATATTCGTCAATCACCGAGACTTCGTACAATTATGTGGCTTCCACGATCTCAGTTGCACTCATTGGGCTGCCATTTGCTCTGTCAGACCTCAACTTGCTGATTGGAAGCTTTGTTATTGGTCTGACAATTTTGTCATGCAACTTTACATCAAAAATACTCATCCTGTTGAGCGACACTTACAAGGTGTACTCGATCGAGGACCTGACGGATATCGCATTTGGAAAAGTTTGCGCAATTTTCATATTGGTCATACAGCTTATCTTCTCGATAACAACTATAAGCCTAACGCTGCGGGAGCTTTCAATGACGATTTTGTCGGTGAGCGAGCGAAGCGAGCGAGCCTTGTGGAAGACGAGCATACTAGCCCTGACACCACCATGAACGGCGCAGGGGCTGCCGGCAAACTTCAACCCGAAGGAACACTGGGACCTACCGGTGAAGAATGTTCAGCTGGTGGTTTACGTTGTGGGATTGCTTGGAATTCCGCTGATATGCGCGAAGCGGTTGACGAGTATAGCGTACGTAAGCATGATGAGCGTGTGCTTGCTTGCTTGCGTTGGGTTAGGATTCTTTTGGGATTTTAGTGTTAATTTCCCAGGTGAGCAGGGTGGGAGCTTCCTTGAAAAAGTGGTGATACCAGCACCGGACAGCTACGTCTGCGTCGGGGTAATATTCTACGCATTCGGCAACATCTACAACGTGCTTAACTTCTACAATTCGCTGCGGCGGCGTGATGTGGAAAGGGGTTTGAGGGTGGCAAAATACAGCGTCAACGTTGTTGCTTGTATTTCCGGTTTCTTGAGCTTTGTCGCGTTCTGCGCGTATTTGCCGAACACGGGGGGCAAGGAGCCTCTTGACGACGACGACGACGACAACGATGATAGCTTCAATCCGAATTATTTTGGCGATGACGGTGTGACAGCAATAATTACAAATCACGAGCACAACAGACATGACACCACCAACAATTTTCACAGGATCAAATTCAATATATTTGTGGAGCCGACGCAGTGCAGCAAGGAAATTTTCACATGCGGGGGGATGATGGTGGCACGATGGTTCTTCGTAGGGTTTTGCGTTATGAAATTTCCGGTCGACGTAATGATGGCGCGGAACCTGTTTCGGCGGCTAATGAAGAAAATAATGGCTCGGAGATTTGCCACAAGGACAAGGGAGAATGTTAATGTCAATGCTAGCACGATCAGCACAGTTAGCGTCTTCGCAAGCTGCTGCTGCTGCTGCACGGCAAACGACTTTGACGACGATAAGCACGACAACGCGAGCAGCGAATACGGCAGCAGTAGCGAGCGATCAAGCAATATGAGCAATGTGAGCAATATGAGTTTTGCGAGTAATACGAGTAATGTGAGCGATAGATTTATAGTTGGCGAGCACAAATACGAAAATGAAAATAACCACAACGTGAGCGTCACGTTCAGCGGTATTGGAGGGCTGGAGGAGCAACTTCTTGCTCAAAAACACGCCCAACAGCAACATGAACTGCAAAAAGGGGATGTCAAACAGAAATACAGAAGCGGGCCGATGTCGCGGATTTTTGGATCAGCACTCGGTTTGTGGCTCACCGCAATGATGATTGCGCAGATCGATCGGATCTCATACTACATCATCATCTTCGGGAGCAATGTGGCATTGGTGCTCGGGGTTATTTTCCCCGGAGCGCTATTTCTGAAGCTAGGACCGTGCTTGCACGATTTTTCAGCGGTGGCGGTGTGTGGCGTGGTGCCCAACACGTGGAGGGCTATAGCGGTAATGATGTTAGGGGGGGGGGGGATAATTGTTAATATAGTCGCTCTGACAAACATCTTTTTCTCATGACCCTCTATTCTCTATTCTATGTTTAAAATAGTTTTGGGAACAACATTCCGCTACTCGCGATGTAGTCCTTCCCGCCCCTCTTCCTCTCGAAACTCTTCTCCTTGTTGACCATGTTGCGGCCGAAAAGCAAGGTCCAAACGTAAATCAAGATCGCCCAGC
>Ga0302114_10001036_pt1 | contig 18853 bp, 16 predicted proteins | sample AG5_Surface_MG_FD_203107 | JGI IMG/M metagenome (GOLD analysis project Ga0302114, IMG submission 203107) | Marine microbial communities from Western Arctic Ocean, Canada - AG5_Surface | ecosystem: Environmental > Aquatic > Marine > Oceanic | place: Canada: Western Arctic Ocean | collected...
CATTTCGAATATTTCGATCTCTCAAAGCGACTTCTGCCATGCTCGCCATTAATCGTGCGTTCGAGATGTCGTTCGCGCGTTGCCTCAGTTGCAAGTTAATCGTTTCAACGACTGATTCGATATCCTCCACGTCCACAAACTCCTTCGGTTTAAACGCTTTATCTTTGAACAACATAATCAACGACGTCCGGCTTTGCATGAATCCAACGCTCGTCACTTTCGGAGCCACGGACTCTAAATCAAACAAAGGAATCTTCAATCTTAACGATTGCGTTTGTGCCCCGCTTGAGACAGCCGGTAACAACGCGTTGAACAAACCTTCCTCTTCCTTCCCTTCTTCGGCATCGAAACACACGTACGAAGTGGTCACGTACATCTCCCCGTTCCCGCTCGCTTTCGGTAACAACGCTTTACACTTGATCGGTCCTTTCGTAACTTTCTCCGACGGCGCGAGTTCAAAGAGTTCCCACGCGCCTCCGAGTTCCACGGACGCTTTCGCGAGTTCCGCGGAGAGTTTCGCCCTCGTCTTCCACCCGCGAACAACCGCCTGGACTTTCCTCAACGCTTTAATCATTTGCTGCTCGGCAATAACATCCGATGAATGCCCGTTGTCGGTGTGTTGCGAGGACAGCATGGAGTGCGATCGACTCGATGTCATCATTCCAGCAGCAGCATTAGTAACATCAGTATCTGTCGACGACACGCCTTCCTCTCGCGTCGGTAAAACAAACGCGCTTTCGTCGTCTTCCTTTTTCGTTGTTAAATTCGCGTCCTTTCCCAGATCATCATTTTCAGTCCTCCCCGTGGTGGTCCTTCCTCCGACTGCGGATTTCGACCGCGATTTCGATCGGTTCTTTTTATTTTTCCCCATTTTAAATGTTTCTTCGATAAATAGCGACAAAACGGGAGCGCGTGCGGATCAAACGAGATATTTTGCGCGTTTGCGTTTTTTTGCGCGCGTGATGAGTTTGGTTCTTATGTGTGGCTGAATTTGTCTTGGATTTCCTTTGTGATGATGCGGGGAGATATTTTTGGTGTTGGTCCAGGAAAAAAAAACAGACCAAAAGGAATTTTAAGTGTTGGTCCAAAAACAGACCAAACAAAAATTTAAGGGCGAGAGACGAATTTTTTTACACGAAAACATACACCACTTGTTTGTTGTAGACTACACACACACTTGCGCGCAGAGAGAGAGAGAGAGAGGCGATAATGACGATGATGATAATGACGCCTACTACTACTACTACGACTTCAGATGATGTGCCTCTTTTTCTGCGGCGGTTTTAGTGGTGAAAACGTTTGTTTGTTTGACGAAGAATTTAGAGAATTACAGAATGAGTATCGTTGAGAATCCAACGAAAGGCGTCACCAGAAAGACGGTGCAATTGTTACGTTCTCTCGGGGTGACGCGATGGACGCAAATGCAAGAAGACGCGATGGATAAATTATATCTAGAGGAAAAAGAAAACTCGAAAGATGGATTGATCTGCGCGTCGACCGGGAGTGGGAAGACGTACGCGTTTTTGATGCCGGTGTTGATGCGGTTTTTGTTAAAGAGTGATGAGGAAGAAGAAGACAAAATCAAAGTGAAAGCGATCGCTGTGTTGCCGACGAGAGAGCTCGCGCAGCAAGTGTTTGAAAAAGCGAAAGGTTTGTTCGAAGAGGCGAACGGTATTAACGTCTGTTTGTGCGTCGGCGGGGTACGCTCGCACGAGAAAGATGCGGAAGATATCATTAAACGAAAACCGAAACTGGTCGTCGGGACGCCCGGGAGGATGTTGGAGTTGAAGAAGCTCAACGTTTTAGACCTGTCGAAAATTGAGGTGCAGATCTTAGACGAAATCGATCGTTTGTTAGATGGTGGGTTTGAGAACGACGTGTTGGACGTTTTGAGGCCACCTGGTTCGTGTCAAACGATATGCGCGACGGCGACGGCGAGAGGGAACTTGCGACGTTTTTTGAACAAGACGTTGGCGTTTGGATATAAAGAGATTGGCGGGAAAGTTACGACGACGGATGAGAATGGGCTTGAAGTGCACAATAGTTCGAGCGAAATTGGTGGGAATGTCGCGCACTGCGCGTATGCAATATCAAAGAGTAATAGCGATAACGAAACGGCGCAGATATACGCGCAAGCTATTTTGACAGCTTTTAAAGGCCTTGTCACGGCTTCTTCTTCTTCTTCGAATTTTAGAACGGGGGGAAAATCGCAGTGTTTATGTTTCGTCGAGACGAAATCGCTGTGCGACAAGATTGAAGTTGTGTTACAGAAAGAATCGATGGCGGTGAGTACTTTTTTTATTGAGCTTCGTTTATTTCTTTTTGTTTTTAATGATGATGAAGAGGATGATGATGATGCAACAAGAAAAAATGTTCGTGAAGACAACACCTCGTACGTTACTTTACCTTCTCACGAAGATGAACGTTTACAAGACTACAATTCTCTGAAACATTTTATACTAATTGCATGGTTGTTATCATCAACATCATCCTCGATGCGAGCGTGGCGATGACGATATACCATTTTATCACATGTTAGACTGTCGAGACGCTTTTAGACGGGCGTCGATGTGCACAAAAATCATTCCGAGCTACGCGGACCTTTTTCGCGACTTTACACATTTAGGGGATTCGTTTTGAAACGCTCGCGTGCCACTTTTTCTTTCAAAAATCTCGTTCGTTCGCGCTCACTCTTGTACGTGTACTGACAAACTAACGTTCTGTTACCACTCAAAAGCAGGGGACGACAAATCAAAAGATTCAAGTTCGCTCCTTACACTCGTCGCTCCCGCAAAACCAACGCGACCTGACTTTACTCGAAGCGCGCAACCGCTCCATCGATATCATCGTTGCCACAGACGTCGCTTCGCGAGGAATAGATCTCCCTGGCGTCGAGCTCGTTATTCATTGCGGTTTCCCGAAAGATTCTGAATCCTACGTTCACCGATCCGGGCGCGCCGGAAGACCTGGATGCAACACCAGAGGCTGTGCTTTGATTTTACACTCGCCCGAGGACGGCGGCAAAGTCAGCGCGTTCATTGAAGCCGAGACGAACGTGCGAGTAAAACGCTTAACGGATGTTCGCGAAGCCTGCGCGTTCATCGTCGAGGATAATCGGGAGAAATCAGACGCGTCGATCAAAGAAGAGCGAATAGAGAAGGAAAAGAAAGAGCGATTAGGGGAGAATATCTTAATCGCGCAACGATTTCAAATGTTGGACGAGGAGTTGGACGGACTGCAGAGCTCCATGAAAGGTGGGACGAAGACGAAGAGGAAAGGAGGAAAGAGATGAGCGAGAGGAAGAAGATGCGTACGTTAGCATGAATAGTCCGTAGCAATTTTATTAGCCTTTGTATCATTATATAATAAGAAGCACGCGTCCCAGTCGCGTGGAAATGACGACGACGAGAGATGAACATTTTTCTCCTCTTCTTCTTCTTCTTCTTCTTCAAACACGATGCCAACAAAAGAAAAGAATGAATTCATAACCAAAATCGAGCGGTTCGTGCGAGATGAACTGCGAAACCACGACGGATCTCACGACTTTTGGCACATTCATCGAGTGCGTAACAACGCTTTATCATTAGCAAAACTCGAAGGCATCACTTCCGAGGAGGATTTGACCATCGTCGAAGTCGCGTGTCTGTTACACGACGTGCGAGATTGGAAGTACGCAGAAGAACAAAGAGGGAGTTTCGAGGATGTCGTCGAGGACGTTTTAAAAGAATACAAGCACAAAAAGACAGTCGTGGATATAGTAAACAATATTGGGTTCAAAGAAGAGTTGTCTTCGACCGCCTCTACATCCACGCAAGGCGATACTTCTCGTATTAGGGGTGACATAAAATTCAAAATCGTGAGCGATGCGGACAGACTCGACGCCATCGGGGCGATTGGTATAGGAAGGACATTCTGTTTCGGCGGCGCTAAGAAAAATCCAATGCACGATCCGGGTGTTCCACCAAACGTAGGTTTGACGAGAGAGGAGTATCAAGCGGCACACAATCCAGGGATGATAAATACGACCATCAATCACTTTCACGAAAAACTTCTAAAACTAAAAGATATGATGAAAACGGAGAGCGGGACGAAGATGGCGTTGAAAAGACACGAGGTCATGGAGAGGTTTCTGAAAGATTTTCACGACGAGTGGGAAGGACTGTAATCGCTCGGGTGTGTATTTATCTACGAGCGCGCTTATATGTACCTAATATATGTAAATTACTATCACCTACTTGTGCGGCTATCTAAAAACTAATATAGCGACTTCCCCGACGCGATGTTTTTCGTGCGTACTTTCAAATAGTATTTCGTGAACACGTTATGTTTCTCTGAATAACCAGGGATGTATAACGTTCGCGCGAGGAAATCGGTCGATTTCGAGTTATCAAGAAACGGTAAACTTCTGACCACATCCCAACCGTAATCGTTCGGCTCTTCTTTGAAATATTTTTGACTGTCGTTTGTTTCGTCGGTTTCGACGAGGAAATCGCACGGCGAAGACGCGTTTGGAAAGAACCACTGGTTTACATGCGCTTGATTCTTATCGTTCAAACCTACGGGTGCACCCGCGGTACCTTTGCCGGCGGCACTTTCGAAATACATCGGTAGTGCGCCGTTAAACGCGCCTTTAATGAACCGTATTCGGTACTTTTCATTCGGTAAATGAAAATGCGAAGGAAATCGGTACCACTCGTCGCCGACGCATACGTTAATATCGTCGCTTGGCCTTTTATCCGGGAGCCACTCTAAAGGGTTCACAGGTAACGAGGCGTATACCTCAATCGGCGCACCGTAATACGTAATTAATGCAAATGTCCTCGATGCCGATAGCACTATGAACAACATCAACGATAAAACGCCGAGTAAAGCCGCGAGGAGCGAAAACGCTCGTTGCGACGATTTAATAAACTGCCCAATTTTAGCGCGCTTAATGACGCGTGAAAAGGTTTTGAACGTATCGAATATCGCAGTAACAGTTATACCAGTCGATAACGCTAAAGGACCGTAGACGATGTACAAAAACCGTTCCTCTTTATGCGGCATCAAAGAGAAAAATACCAACGCGACGTGAAATGGCAACGCGCAAAATAAGAGCGCCAACCAAGGCACTTTCCTTCTTTTACTCGTGGAAGAAGCCTTCGTTTTCTTCTGCTTCGCATCTAAAGTACGTTGAAACGCGTGCGAAAACAACGCCATTATCGGCGCCACGAACGCCAACGGAAACGCGACGTTGAAATGTAAAGCTAAGTTCCGCAAATAAAACGACCAATTCTCCGTCCCGTACAGCTCGGAGCCTCCGGAACCTCGAACGTTGTATTTCACGATGTTCACTAACGAACTCGTCCATTCTATTTTGTGTATTCCGTTCGAGAAACCGCCGTAAAAGAACGTATCACACAAAATGGACAAACAAAATAGCACCACTGCCGGTAAAACGATCGCTTTCGCCGTCCTCCACGCGCTCACCGTCCACATCGACAACGCGCCAATCGGCACGCACGCTACTCCCGCGAACGGCCATCCGATTAAAACGCCAACGACGCACCACATGCACGCCCTCTCCATCGCCCTCGACTCAATCACCAACGTTTCCTCGACGACGATATCGTCACCATCATCTTCCTCGTCGTCTGAAACCTTCTCTTTCTTCTTCTTCTTCTTCACCTCCTCCTTCGCTACACACTCCCCCAACTCGTCTCGCGTCGCTCGAAAGTTCGCGTACTCGATTGAACTCGCCACCGCTCGAGTCACGCACATCATGGCAAAACTATTCGGCAACATCGCCGTCGACGAGACGTACGCTCCGGTGGCAAAACTGAGCACTAAAAGTACCGTCGCCCCGATTTTCGGTTCAATCTTCAAACACTCCTCGACGAGAAAACAGTCGCCTCGTGCGCTAAATATCGCCAACAGCACGCGTATCGCGTAAAACGCAACCTCCTTGCCACCACCGCAGCCGAGTAAAAACCGAACAGGTAATCCAATCCACGCGTGTAACAAGACGTACAAATACGATCGCAACTTGTACTCCTTGGAAAGCTCCCACGATTGCAGACCGATATCGCACAATAGGAAATGTACCGGTTCGATGGTTTGGAAGGTCTCGTCGCAATCGTGGATGAGATTGTGAAACGCAGAGGAAAGGCGAAAGGTTAAGAGTAAAAGGAACAAACGCGAATGCGACAAAATTTTGTTGCTGTTGTTCTCGTGCGCATCTTTTCTCGTCGTCGTTTTGAGTTTATTAGAGGACATTATTTACGCGTTTGTGCGTCGAAAATGTGAGCAACATCCGACTTGAAAAAGGATAAAATGGAAACCAAATCTTCACTCATTCGAGCGCTAAACGTATAAACCAATAATAAAGAAAGATAAAATGAGCGAACCGTCGTTCGAAGCGGCCGTGCGCACGTTAGAGGACATGTTCCCAGATTTAGATCCGATCGTGGTCCGTTCAGTTCTGGACGCCAAAGACGGGGACATGAACGAAACGACGACGAAATTATTAGCGATGAGTCGAAGCAAACGAGGCGGAGCGGAACCGTCGAGAGGAGGAGGAAACGGGTACGGGGACGCGCCGAGGAGCGAAAGCATGGGAGGAGGAGGACTAGGAGGAGGAATAGACGTAGGAGGTGGGGAGGAGATTAATCCGTACTCGAGAGATGCCAGGTAATACTAAGGTTTAGACTTAAGCATCATCGTGTGCTTCTTCGCGTTCATTTCTCTCTCGTTCTTTTTACGCAAAGCGCGCGCGATCGATGTTCGCATAAAAAAGAACGAGACGCGAACGGTTTTCGAACCGTTCGTCTCATTCTTCGCGTTCGAAAAGTGTTCTCACGTGTGAATTTGTTCGCATCGACCGCGGTTTCGTGACAGAGAATGTATTTAACCGGCCGGATGTGTGCGTTCGCGCGCATCATTTCAATCACTCGCTTTCTTGCTTCGTTTTCTTTCTTCTTGGGTGGCAGCTTCCTCGAGAAAAAACGAGACAAAAAGCAGCTGCTTTCATTAAAAATAAAAACAAAAAAAATATTGACATCCCAAACACAAACTTCTTTCTTCTTTAAAGGCACAGCAGCGTATACAACAGCCAACCACCTCCGGACGACGACGACAACTTTTGGGGATGGCTCACCGGGGAAGAGAACGGGCGAAGGGTCCCGGCGTCGAGCGCGAATTACGCCACCGGAATCACCGAGGACGACGACACGTTCAATTGGTTGGCGAACCAGGCGAATTATTACGCCGGGGAGTTATCGAGAAACGTGAAATCTATGACCGATGCGATCGCGGAGGAGTTATTGGGACCAGCCGAGGACGAGGAAGGGGATGAAATTGAAGAAGAGGACGATTCGGTGAGAGGCGACGGGCACGTCGTGGCCGGCGGGGCGACGTTGAACGCGAGTAGAAGAGGGAAGGTGAAGGAAGAGAAACCGAAAATGAAACCGAAGAAGAAGAAAACACCGCGAGAGTTGGAAGAAGAGGACGATCCTTTGGGAGGGTTTTTGGAGTTGCTGGGTTTAGAGGACGAGGAGGACGAGGAGTACGTGCGCAGAGACTCGAAAAAGGACAAGTAGTTGAAATGAGAGATTTATTTTTTGTATGTTACGTTCGTCGTTTGAGAATGAGAGATTGAGAGAGAGTCCCGGCAGCGCGAGAGAAAGATCGAACCGAGAGATACTCTGCGAGAAGACCACCACCGTGTTATTAATACTTATTAGCAATTACTATTATTATATACCAATCATTCAATATTTTCATCCGAATATTCGACGCGAGTTGACCACCGACGTGAGCGAAGAGGACGAAGAAGTCGAGCTTCTCGATTTGCGCGCGGTGTTTTTCGCGGTCGAGAGAATGTGCGCAGAAGAATGCGAGAATGGTTTATGCAAAGCTTCTTTTCGTTTTTCTTTTTCGCGTCTCCGGAGCTCTTCAACAGTCACCGGACTACGCACGGGCGCATCCGGGAACCTCTCGAACCGCTCCGTCGCGAAAGAGTCGTTCCATTCAGGCTTTTTTTTATTCGATTCTCTTTCGACGTCATCCGAGACATCCGAGACGATAGATCTTCGACCTTCTTTTCTTTGCTTCATCTCTTCCGTTCGCTCGCTGTATCGTTTTTCAAAATCAATGCGCGTCGATGCTTTGCTCATTCTTTTCTTTTTCTCATCATTTACTTCGTGTAACTGCACAGCGCTGCTCTTCGCTTCGCCTCCCATCATTTTCTTCTTCGCGCGCGCCGTTTCCGTCCTCCTCTTCTCCTCGGCTAAAATCCTCCTCGCCAACGCAACCGCTTCAGCTTTTACGTTCCTCTCCATCACTCGGTTCTTCATCTTCTTCTTCCGCAATTTCTCTCTCAACATCGTCTTCTCGTCTTCAACCGTTTTCTTCTTCTCCTGAATTGCGTCGTCCTCGTGACGTCTTTTATCCTCTAAAACTTCTTCAACCGCTTCCTCCTTCACCCACACCTCCTCCTCCTCCTCTTCCTCTTCGAGCGTCTCTAACACCCGATGCGGCGGCCGAGACAACCTCGGCACGACGCTCTTTCTTTCCTCCTTTTCCTCCGCGAGTTCATTCTTCTTACTCTTTTCCTCCTCTTTTTTCTCGAAATCCTTCTTCGCCAACGCGGACGCGCGTTGCCACTCGTGAAAGTCAACGCCAGATGGAATGTCCCATGTCGTCGTTTCTGCTAAATCCCCATCATCTTTTCTCGAGATGGTAAAGTCAAAACATCTTTCTTTCACCACCAAAGGAGAAGAAGAGGAAGAAGAAAATCGCTTTTCCTCCTCTTCTTCTCCCCTATGGTGGTTTTGCGTTTCATCGCTGCCCCCCCTCGTCATCGTTATATGATTATATTTCCCTCTGATCTCAAAGTTTTTGTTGTTGTTGTTGACTTTTTTTTTAGTGAAGCAAAAGCAAAACAACAGACCAAATTTTTTTTCTCTCGATCGTCAAAAAAAAAGACAAGAGTTTTTCTCTCTTCCTTTGAATTGAATTGAAAATGCTCTTCGCGCGGCGAGGAGGAGGAAAGGGGTTGAAGACCGCTTTCGAAGACGCACTGAGAACGCAGCAAGTTTTACGCTTTTCCTCCTCCGCTTCTTTTTCCTCCTCCAAGTCGAGTAGTGATGATGATGCCGCGAATAATAAAGATTCATTTCGGTACCAAAAACTGTTCGATTACGAAACGAAGAGAAAAACGCCGTGGAAAAAGTTGACGTCTGATTACGTTTCCGTCGTGGAGTTGGCTTCTACTGGCGATGGTGGTGGAACAAACAAACAGAAATTCCTGAAAATCGAACCGGAAGCGTTGCGTGTACTCTCGGAAGCGGCGATGATTGACATCGCGCATTTACTCCGCCCAGGGCATTTGCAACAGTTACGGAACATTTTAGACGACACCGAAGCGTCCAAGAACGATAAGTTTGTCGCGTTGGAACTGTTAAAAAACGCGTGCGTAGCCGCGGGGAAAGTGTTACCGGGGTGTCAAGATACCGGGACCGCGATTGTCGCCGGGTACAGAGATATGGGGGTTCTGACCGATGGGAACGACGAGGCGTTGATATCGCGAGGCGTGTACGACGCGTACGTGAAGAGGAATTTGAGGTACAGTCAAGTGGCGGCGACGACGATGTACGAGGAGAAGAATACCGGGTCGAATTTACCCGCGCAGATTGATTTATACGCGACGAACAGTAGTGGTTTTAGCGCTAGCAGCAGTAGTAAAAGTAGCGACAAAAGCAATAACAAAACGGAGGAAGATAAAGTGCCGGAGTACCATTTCCATTTTATGGCGAAAGGCGGCGGGTCCGCGAACAAGACGTTTTTGTTTCAAGAAACAAAAGCGCTTTTGAATCCTACGCGCATGAAATCTTTCTTGGAAGAGAAGATTAAGCTTCTGGGAACGTCGGCGTGTCCACCGTACCATTTAGCGCTCGTCGTGGGTGGATTGTCCGCGGAACAGAATTTGAAAACCGTGAAAATGGCCTCGGCGAAGTACTACGACACGTTACCAACCACCGGGAACGCGTACGGCCGAGCGTTCCGCGACGTCGACTTGGAACAACAAATTTTACAAATTACGAGAGAGATGGGCATTGGCGCGCAGTTTGGCGGCAAATACTTTTGCCACGACGTTCGCGTGATTCGTTTGCCGAGACATGGCGCTTCGTGTCCAGTCGGTTTAGGCGTTTCGTGTTCTGCCGATCGACAGGCGCACGGGAAAATTACCAAAGACGGCGTGTTCATCGAACAACTGGAAGACGACCCAGCGCATTATTTACCGAAAATCAAGATGGGAAGCGAAAGCGATAGTAGTAACGACGTCGTAAAAGTTGACCTGAATCAACCGATGGCAGAAGTGTTGAAAACCTTATCCAAGTGCCCGGTCGCTACGCGTCTCTCCTTAAGCGGCTCTTTGATCGTCGCGCGCGACATCGCTCACGCCAAACTTCAAGAGCGCCTAAACAAAGGCGAGCCTTTACCGCAATACATGAAAGACCACCCGGTGTATTACGCCGGTCCCGCAAAAACCCCGGAAGGTAAAGCCAGCGGTAGTTTCGGTCCAACCACCGCCGGTCGCATGGACGCCTACGTCGACGCGTTCCAAAAAGCCGGCGGCTCTATGATCATGCTCGCCAAAGGCAATCGCTCCAACAAAGTCACCCGAGCGTGTAAAGAAAACGGAGGCTTCTACCTCGGTTCCGTCGGAGGCCCTGCCGCTATTTTAGCCGAAACTAACATCAAAAAAGTCCAAGTCCAAGAGTTCCCGGAGTTGGGAATGGAAGCGATTTGGAAAATCGACGTCGTCGATTTCCCCGCCTTTGTCGTCGTCGACGATAAAGGGAACGATTTCTTCAAAAAATGGAGCCCGGAATAAGTAATAGTATTCGAAGAACAATAGTATAGGATTGCCTTTAAAACCGCAAACAACGTGGTCATACTACTACATTTTCTTTCGATTTTTGCTCAATTTTCCTCAGTCTGAAGAAGAAAAAAATTCAAAAATTCAAATCTCCTTCACTCGAAACGCGCGCGCTGCTAACTCACTAAAAATGAACGCGTACGAAACCAAAGTCCTCCAAAAACTCCGAAACGACTTAGAGCGCGAAGGGTTCCACCTCGCCCCGGGTTGGAGAGTCGCCATCGAAACTCGGAAATCCGGCGCGACGAAAGGAGGGACCGATAAGTACTACTTCTCACCGGATGGACGAAAACTGAGGTCGAAAACGGAAGTGATGCGGTTTTTATCCTCAACCTCTTCCGATGAGAAGAGTAAAAGAGGAAGACAGGGTCGAGCGACGAAAGTGGCGAAAATGATTGAAAAGGAAAACATCGCGGGAGATTACGACGAAAAGAAGAAGGAAAAGAAGAAGAAGAAGAAGAAAGCGAACGCATTCAGTTTGAATTTTGAAAATGGACAATTAAAGGAGCAAGAGGAGGAATACGAAACGCAGACGAAGCGTCAAAGACTCGAACACTATCGAGAGCAATTTCCTCAACATCAAGAAAGAGAAGCGACGATTTTCGTCGCCGGGGTTGAAGAAGACGAGGAGGACGAAGACGACGACGAGGAAGACGGTATAGTGCAGTTGCAACAGTCGCAAGACTCGGAGCAAGGGTTTTGCGAGTTGAGCTCGTTCGTGCACGAGTTGTTGGAAGCGCCGAGGACGACGACGCAAACCGCGACGACGACAAAAGTGAGACAAAGCGCAGAAGATTTAGCAGAGTTAGAAGAAATGAGCGAAGAACAGATGTTGAACCGGTATTTTCGGTTGACTGGGTTTGAGCCGCAATACGCGGACGTGTACGAGTTGAGGAGGATGTTAGCGAGCGAAAGCAGAGGACACGCGAGGAACGCGATGATGGGCGGCAATAATGATACCGGCGGTTTAGAAAGAACAGCGAGTGGTGAGTTGAAGTTACAAAGAGAGTTGGTGTTTGAAACCGCCGAAGCGAAATTTTCGAACGCGATGAGTGCGGTGCCGAAATATCTTGGGAATACGACGTATGCCAGAGACGCTTCGCCCGTGAGGTATCCGATGGCGACACCAACAATGATGATGCATCAACAACATCACCAATATCCATCAGAACATAATCAACGTCAACGACCCCAGGATCCATCTTCGTCTTTCATCATGCAACGCGTCACTGGTTCGCGCTTGCAACAGCAAAATAGTCAAGCGATGGTCGTCGGTGTCTCGAAAGCGTTCGATCCGCTTGACCAAACCACCGTGAACGAAGTCTGCGGAGCTTTATCGTTACAGAACGAAGAAGCTAAAATGTTCATCTCGCAAAGAGACGACGAGCTGCGTCAAATAACGACCATCGTGGAAGGATGTTTGAGAGACCACCGGTCGGGTTCGATTTACGTCGGCGGCTTGCCCGGTACTGGGAAATCGTTAACGCTGGGTGCAGTTGAGAAAACAGTCAAGAAGTGGTCGTCGTCTGCGACTGGCGTCGCTAAATCGCGACCGCCAAAAGTCTGTTCGATCAATTGCATGGCCATCCAAGGGAAGCCGACGTCCGTGTTTAAGCGCATTTGCGAGCAATTAGACATCGTGCCTACGGAGGAAGACCGAACCCGAGGTAAAGCCGAGTGTTCGGACATGTACGAAGTGTGCGCTGAGATTGCCGCTTTACGTCGGTTCGTGAGTGGAGGTAAAGTTAGTGGTGAAGCCGAGCGGTACATGTGCGGCGACGACGAGGACGATAACGACGGCATCGATCACCGCCTCGCTTTGATGAACGGTGATGCTGCTCATCCTCACAAAGCCGATCATCACTTGGCAATGGTTATCATCCTTCTCGATGAAATGGATCAACTCGAATATCGCGAAGCGGCTATTCTGTACGAGCTTTTTGCTCTTCCGTCGCTCCCGCATTCGCGGTGCATTTTGGTCGGCGTTTCCAACGCCATGAATTTGACAGACAAAGCGTTGCCGCGCCTTCGCGCGCGCGGATGGGAACCATCCTTAGTGCGATTTACCGCGTACACGTCCATTCAGCTCAAACAACTGCTTTGCGAACGCGTGCAGAAATACGACGCGTTCGAGTTGAACGCCTTGGAACTTTGCGCGCGAAAAGTTTCCGCGCAAACCGGGGACATGCGCAAAGCTTTGCGCGTGTGCACGGATGCCTTACAACTCTGTGTCGACGAAGCCAGGCTCCGATACGAGTCCATTGAACGCGAAGGGTGCGTCATCCTCGACAACGGCGACGTCGTCGAAGGTCCCGCGCTGGCGACGCTGCCGCCCATCCACAAAATCAAAGTCTCGCACATGGCCAGAGCCGTCTCCAAAATCTTCCAAAACCCAGTCGTGGAAACCATTCGAGCTTTACCTCAACAGCAACAAATGATCTTGTGCTCGTGCGTCCGCGTATTTGGCGAGAGAACTGACTTCAACAAATCCGCGAAAGAAATCACTCTGCGCGAACTCCTCTCCTGGTACACCAACTTGTGCAAAGAGGCGAAAATACGCGAGATGGTCCCTTCGGATTTTAGCACCGCGTGCCAACGACTCGCAGATTCTCGATTGTTATCCATCAAAAACGGGTCGGAAGAATACAACAGACGCGTTCACATGTTGGTCCAACGAGACGACGTCTTGTTCTCGTTGCAAGGCGTGCGGTTCTTCGCGAACTTGTTAAGCGTCTAAAAGCCAATGGGGAAACATAACATAAGCGCAGTAATAATAGAGAAAAATTTAATTTACACCTGTACCAGGTACTTTGTTTCTTGACCTTTCTAACGTTCAATGTACGAAAGGATGTGCAATTTAATTCTCAACTGTGTCAAAACATCGCATCGTTCTTTGCAGGTCCTTTTTGTCCCATGTTCATTTAAATACTAGGGTTAGATGATTTCGTTTCGTCACATTTGATACAAAAATACACGCACAATACAACACAATAATAAACTTTTAATAAACGAATACTCATGCTGATGATGTCACACACCGCGCTCAAATCGGTATCATTCTCAGCACAATCATCATCATCGTTGTTACTACGCCGCGCTGGCCGCAAAATCGCCGCGCGATCGAGGAAGAGTACTACTTTTTATAAGACGGGGAAAGCGTTTGCCAGTTCCGAGTCTGAGGGAAAAGAAGAAGAAGAGGAGTGGGCGGCGATGGGTTCAAACGCGAAGAGCAACGTCGTCCCGCGAAAGCCAACAAAGTTAGCGGGGACGAACGCGCCGGAATATATGCACGGCGTGTTGGCGTTCAATCGCTTCTACCCGGAAAACACGAGAGGCGACACGTTCAACCGTCATTTGTTGGTTGCTTTGGTAATATTTTTTTCCGTTTTAGATACGTTTTTGTGTGTTTAAATCGCTCTGTTTTTCTCTTGGACGAGTACAAAGACGACGATGCAATCTTCGGCAATGATGGAAAAAAGAAAGGGTTTTCTAAAATATGATATTCGTCGTTATATGATTACAAAAACTTTTCGTTATGCTTCTGAGCCGAAGATGCGCTTGAGAGAAGAGCGGTCTTTCTCACCTTTATTTCTACTGATTCGTCGATTTGATTCGCGCGCGCGTTCGGTAGCAATATAGCCCGCGCGCCAGTGCGTCATCGTTCGAGTTCGATACCGTCCCACGTCCTTTTTCGTTTCGTTTTTCTTTCTTCATTCTCATTCAATCTGAATTCATTGCAGGATAAAGGCGTCAAAGAAAGCGCCAAGGTTACCGAGTGGGTGGTAGATAACATCTACCGCCCGGGAGATTTGCTTCATCTGGTTCACGTGTCGGACCCAAACGAGCTTGGAGGATACATGCTTCCACCGGACGGTTTATGGACGTACGACTCCGCCATCGCGCGATACAACGCCGCCGATCGCGCCGCGCAATCGAAGTTTTGGGAGAACGAGCTCAAATCCACGGAAAACATGCTCCAAGATATCGTCGAGCAAACGCACGAGTACGTGGAGCAAAAACACGAGAAAGGTTTGTCTTTGCACGAAGATATCCCGCAACCGGCTATTGAATTAGACGCGCTTTTAAACGTCCAATATCAAAGCACGAGCGATGTCATCGTGAGTAAAGCCGAACAAGTGAACGCGGCGATGATAATTGTTGTGAAACACGACAAGGGATGGTTGACGCGATTGATCGAAGGGCAGTCGATCTCGTCCAACGTGGAGAAGAAGTCAAAAATTCCAGTTTTGGTTTACCATGCAGGACACATGTTGACAAAAGAGGAAGAGCTCGAAGTGGAAGAGAAAGAAGCGAGACAACCTGGTGGGAAACACGCGTCGCAAACAAAGTTGTGAGCATCAATTTTCATTTTTTAAAAGAGCGATCCGGCGCGCGAGAAAGAGAGACGTGTAAAAATAACATTTCAGTACAAATATCACATATATTCATCTCGTAAAACGTGTTTAGTCCTTTTAAGCTAGGCATTCCTTCGCGTACTTGTACGAGTCACTCCATACCGCTTGGCACATATCGATGGGTAACTTGTCTTGCGCGTTCTTCATGTTCTTGTTGGCGCCGTTTTGCAACAAAAAGTTTACGATTTCCACGTGCCCTCGCATCGCCGCCCAGTGTAAAGCGGTGTTCTCGCCCATATCCAAAGCGTCCACTTCGGCACCATTCTCCACGAGAAAACGGACTGTCTGTAAATGCCCGTTGTGTGCGGCTCTTTGTAACGGCGTATCTTTCATCAAACCGGCTTGTTGAATGTCCGCGCCTTCGGAGATCAACAAGTCGCACACCGCCGTGTGTCCATTCCCAGCGGCTAAAAGCAACGGTGGATCCCCGCAATGATCCGCCTCGTTCAACGGCGCGCCTTCGTTGATGTGTTCTTTTACCCAATCGTAATAGCCATCGACGCAATCGCGCCAGATGTTCGATTTGTCCGGGATGAATCGGCCAGTCTGTTGTTTTGTTGAAGTCAGAGGGAAAACGCATTGCATGTGTGTCAGTCCGTCCCGAAGTAGAGAAAAAGAGCGAGAGAAAGATATCAATACGAGCGCGTAACCACGACGCGAAAATAAAAAGAACAAACGCACGATCAAGTCAAACGGCATCTCTAATGCGTTGTTTATATATCTCGCGTTAAAACTCTTTTCGAGCGCGCGTCTCTATTAATGGGTGTTTGTTGTGCAGAAGGGGTTGGAAATTCTTTTTCGTCGAAATTGCAAAAAAAGCGTTTTCGATCGTTTTTTTCCCTCGTTGTCTCGAACACATCTTTCGGTCAAACCCTCCTCAAAGAGAAGAAAGCACCGCGCGAGAACATCGAGAAGAAGTAATAAAAATAACAGCGTTGAGAAGAGTATGTTCCTGGAAAAGTTTACTGGGCAGTGCAAATGTGGAAACGTCCGATTTTCCGGTCGAAAACTGTTTTACTCGTTCGCCTGCCATTGCGACGCATGTCGAAACGCGTACGAAAAACAAGGGAAAGGTTTCGCGACGCCGATTTTAGGATTGAAGATGTTTACGACAATCACGTGCGAGAAAGAAGATTCCATGGACGAACAAAGGTACGAGACGAAATCGTCGACCGTGTTCGGAGGCGTGAACAGGATGAAGTGTAAGTCGTGCGAGACGTATTTCGGTTCGAGAGGTTTTGGTCTGTATTGGGTTTTTGAGTTTATGAATCAGAGTCTCTGCGCGGACGCAAAAGAGGAAGAAATCGTCGCGGATTTCTATCTGAGCGAATCAAAAAGGAACGAGTTATCGTTACCAACTCGCCCGCATTTCTCGAACGATTGGATGTGTACGGCGATGTTCGTCGTATACTTTTTGAAATCGGTATTTTTCGACAGCGTTCAAGACGTGTTGTCCGTCGCATTTGCGGAAAACGTTCGAGAGGAAGCGCCCTGTATTCTCTTGTAAAATATTTCTTCCTCCAGCTGGGATGTTACGAAAGCGTGAAAAACCTGTATTATTGAATCGTGTTGTATACGAACCAGTGGTATATACGGGCTACTGGAATTGTCATCTATATATATAAATATATATAAATATAATTAAAATCTACGAGCATCTACGCGCTCGTTCTATTCCTTCGAAGGATCGATCAACTTTGATTTCGGCGTCCTCTTCGCCTTCTCTTCCACCCCACTCACGCCAAACCTATTCCTCAACACTTCCATCACGTCCGCGATTTCCACGCCTTGCACGTTCAACAACACCATCGCGTGATACAATACGTCCGCGCACTCGCTCGCCGCTCTCTCCTTCCCTTCGTCCTTCTCGTACGTCTCGCACAACTCGCCCGCTTCTTCTCTAATTTTCGAGCACAGCAACTCCGGGTCTTCCAACAACCGTCTCGTCCAACTTGGTTTCGCCCCTTCCTTTATCACCTCTCTTTTCCTCTCCGCAATCGTCGCCTCTAACTCGTATAAAGTCGTCAGCGCTTCCTCCGCTTTGTGCCTCCCGTCCTTCGCCGCGCCTAAAATCAAACCGTCTGCGCCGTCCACCCTTTTGTAATAACACGTGTGCGCCCCCGTGTGACACGTCGGTCCCGTCGGTACGCCTAAATATATCAAGGAATCCTTGTCGCAATCCACGTGCACTGAGTCGACGTTGATAAAATTCGAGGAACTCTCGCCTTTGCACCATAACTGTTGTCTCGAACGAGAGAAAAAGCACGCTTTTCTGTGTTGTAACGTGTACGCAATCGCTAAGCGACTGGCGAAGCCTTGCATCAAAATCGCCCCGGTATCGACGTCTTGGGCGATTGCGGTGACTAACCCGTTCGAATCGTACTTTAAAGAGTCCAGAAATTGTTTCATCTCTTTCGTTTCCGGGGAAACGTCCGATGGTTTCGTCAGAAGACCTGCTTCGCCATCCGACGATGCATTTGCCCGTGGTGTTCGTATTCTCCTCGTCTTTGTATCAACGAAACTCGTAATCCTCCTCCTCGAAGAAGAAAGGATTCCCGAGGATGATACTAACGATGATGCTGCCATCATAGTCTTCGCAATAGGTACAATATGTATATAAAGAGCGTGAGAATGTGTGTCGCTTTTATCCACACAAATTCTTCATTTCCTTTCCCCGAACGGCTGCCAAATCACACCAGAGAGAGAGAATATGTTTGCAACCTACTCTTCTCACGCCGGAAGGCTCTTGCTCCGACGACTGAGCATAGACGGTGGTGTCGGTACTCGCTCATATAATTCTTCTGCCAGCAGTCGAAATTCGCTCTGGTGGCGATGCCTTCATTCTTCTTCCTCCTCTTTTCAGTTGAGAAGAGCATTTAGTGGAGCCGCTTCCCCTAACGATGGGACGGGGATGAAGAAGACTAAGGAGAAGACTAAAGAAGAAGAAACGAGATTAATATCGAAAGAAGAGGACGAACATTACATGCGGATGGCACTCGCAGAGGCAGAAAAAGCGTTCGCCGGAGGAGAAGTCCCGGTCGGGGCCGTCCTCGTGCACAAGATCTCGTCCTCCTCAAACAAAGAGGAGGATCAACAACAACAGTTTGTGCTGGCGCGCTCGCACAACACGTCGGAAACGAAAAACAACCCACTCGCGCACGCGGAATTGGAATGCATCGAGAGTGGGAGAAAAGCGTTAGGTGGTGATTGGCGAAGGTTGAAAGATTCGACGTTGTACGTGACGTTAGAACCGTGCGCGATGTGCGCCGGCGCGATATTACAAGCGAGGGTCGGGAACGTGGTGTACGGAGCGAGGAACCCGCAGCTGGGCGCGCACGGGAGTTGGTGCGGGTTGTTAGGGACGAGGGATGGCGAGGAGAGTAAGGTTGCGGTGTTGAGGACGCACGCGATCATGCCAGAGGTGACGGTGAGGTCGGACGTGTTAGCGGAGGAGTGTTCGGAGTTGATGAAGACGTTTTTTAAGAATCGAAGGGAACAAGCGAGGGAAGAGAAGGAG
>Ga0302114_10001038_pt1 | contig 18823 bp, 18 predicted proteins | sample AG5_Surface_MG_FD_203107 | JGI IMG/M metagenome (GOLD analysis project Ga0302114, IMG submission 203107) | Marine microbial communities from Western Arctic Ocean, Canada - AG5_Surface | ecosystem: Environmental > Aquatic > Marine > Oceanic | place: Canada: Western Arctic Ocean | collected...
TAGCCTTCTGGTTAGGTTCGCATCCCCCTTCCCCTCCCCCCCCCCCTCTCCCTCTCCCTCTCCCTTCCCCTCCCCCTCCCCTTCCTCGTCCCCGTCCCCGTCCAAGCTGCCCCCGCTGTCGCTGTCCATTCCCATGCCGAGGCCGCTCCCTACCTTCTCCTTCCCTGTGTTGACCTTGTCCACTGTTCGACCATCATTGCGCCCTCTGCCCTGTTCCACTGGATGAAGAGCAGTTTTTAGTGGAAACCGTTCTTCAAATAACCTCCGTCAACTCCCAAAATTTGCCCAGTTATATAGGACGAGGCTGGGAGAGCGAAGAACGTCGCCGCCCGCGCAACTTCGTTGCACTCCCCAATTCTTTTCATGGGCGTCCGATCGAGCACTGAGTTCAAATATTCCTCGTTTTTGAGCACTTGCTCTGCGAGAGGAGTTTTTGTGTACCAAGGGCAAACGCAGTTGACGCGAATTCCATCCTTCGCCCATTCGCAGGCCAAGTTCCCAGTAAGTTGGTTCATCGCTGCCTTTGATTGAGAGTAGATGCTGCCCGTCTTGGACTGACCTCCGGGGCACCCAACGACCGACCCGATGTTCACAATACTTGCGGTTTTGCCCTCGCTGTTCTTTAGCATCTTGTGACACTGTTGTGAGAGAAAGAAGCAAGATTTTATGTTCGTATCCATGACCTTGTCGTAATCCTCGCTCGTGTATTCTAAAGTTGGCTTTCGTATGTTCGTACCAACATTGTTTACCAAAATTGTGAGCCTGTTGTTGAAGAGCTTCTCAGCCTCAGCGAGCAGTGTCGCTCTACCTGATATTGTACTAACGTCAGCAACCACTGTATGTACGTTCGGTCGACCTCTAACTGATTCAAGAAGCTTCTTCTCGTTCCTCGCACAGCAGAGAACTGAGGAGTTGGGAAGGGCAGCCAGCTCATCGACAATCGCAGCACCAATACCATCTGAGCCACCACTAACAATTACATTCACCGGGAAGTTGGGTGGGAACCCCCAAGTAGATGGGAAGCTACAATCACTTACGACAGGTACGAGGAGGGTGAGAGCCAAAATCCAAAAAATCATGTTGGACCTTCTTGGATTGCGAGATTCACTCAAATTAGCACCGAATAGGTGAATTCGATCGGCAAGGACAAGGGTGACCTTCTCGTATAGCTCGGCCTGTACTTTCGTCCACGTGAGGAGAAGGTATAGCCACGTGAAAAGTGGCTTTTTGAAGGCTTTGAGGTGGTCCGTTTAAGGTGGGAGTGTTACGATGAGTATTGTTGGTGACTGTAGCTATCAGTGAATACTATGGGATGCGTCCTGAAGTTCTTTCAATGAAAAATCGGTAAAGAATGTTGCGCTAAGCTCTTCAAACTTTTGTTTGGCGAAAGCCATTTTTTGGGCATGATTAGATTCAGATCCTCAGCACCTCAGCAAACATAAATCCAAAATCATATTTCCGTCAGGCCAACACACACATAAACAAGCAACCACAAGTTATATTGAATAACGAAATTTCCAAATTCCTCCCACCCACCCACAACATGATTGAATCCACCCCTACAATCCTTCTCTACCTCCACTCATCTCCCTTAATCCGTCACTGTTCCTCCTGGACCGAACCCCTCGACCCCCTCGACACAACCATCGAGCTCTCCTCAATTCACAAGGGCCTCACCCGTGCCACTTCAAATAACATACGAATAGACCCAGATCCGGAAACTGTACAATTCCAAATCCAAATCCAGGAGAACGAGGATCGTAGAATGGATGACAATTCCCTCTCCCCGAACCATCGATCGTCCTCCACCTCCTCCTCCTCCTCCTCCTCCACCACCCACACTACAATCAACAACGATCTCTCCCTAATTTCCATCACCGCAACACCCGACTCCTTCTCCTCAATTCTGACGACGTTTGGCGCGACAATCCTCCACTACGGTGGCCACTCGACCCTAGCAGGCGGGATGCTCTTCGAGGACGAGCAGGGCACCGGCGAGGCTCGGGAAGTCATGCCTGAAAAGCTCCCCGAGCTTGTCCCTCAGCCTAGTACTAGTACCAGTAGCAGCCCCAAGCTTGTTAGGGGGGAGTCCACGAGCCTCAAGCAGATTGTGCACCAGGTGAGCTTTCAATTCGTATCCTGCGAAGCGACAAACCCACTCCTAACAAACGCTTGCCGCAGTCGACGAAGCTGGTGTTCCTCAGCTCGTGCTACAGCTCCAAGGCCGGCTCGCAGTTCGCCGATCAGCTGCTCGTCCCTCACGTAATCGCTACGGAAACGAAGGTCCGAGACGAGTCGATAAAGGACTTTGTTCAGAAGTTCTACGAGTCGCTCTTTAGCGGGAAGACTGTTGCCGCTTCCTTCAACCGCGCGAAAACTATCTACGATATTAACAACGTTCTTGATGCGTGTCCTTGGATACTTATCGGGAGCGGGGACCACGAGAACGCGGTTCTGTTTCCGGAAGGCAGGTGAGGAATGAGGAATGAGGAGCGTGCTGAAGCTGGAAGTGGGAGAATCATACACTAACATTCATTGCGCTCAGGATCGGAAGAACGTTCACAAACCGCGACATCGACACGCTCTCACACGACAAGCGTAAGAATGAGAACAGCAACGTCGGGAAGGACAACTCCCACTTCTTCCTCGAGAGGTGGAAGGCCTACGCGCCTCGGAGGCCTCTCACGATAAATTTTCCGAGGACCACGAATGATAATAACTTCGTGGGGAGGAATGCACTGATAGCGGAGACTTTGAAGGTGTTGAGGCTGAATAAGCTTGTGAGTATTACGTCTGGAACCAGGGGGGGGATTGGAAAGAGTGAGCTCGTTGGGAAAATTGGGGAATTTGAGGTGAGGCCGGAGTTGGGGGGGAGGGTGTGAAGAAATGAGCTAAACTAACAATTACATTCTTTGCAGGGGCAACGCCGGGGAGGACGGTGGAACTACATCGTTTACGTTGACTGCAACACTGTCTACAAAATCATAAAATCAGTTGTTGATTCTGATGAGCAGGTGGAGGTGAGCGAGACGAGAAAAAAGAAACGAGAAACGAGAACACTCGCCGCCATAATGCCAAACACTAACATTGTTTCAGGTTGAGGATTTGTACGAAGCAATTGCGAGGTGTTGCGATTCGTCCGTGGACAAAAAGGGGAAGAATCGAAAGAGTTTCAACGCGGACAGTAATAATAATAATAATAATAATGCGAACCCGAACGAGGACAATGGCAAAACAAAAACTAGATCTAGATCTAGATCGAGATCGAAGCGCATTTACGACATTGATTCCACCACGACATTAATAAATTTCCTGGTTTACTTGAAGCAGGCTACCAAGACGAGAAAATCAACAAGTTCAAATCCACCACAGCCACCATTATCATCAGCAACAGCTACAACATCAGCAGCAGCAGCATCAGCATCAGCATCAACCTCGCCATTTTCATCAGCAGCGTCCGCAATGTTCGCTAACTTTTCGAGGGCCGTGTCGACCTCATCGGGCCTCACCAAAAACAATAACTCCGGAAGACTGTTCCGAACCGCGAGCTCCGAGTCCAAGTTGGACGTGGACTCGACAACATACAGTAGCAGCTCCTCAGATGAATGCTCAGATGACGACGATACGCACGATTCACTCTCCGGGGAGACGAGGCTTAAAAAAGTGCTTTTCATCTTCGACGATTTTGAGCGGCTCGTGTCGTCACCCGCGTTTGCACTCGCAGGATTCACGCTCGTGAACGAACTTTTCCTGTGCGAGGACTTTGACTGTCACATGCTTGTGAGCAGCACGGACAACTTCTCCCTTTTTTACAGCAGCTTCCTGAAGAGGCAAAAACCCTCCGAACACGCAGGTGAGCGAACGTAGCGAGCGAGCTTTGAGGAAGACGAGCATGCGAGCCACTGCTAGAACTAAACCCTTATCCCATTCAACTACATCCGGTATGGCTCACTTCATTTGCCTCCCCCCTGCTCCATTTAAAATGCGCTTCGCTCCGCTCGGCGCAGGTGGGGTAAAATTCGTGGGAATAGATCACAACACGCCCGAAAAATCAATAATCTGCCCCCGTCTCGAGGACTACTTCTGCGGCCTCGTGGTGACGAAGCACCTCGACCGGAAGCTTTTCTACACCGAGATGATGTCCCCCTCAGTGAGGGGCTTGATCGAGGGAAAGTCTAAAACGCCCAACGACTACAACCCCTTGGAGTGGATGATGATGCTATCCGCCCGTCCCAGGTGAGCGAGCCGAGAGCGAACAGACGAGAATACGCGAGCCACTACTAACCCCTTCGCACCTTCTTCGCTCGGCTCAGCGTCGCGGCCGCAGAAGGGAAGCCAGGGGCGCTGATTAGCCTTGCGAGGAACTTGCAGGTGAGCGAGCGACCTAGTGACAGAAAGTGTGACGACGACAGAAGAGTGCGAAGCGACTAACCCACTGAAAACGGAATGAAAACGGAATGAAAACGGAACGGCGCAGAACAACAAAATGGACGATTTGGACCAGGAGCTGCTTGAGGGGGAGGACTCGGCGAGCTCCTTAGGGTACCTGAACGAGCGAAGTGGTGGGAGCGAAGGCAGCAGGTGAGCGAGCCGAAATTGGCTGCAGGCCACCCATATATCCACAAACTTTTAAACTTACAGTTTTGCTTCACTTGTTTTCGCTTGGTGCAGAGGAGAAACGTCCGACAGGAGCATCCTGGAGGGGCTAGAAAAGTGGATCAAGGACTCCACGCTTGAGGTTCAGGCCAAGTTGGGGGCGGAGAATGACACGAGGGAGAGGGAGAGAGGAAGAGGGGCGTCACACACACGGACAGATATTGGCGCCGAAAACAATAACAAGAATAAAATCGTCGACCCGTGGTGCATCACCCTGTGGGCCAAGATCTGTTACGCGGCTAATAAAAAAAGCAAGGAGTCAGTCATTAACCACCGCGTCAGGTGACCTTTCGCTAATTTGCTACAGACGAAATGGCTACATCCACTACAAAGGCTAACCCACCCAATTCTTTTTGTTCGCTCGTTTCGCTCGCTCGGCGCAGTTGGCCAATTTTCGTGGCCGCCCTCGAGCGCATAATCCGCCGCTGGACAAAGGTCGAGCATGGTGCACAGGCGCCCGGCGGCGCCGCCAAATACCGCGAGGTGAGCGAGCTTTTTGGAAGACGAGAATACTCGCGATGAAGTGCGCGAAATGGCTACAGACATAATGGCTACATTCCACTACTAAGCTACTAACCCAACCACCCAATTTTCGTTTGATTTCTTCTTCGCTCGGCGCAGCTGACCTCCGCGGAGAAGGAGTTTCTCAAGGGAAGGATGGACCATTTCAGGAGCAAGGGGCAAAGGCGGAAGAGCGCAGATGGTGGTGGCGAGAGCGAGCTTGACGGTGAGCGAGCAAAGTGGCCAATCAACTTCCAGGATTTCGTGCTGTTCTGCAGCTGGCTTTCGCCGACGCTCAAGACGCTCAACTCGATCAGCTCGGAGTGGCAGACCACGACTACGACTGGCTCGCGGGTGCTGATCCACGGCTTCGTCGGGAGGGTCAGGGCGGTGGAAATGCTCAAGGAGATGAGCAGCGCGGGCGTGTTTTTGATTCGCTTTTCAGAGAGTAATCCGGGGTGGCTCGTCATAAGCTTCAACGACGAGGAGAAGGAAAGGAAGAGCAAAGGGGGGGGGTCAACAACGTCAACAACGTCCACGGCAACGAGAGTCATCAGCAGCAACAACCACTGCCTGGTGAGCGTGGCGGACAACGGATTCACCATCTACTTCCAGAAGGGAAGGAGAAAGTACGGGAAGCTCAGCGAGCTCATCGCGGAGTGCAAGAAACTCAAGTATCTATGGAACGAAAAAGGCGAATTCGTCGATAAAAGGGACTGCTTCGGGGGGGAGGGGGTGGTTCCGACGGTTTACGCGTTCAGTCCGAGCTGGGACGGAAACTCGAGCAATGGGGTCAGCAGTAGGGGGAATGGGAATGTCAAGAATGCTAATAGAAAGTGGAAAGAAAAAATCTAAAGCTAACTCTTCGAGCTACGAAGCTACTTTGCATTTTTATTTTAATAGGTATCTTTGGAATTTTCTGAGGAATCGTACGCCTCCTCAGGCTGGCTGTAGCCCTGGAGGCCAAACGCCATCACTGCTGTGACTGATACCCCAAAGAAAATTGGTAAGATTAGGATCGCCGGAGAGGATGCGACTGCTACGGTTGCCTCTAGGGCCTTCGTAGGGAGAGAAGACTGCGCGGCTTCGTCAATATCTCCAAGGTAAGAGGAGGTGGACTGAAGGGCATCATATAGGCTGGTTGGATCGAATGAATTCAGTGATGTAGCTGAACTGATCTGGGGTCGAATAATGAATCGGGTTGAAGTTTTGAATGTGTATGCTGAGGATTGGGTGAGGAGGCCGAGGGCCACTAGGATAGAGCGCATCACTGTGGTCATCTTGTTACTCGAATGAAAAATTTTTATATCAAATAGATTGGATGCGACTGATCCTGGCAACGTTAATTTCACGCCCTTTCCTCATTGACAGTTTCACCACCTTCCCTTGCCGATTTTCACAAGTGCATAGCTTCACATCCAACCGTTTCGCCCTCATCTCAAAAACACAAATGGTCAAGCGTGCCCGTGACATAGATGACGAAGCAACATCCACATTCACATCCACAACGTCTCCAATGCCATCTCCCAAAAAACAAACCCTCAGCCCCAAGAAGAAAGCAAGCCCAAAGAAATTGAAATCAGCTGACTCACCCAAATCCAGATCCAAATCCAAGTCCAAATCCTCACCCACTAAGAAGAAGCCCCCTCCCAATGAGAAGAAGGAGAAGACGTTGAAGCAGGCCAAGGAGAAGAAACCCAAAAAACCCAAAGTTGTCATCCAGTCTGCCACGGAAGTAGATCCCCTGACCTACCTGCCCCCCACCTCCCCTACAGCAAAGTATTTCACTGCCGTGAGCTGGAACTGTGCCGGCCTCCGAGGGACGCTGGCAAAGAACCCGGACATCCTCTCGGACCTGATCAAGGCCACTGCAACGTGCGCCCACGGCGTCAACCAGCCTCCCGACTTGATCATGCTGCAGGAGACGAAGCTCCAAGAGATGCACGTCGACGGTTCTGACAAGAAGATCGATCTGCGGAATATATTGTCGAAGGAGGGCTACGACGACTACTGGGCGTGCAGCACGGCGAAGAAGGGTTACTCTGGGACTGCCATGTTCGTCCGAAGGTCTGTTCCGGGGAAGGAGAAGAAGCAGACGGATATGTCGAGTTTTTTCGGCAGTAGCAAAGAGACAACAAAAAAAGAAGAGGCATATTCTAGCAAAGTCAAAGTCAAATCCCAACCTGTCTACCCGCTCCCAACAACACCACCCACCTACGGCTTCGGCGGCCCTGGCCACGCATCCCTCGCCGAAGGGAGGACAATCACCCTGAACTACGACAAGTTCACAATAACGAATGCTTACGTTCCCAACGCGGGCCAATCCCTCGAGCGTTTAGACTACCGGACGAAAACCTGGGACAAGGACTTCTACGACTTCAATAAGGCCCAGGAGAAAGAGAAGCAGAAGCCAGTTGTCTGGGGAGGCGATTTGAACGTCGCGTACGACAAGTACGACACGTGGAACGAAGGGGCGAAGCACCACCCCAAGCAGGCTGGGCTGACACAGGTTGAGAGGGACGGGTTCAAGAAGCAGCTCGACGACGGGGGGTTCAAGGACGCGTTCAGGACGCTGCACGGAGAGAAGCATGGACACTACAGCTATTGGAGCATGAGGAGCGGGGCGAGGGCGCCGAATAAGGGGCTGAGGCTCGATTACTTTGTTTGTGGGGAGGGAATGTTTGAGGAGGAGGGTGGGGGTGGGGAGGGGGGAGTCAGGGTTCACAATTCGTTCATGGTTCCTGAATTCCAAGGGAGCGACCACGCTCCGTGCGTTTTGGAGCTGGAGATTAAATATTGAAAAGTGGTTTTTGATTTTAAATTATCTTTCTTTACTACTGGACTAGCCTCTTTCTGCGCAAATTCATTGAAATTCACTGATAAATGTGCTAAAAAGCCACGTACCTTCGACTCTTCTTCTTCTCCCTCTCCGTCTCCCCCCCCCCACCCAATTTCATCGTATTATAATCTCTGTCGTTTGACCTGCTCAAGCAGACCTGATCTACCTTCCCACCCTCCTCCGCCTCCCGTGGATATCCATCAGGGTCGCAATGCCCGTAACCTGCAGCAGTTCGAAACGTGCTGCTTCTGCTCCAAACGATTAAGTTGATGCGCTCTCCTTCCTCAATGTTGTCCGCCCCGTGTCGCTGTCTACCCAGGTGCAGCACCGCCGTCCCCACCTTGTGCTGCAGCTCCAACCGCCCAACCCGGTGATCTTTTTTCCCAAACTCGCCACAAAATCGCAGACCGCTGGCTTTGAAACTGTCTCTCCCCAAGCAAACGTTGAGAGTAATTTCCGACGCGTCGTGGTGCATGTCTAGGTTTCGATCGCCCTTTCCCAGCTCCTTGGCTCTATATTCGACGCAGAACGTGTGGTGCGAGTCCAAGCTCGACGCAAAAATTTCCTCCTTGAAAAGAATCTTCGAGAGCTGCGAAATCACCCGCTTGTTTAAGTTTGTGGCGAAATCCGCCAGGCCGATTTCCGTTAAAACCATTCCAAAATTATTCATTGTGTTGGGCCGTCTCCGTGGGAGATCGGTCGCTTCAAAGTCGTCTATTATTGATATCAGGGTTTTGCAAAACGTTGGTTGAAACAATTCGAACTGGAAGACGCCGGGGGAAGGTTCTATAATGAAGTCAGGCAGTTCACGAGTAGTATTCATATCGGACGAAAGGAACGCAACAACCGCTGGCGCCAAATATTCGTCTAGTAGAAGTGCACCCGGCTTCAAAATTACGGAACTGTTAAGGCCTCGAAACGACTCGATCGTTTGAAACTTTGTTCTAGTCAGCTCTGTCTGCTTGTTGCTGGTTTCGACTGTCATGAACTTTACGAGAGCAAGCAACAGTTCCTTGAGCGTGGGCGGCAAGTTCGAGTTTGCACAGAGAGAGTCCCAGAACGGTTTGTCAATGAGGCAGCCCATGTCATCAACACCATTTATAACCAATATTTCAAGGTTAACAAATCGCACAGCTATCGGCCTCTGCTTTTCACCATTAAACGACAACACATCGAGGTCGTTCCCCGGCCCAGGGCCTCCTATCACTACCTCCCAGGCGATCATGTTGGCATAGAGGGAATCTGGGGGTGGTAAAATGGTTGCATGGATCACACCGTTTGCTGGAGACTTTATTGCTGTGATGTAATTGACTGTGGGCGGTGTTGGCTTGATGGAATTTGCCAGGCTCAGTGATAGCGTGTGTTGCTCAGCGAGTATTAGGGTCATGCAATGCTTTGGCAAGGATATGGTGATATATCTAGATTCAATTCGACCACGTAATTGACTGTGGGCGGTGTTGGCTTGATGGAATTTGCCAGGCTCAGTGATAGCGTGTGTTGCTCAGCGAGTATTAGGGTCATACAATGCTTTGGCAAGGATATGATAATTTTATATCTAATTCTCTAAATTCAACCACATAAATTTCTTTTTTAGTTCCGTAGATGAGGGCGTTTCTCCTTGCACCTTCCATCCTCCTCGCCACAGGTTTTGTGGTCCCCTCGACAAAATCAAAATCAAAATCTTTCTGCTCGACCTCCCTTTCAATGTCAATGTAGGTCGTGTGTAGGTCATGTCAATGTCAATGTCAATGTCACGACGACTGCAGTTATTCCATTCCACTTAACACAACTAACACCTCCCGCACCCACGTCTCCAACTCCCCTCTTTCCCAATACTCAATACTCCATACTCAATACTCAGGTCCACCGCCACCACCACAGATGGACTAAAAGCTATCCCCCACGGTGGCAAGCTGGTCGACCTGATGCTGCCCGCTTCAGCCCACGCAGCCCTAACAGCCGACGTGGACTACACCCTCCAGCTCACCCCCCGGCAGCTGTGCGACATGGAGCTACTGATGAACGGAGGGTTTTCCCCGCTCACCGGCTTCATGAACGAAGCGAGCTATTCGTCCGTAGTGGAGCGAATGCGCCTTCCGGAGTCTGCTGGAAACCACCTGTTTGGGCTCCCCGTCGTCTTCGACACTGACTCCGAGGAGCTCCAGCCCGGGCACAAGGTCCTGTTCAAGGACGGCGACCGCGACATTGCGGTGGTGAAGTTCACGGACAAGTACCTCCCGAACAAGGTCGTGGAAACCCTCGAGTGCTACGGCACCTCCTCCATCGAGCACCCCGGCGCGCTGATGGTCGCCACCGAGCGGGGGAAGTACTACATGGGCGGGGAAGTTCTCGGGGGGTTGAACCTTCCCGTGAGGGACTTTGTCTGCGCCACTCCAAAGGAGGTGAGAGAGGTTCTTCGTAACTCTCTGCTTAAGAATACGCTTGAGGGACAAACAAACACAAACGGACAAACAACCCAAACAACAACCCAAACGGACGTCGTCGCCTTTCAGTGCCGAAACCCCATCCACCGGGCGCACTACGAGCTGTTCACCAGGGCGCTCGACGCGCCCAACCTCGACTCCGGCAGTGTCGTGCTGGTTCACCCGACCTGCGGCCCCACCCAGGCCGACGACATTTCAGGAACGACGCGCTACAAAACTTACGAGGTGCTCAAGGAGGAGACCCACAACCCTCGGACCATCTGGGCGTACCTGCCGTACTCCATGCACATGGCCGGGCCCAGGGAGGCGGTGCAGCACGCCATGATCCGGAAGAACTACGGGTGCACGGCGTTCATTATTGGGAGGGACATGGCCGGGAGTAAGTCTAGCATTAGCGGGGACGACTACTACGGCGCGTACGACGCCAGGGATAAGCTCATGGAGGTTTCAGAGGAGCTCGGCGTCAAGGCTGTGCCTAGTTTGAACTTGGTGTACACCGAGGAGGAGGGGTACGTTACTGCGGACTACGCGGAGGAGAAGAAGCTCACCAAGAAGAGCTTGAGTGGGACTAAGTTCAGGAAGGCGCTCAGGGCCGGGGAGGACATTCCGGAGTGGTTTGCGTTTCCGAGCGTGGTCAAAGTTTTGAGGGAGAACATCTAGTTCAAGATTCAGATTCTAAATCTAGATTAGGACAGGGAGGTAAAATGTTTTAATTTTGGATTTTTGATCAAAACAACACGTTACGTTTACGTTGATCACGTTGATAATAATTGTTATTTTCATGTCTACACCCCCGTCCCTCAGCCCTCAACCCCCAGCACCACATCCCTCTACTGCTTCTCACAGAAACTCTTGATGAACTCGGGTGTAACACTCTTGGGCCTCTCAAGGGGAAGTCCCAAAGCCCTGTCCCAGTACAACTGGCTCAAAGCTCCGACCGCCCTACTAACCCCGAACAAAACTGTGTAATATTGGTATTCCTTGAATCCGTAGTGGTGCAACAGCACCCCGCTGTGGCTGTCAACGTTGGGATACGGGTTCTTGGTCTTTCCGTGCTCGGTCAAGATGCCGGGCATGACGTCGTAGATGGTGCTCACAATCTTGAACAGCTCATCGTCGGGCATGTGCTTCAGCGCGAATTCGCGCTGGCAAGTGTACCTGGGGTCGGTCTTCCTCAAAACTGCGTGCCCGTATCCGGGAATGACCTTCTTCGCGTTGAGCGTGTCCCACGCGAATTCGGTGATGGTCTCGGCGTTCACATCCTTTCCCTCCCCGGCCATTTGAGCTTGGATTCCCTGCGCCAAAATCAAAATCGTTAATAGTCATTCAGTCATGTTTATGTCATGTCTGTCATGTCATGTCATGTCATGTCATGTCATTCAGTCATTCGCGCATTCAACAATTCATTACACTATCACTCACTATCACTCACTATCACTCACTATCACTCACTATCACTCACTATCACTCACTATCACTCACTATCACTCACTATCACTCACCTGAATCCAGCCCAACACTTCCTGGTTCGCGAGCCCATGCAAGGGACCAGCAAGGGCGTTAAGGCCAGCTGCGTAGCTCAAGTAAGGGTCGGAAAGGGTGCTCCCAACCAAGTGGGTGGTGTGGGCGGAGGCGTTTCCGCCCTCGTGGTCGGTGTGGATACACAGGTACAACCGCATGAGCTCGTCGAACGCCAGGTCGTTGTAGCCGAGCATTCGGTTGAAGTTTCCAGAGTAGTCAAGAGAATCGTCCTTCTTCACGACCCCATCGTAGTAAACATTCCTGTAAATTGTAGCCGCAATCTCAGGCAGCTGGGCAATAACATTCAACACGTCCTCCAGGGTGTTCTCCGCGTACTCGGTCTTCGGGCACCCCTCAGCGTACCTCTTGGCAAACTGACTGCCTGTCTGGGCGGCGTTCACTCCAATTGTGAACTGTGTCATGGGGTGCATGTCCTTGGGCAACGTGTTCAAAAGGGGCACTACGTGGCTAGGGAGGTTTGCTCCCCTCTGATGGAGGTCGGCTGTCAAAGTGTCGACCTGCGCCTTCGTCGGAACGTCACCGGTGAGCAAGAGCCACAGGAGAGATTCCATCAAGGGCTCGCCTTCCCCTCCAGCGCCCTTGAAGGTTGGCAGAATTTTCTGGCACTCCGGGATTGTGTAACCCCTGAACCTGATCCCTTCGTCGGCGTCCAGGTTGGACGTCTCCCAGAGCATGCACTTCACGCCGCGGGCTCCACCAATGCACTGGTCGACAGTGACTTCCCCAAGCACAACCGATCCATGGTCTTTCTTAAGGGCAGACAGCGAGGCCTGTTTGCCTGGGATCTGGGCCTCGAGGACCTCCTTCAGTGTGGCGATGGAGCGGACAGAGCTGTTCACGGCCTGTGTGGTGGGGTTAGAAATGTTATTGTGCAGCCATCTGTGTGGTGAGGTGAGGTTTGCAACAGTTGACTTCACCAAACGTAGTATGAGGGGCAAGGTTGGTCTCTGAGGGGTGAAAATATGTCGAATAGCTATGACTCACCCTCAGGGCAGGAGAATACAACGTTCTTGATAGCATCTGTGTATGTTGAATTATAATCAGGGTAAAATTTAGGCGAGTTTGTGAGAAAGAAAAAACCTGTGTTATAGCGTTAGTTTAAACAATATTGCATCAAATTGGCATTCCACAGGTCATTCTTTGCACCTTTGAGCAGCCGCTTTGAAATTTTGTTCGTTTTGACTTGGCACCAAATACAATTTGTGACAGATCAATCTTTTTTCTCGTTTTGACTTTGCCTTGCCTTCCAGTAGATGACAAAAATCAGTGTTATATTTGTTTGCACCCACAATTCCTGCCGCAGCCAGATTAGCGCTGGTATCCTGAACAAAATTTACAAAAATTCCCCATATTCAATAGACAAGCATGTTCAATTCTCTGTTACCTCTTCGGGGCTGTCTTCTACGAAGCAGATTAAGCCACTTGCAATTGAGGTTTGCAAGGAGATTGGTGTGGATATATCCTCAGCGCCACAAACAATTTTGAGTGACCACGATCACACCAGCTACAACGTCGTTGTTACAACCTGCACCTGCTCGACAATAGAGTTCCCAGCCTGGCAAGACCAGCCTAACGTTAGATACGAGAACTGGAAAGACGTAGAGCGTTCAGGGGACGGAATCGAGGCTTTCCGAAACCTACGAGAGCAGATACAAACGAAATGTCAAACACTTTTTCATTCGTTGATGGTTACCAAGTTGTTGATTTAGTTCAGAAAACTCTCTTTAAAAAGTGTTTTTTCCATATGTCACACAAACTCTTTTTGCTCTCCCTCTTCCAATTCCTTATCCTTCAATCCCTTCCAACACGAGCAAGCAATGACTAGCAAGCTAATGCCAGCCAGAGCCACCAATATTCCACCTAAGACCGCCTTCTTTGCATACCTTTCCACCTTCCCGAGCAGCTCCCCATACTCTACAAGCTTCTTAGCGCTCTCGTCGTCAATGGTGGCAGTCTGGTCAACCCAGAAGTTCGGTAAGAACTTCTCCGGCTTCAATTTGGGTGTGAAAATGTTCGCCACGCTCCTCGGGAAGCCACCCACCACCCCCTCGTCTCCATTTGTGATGGTCCAGCCGTTGGCGTTCCCCGTCACTGCGGACATTTCTCCAACCTTTGGGAAATCCGTCAAGCCAACCTGGAAGAACAGGAAACAGGCGTTGTACGTGTCGTCGTTGATTGTTCGCGAAGCATCCACAGGACAGTCATAAGTATACACACTGCGCCGAGCATTAATCTGTTAGTCGCTCGCACTCTTTTGCCTTTGCCACAAGGCTCGCTCGCTTAGCTTGCTCACCTCCCCATGAGTCGACTGTGACCGTTCATTGCCTTCCCCGTGCTCGGCTCGATATCCAAATAAGTTTCATATTCATCGCGCAGCACCTTCACGCTCGCTTCGGTCATAAGTTCCCTGGTGGCAAGCTTTGTCAATTCGCCGTAGTCGTAGATTTTAAACACCTCCACGTCACCGTCCTGTGTTAAAAGCGGTCCAGCCTCTAAAAAGTTGGGCAGAGAGACGACAACGGGGGCGGCGAACTGAAACGTCTGGACACTTGTTCCTGAAACAATTCCTATTCCCTCCAATTTGTGCTCCTCGGTACTGCTCAAGACTTCTGTGTTCAACCTGTACCGCTGCAACGCCAGCCCCTTCAAGTCAATCTTCCCCTCGTACACAACGCTGATCGCCCTGAACAAGTAGGACAGGAAAATTCCAAATTGGCTCCCCAACTTTTTTGAGTCTTGGGGTTCCCCCCCATCGTTGAACGTGTCGGTCCCCCAAACTCTTGTATCCAACCCCTCCGGCCTCAAAGCGGGCGACTTCTTCCCTCCCGCTTCGTTGAATTTGCCGCCCATGGCGAGGAATGTGTCGACGTTGTAGGTCGTTTCCGTTGGGTCGGTCAAGCCCATGAAAGTTTGAACCTCCGTGGGCGATGGAAGTTTTGCCCCATTGAACCAAATTGCGCCCGTTGCTTCGCCGTTGTATTCGAGAACTGTGTCGAAGGTGTCTTCGGAGTTCGTCGTCGTTTCCTTGTTATCGTTGTTGCACCCACTCCCAATCTTGAACGAAGGCGCTTCTTCCCAGTGCGTGACGTTTTGGAGGCTGCGCGAACCGAATTTGTCAGTTTAGTTTATTTAGTTTAGTTTGGTGTCTGTGGCAGCACCTATTCCGCTGCTCACCTCCACCTATTCTTCTCCGGTGTGATCCAGCCCGGCACCCAAGCCAAACATCCCTTGCCCATCATGTCCACCGGTTCGCTGATGCAGCAGCTCTGCATCGGACTGGTGATTGGGGTTCCGTCGCTGCACTTGCAGTTCTTGTTGCCGTTCACGCATTCTGCTGCAGCGTCCAAGCCCACGTTGCCGACCGCGCATGAAATGCCAGATAGGTACGCGAACTGGTTGCTGTTCCGCGAGCAAGGAAGGTGCGAAGTAAATTGAGTGGAATAATGTTAGTTTAGTAGTGGCTCATGTTCGTATGCTCGTCTTCCTCAACCCCCCCCCCGCGCGCGCGCTCCGCTCGCTCACCTCCCCTCCCCTTCCATCTCGCTCGCAGCCTGCTCGGGCGCAAACCCAGTATACTCGTACTGCAAGTTAAAATCGTCTGCGGGCGTGCCACTGACGCTGCACGAGCTCTCGCAGGTGTCATCTGCGAGAGTGTTGCAAACAAAGGTGCAGCTCGGTGAGCAGCCGCATGATCCACCCCCGCTCGCATCACAGAAACTGTTGCAGGTGTCCGTTCCAAACGCTGAACAGTCTGCCTCGCAGCTACTCGAGCAGGTGCAACTGGCCTCCGAGTGCGAGTCTTTCAACCCAATGTTTGCCCCGCAAACTTTTGCAACGTCTCGGGACATTTCGTTGAGGGTCGTCCCGCCAATGTCGGTCGTTTGGAATGCGACTGCAGCTTGGTCGGGCGTGAGGTTCTCGCCGATGATCGTTCCCGCGAGGTAGCCCCCCAGCGCGAATGGGTAGCCGAGTGCTAGCTCGCTGGCCGTCTTCGTTATCATGAGTTCACTGCGCCGCGCATTTTTAATGAATCAAGAGCAAAACGAGCGAGCCAAAAGAATTGAGTGGAATAATGTTAGTTTAGGTTGAGGATGAAGCCGTCTGTAGACATTTCGCAGGATTCATCGCGAGTATTCTCGTCTTCATCAAGGCTCGCTCGCTTCGCTCGCTCACCTGTAATCCCCCGCACTCGTCCTCACCCCCCCGTCCGCCCGATTCATGCTCGAGATGAAAGACTTCGTTTCAGCAACAATTGTGCTGCACGTTTTGTACTCCGGGAAGCTAGTCGTGCAGCCGCTTAATGGAAGGGCACAGTAGGCCTCCATTGCGTCAGCCGTGTCGGCCGGGGTGAGAAACAGGGGCGGGGTGAGGATTGCTACGTCTGGCACGCAGCATGCCTTCTCCGCGTTATCGGGGCCTCCAATGTCCTTGTTAAAGTCTATTGGGTGTTTCAGCGGGTCGGTTGGGTCCAAGCCGCCAATCGCAGTTATTTGCGTCTTGCTGCAACCAGCAATTTTCAAAAAGAGCATTCCCTCGTTTACAGTCTTTGTCATTACCTAAGCGGAGCGGAGCGGAGCGGGGAGCGGAGCGGAACGGGGAGCGAGCATTTTAATTGGTTAGTTGTGCCCTCCGCTCCGCTGGCTCACGTCGCGCTCTACGACATCACGATCGCATCGAACGGGTTAAGATGCCCCCCCCAGCTCCGCTCACTCGCTCATATCACTCACTCACACTCGCTCACCTTCGCGTAACCGGGGGAATAATTTGTCGTGGTTCGGTTTTCGAAGCAGTCCTCGCAGGACAGCTCTTGGACGAACGTGCACGCTTGAAATTCAGAGTAGTTGATTGAATTGCCATTGTCAGTGAAACGTACGTAGAGCTTTTTTTTTCAGCACTGGTAGGTGAAAGGACCGATTTCCTCGAGGGTGGCCTTCTGGCCATCGTAGAATGCGGCAGCGTTAGTCACGTCGTACAAGGTAAGCTTCTGGTACTGAGGGATCTTGGAATCAAAGTTTGACTCGAAGCCAGCGAAGTTGTCGTCAGAGGTGCTACAGGTGAGGGCAGAGCCTTTGAGAACCTCGTCGATGTAGGGAGAAGCCATTTTGTTAGCAACTGTTCCAGCAGCCACTAATCCTATTCCAACGAGGATGATGATGACGCAAAACAACTTGCAGATGCAGTTCCAGGTGCAACATCGACAGCAAAATCGACAGCAGGCCTGATTTGAAGTGGATTTAGAGGAAAGGAGCTTCTTGCTGTCTTTCTCCGAGGAGTGGCGGTCGTCGGGTTCTATCTCAAAGGCTTCGGGAATGGCTTGCTTTCCCATTTGATTCTATTCTAAAATTGATTTATGGCTATATGAACACATTGCACAGTTTGTTTTAAATGTATTTTTTTCGTGTCATTAAATGTATTTTTTTCGTGTCATTTATTTACTTTTGTGATTTGAAACATGGACATTAAAAATTATATCTTGAAAACAATGACTGTTCACAGTAGGTGCGGCTCAAAACACACTCGTGCCAGTACCTACCGGTCCATGCCCACATGAAGAATGTTTGGTGACATTTCCCAAGTTTTGCAGAAAGTTTTGAAGATTTTCACCATCTTTCCATCTTGAATTTATTTTGAGAACTCAATTGTTTTCACTCCAACACCACACCACTCATTAGTATGCCATTCTGCTCCGAATGTGGAGCGAGCCACATAGAAAATGTTACGTTTTGTCAAAACTGTGGCATCAAGATCCCAAATGTTGCAACAAGTGGAGTTCTCCAAAAAGCTGATCTTGTGTTTGCTGAAACTGCTGTTACTGTAAACACTGCCTCTGTCTCTGCAACAGCAGTACAACCAGTTACGCAAAAGATGGAAGATCGTGAGAGCCTTTATGACACTTCGAAACACGACAATGGAGGGCCAAGACCTGACCAGAATACTTGCTGTGCAGCCTACTTCTGTTTGGCAAACATGATCATGTGCCCCTTGCACTGCTGTGCAATGTGCGGTTGGAACGAAACCGTGGAAACCGCAACCAGCATTCCTGTCTTCAATAAAATACCTTGTTCGCCCTGCAACCCGAATGCCAAGATGCCTCTCTGGTTTGGCTCCGAGCCTATCGGTTGGGCTGCCTCCTTCGGGCAGCTTCACTCAGTGATGGTGCTTACAAAAGCTGGGGGGAACCCCCTACGTCAAAACTTAGCCGGTCAAACAGCATACTCCGATGCGAAGAGGGAGAGACACCAACATGTTGTTAACTGGATCGAGGAATGGAGGAGGGTAGAGGGGAAATAGGGGGGGTTGGGAGGCGGAACTGACCTTTCCAAAGCATAAATTCAAAAGCTCAAAAAGTAACAAAAGCTTTTTATCAATCTCACGTCAATATTATTTCATTTCTATTCACTCACTTTCACTCACTTTCACTCACTCTCACTCACTTTCACTAACTCTCACTCACTTTCACTCACTAGCCCTGCTTGGAAAACAACATCATGACGCTGCCATGCGTGACCAAATCTCCGCTCGTGAACATCTCGTCCATTCCAAACACACCAGGAATATCGAACTGGTTGGTGAGGTCACGAATGGTTAATTGTCCTTCATATAAAGAGCAAAACGAGTGAAGCGAGCCACACGAATGAGTGGGTTAGTTCAGTAGTGGATGTAGCCAGCCGTCTGTCGCCATTTCGCGGGATTCATCGCGAGTATGCTCGCCTTCCTCAAAACTCGCTCGCTTCGCTCGATCACCTTCATAATCTCCCAAACCAGGAATCTCGCTAAACTTTAGTTTCACCTGCGCCGTGTCATCGCTGTTGTTAATGAGCATAATTGCAATTCCTCCCTC
>Ga0302114_10001042_pt1 | contig 18781 bp, 15 predicted proteins | sample AG5_Surface_MG_FD_203107 | JGI IMG/M metagenome (GOLD analysis project Ga0302114, IMG submission 203107) | Marine microbial communities from Western Arctic Ocean, Canada - AG5_Surface | ecosystem: Environmental > Aquatic > Marine > Oceanic | place: Canada: Western Arctic Ocean | collected...
TCTCGTTCCTCTCGCACTTTTCCAACACCGCGTTCGCTTCTTTCGTCACGTCTAAATACGCCTCATCGATGGACGCCCGCTCGATCGTCCCGTGCTTGGCCAACTCCGCGGCGACTTTCGCCCCGGCGTCGCGATAGATTTTCAAATCCGCCTTTGAATGTTTCGTCGGCACTTGCACGAAAATCATTTCCTGTTCGTTTGTTCGTGTACGCGTCGGGTCAAAAATGTGAACACCAAGAAGCGCAAACGCAAACGCATCCGTCCGATCGATGATGAAAGCAAAGAGAGTTAAAAAGAGATAAAAAAACCGCGAACAACAACAGCAACAGCAACGACTGCAAAACGCACCGGACAACACCTCCTCGCCTCTCCAATCTTCATGTTCCTTTTCACCCCTCGCTTCCTCGCTTCGTAGCTCACCGCTATGAGCGAGTTGTTCGCCCCTGGCCTCATGAGATGCGTTTTCCTATCACTCGTCGTCGCATCTCGCGTGGAAACGCCGTCGCGTTCGAACGGGTCGTACTGGCACACGCCCGTCGGCATTTCTCTCAAGGAATCGTCCAAACTTCGTTCCACTTGGCAATAGAAACAATCCAAATCGAAGTGCGCGATGACTCGGTTCGGGAAAAGCGGGGTGAGAGGATCGTGATGTGTTCTTGATGTTGTCTTCTCTTTTGTCGGGGAAAGAGGAGGGGTTTTCATCTCGAAGACGAAGAATTTAAGAGAGGGAGTTTGTCGTCCACCTCTCGGAAGAGGCGCTCTCGTCAAAGTCGTCGTCGAATGAGAGGAGAGCAACAGACTTTACTTTGGAGTGACGACGTTTCGAATTTTTATGAAGCAGACGAGAGACGTAAAAATGGTCCAAAAAATGTCATCAACGCGATGAAGGGAGGAGCAAGATATTCGAGCGCAAAACGAGGACGACAGTTACAGTAGTAGTATATAGTACAGTTTCTCTTTTTCTTCGTTTTGCCTTTTGTTCATGTTCCTTTTGTGTGCGGTTGTTACATTCGTTATTGTTTTAAATCATCCGCCGCCGACGGCAAGGCCGACGGCAGTTGGTCCAAGAGAGGGGACATGACGAACGAGTTGACGAGGAGCGCGGCGGGCGAAAGGGCGCACTTGTTGGTATTGTTGTACATTCTAGGAGAAGGGGAGGATGTTGTTGTTTTTCTCCCCGTCGTCAGGAGAGGGTTTGCGGCGATATCGAAGGTTCCCCCGGTTATGCCCGCGGAGGCTAAGAGTAAAGGAGGCGGAATCTGGAAGTTTGGATGTAAGGGCGGCGTCGATGTCGTCGTCGCGCTCGTCGTCATCGCGCTCGTGATATTTGTCGCTACTACTGTCTCTGCTGTTGTTTGTTGCCCGTGCGCTGTTTTTTTCTGCCGCTGCTCTTTCGCTCTTTGCCGTTTCTCTTCATCTTCTTGCGCGACGACGTAGCGCCCGACTTTTGCCGCGTGTTCCATCAAAGCGGCGACGCACTCTTTGCAGTCGCAGAATTTTTGTCGCCCGTGCGGTTGGTGCGGCGACTGAGCATTCGTGGTAATATCCATCTTCTCGCCGCTGTCTCCCTCGTTTCTTTCTTCTTCTCCTTCGCACTGCTTCCAAAAGCTCGCAATATTTTTGAAAGATTCGCTTCGCGGAGAATGCGGGTTGTTGTCGTTGTTGTTGTCGTTCCCACTCCCGCCGGTGACGTCGGTGGTACCGATTAATGCATTTTCGAGAAAGTCTTCAAAACTCAACGATGTATGCATTTTGGGCTGCTTTTCTTCGCATTCTCGTCGTTGATACTGCACCAAATTTGGTTGGCTCATCGAGCGCATATTTTCAGCCATCGACGCTTTAGCGGACTGTAGCAGCTGATTTTTTATGCTCTCTCGTCCCCTCTTCTTGAACGAATCGGACCGTATTGGTGGTCTGATTTCAGTACCTTTCGTCGTTGTTTTTTGTCCCGTTTCTGTCGCTCCGATCACTTTGAGCAGTGCTTCGTGTTTTTCGACGATTTCGACTTCTGGTCTTACTTGTTGCTTTCTTTTCGTAAACGACTGGCTCCTCCCGACTTCTCTCGGCATCGCTTTCAACATTATTTTTTTACCGCCTCGCTGCGGTCCCGGCTCAGTGTTTATTCCTTTATCCATTCGCACGAGCGTTTGTTGTTCTTGTCGCTCTCTTTGCTGTTGCATTGGCGTCGTGCCTGCTTCAACAAAACTTTTTGTTACGGGCGTCCCGCGAGCGCTTCCATCCGCGGACAAAACGTCTCGCCTTTGAGAAGATTCTCGAGGCGAATCGCGCACATCACCGTCGTCATTTTTCTTCTTTCCTCCCGTTCGTAAAAGCTCCTCCGCGGGATCGATTATTTGTAATTGAATCAAATCAAACGCTGAACGGAATCTGCTCAAGTTCCCGGCCTCCTCCGCCGTCTCCTTCGAGGGCGACGACGACATTTTTGGCGTCTCTGTCTTCTTCTCCTTCCTTTTCATCATCTTTTTCTTCTTCTCTCCGCTCCCATCGGAATTCAAAGACGGCGTTCCAACTCCAAAAACCTCCTCCTTCTCCTCCTTCTTCTTCTTCTTCTTCTTCTCTTTCCGTTCAAAGTCTTTCGGAACATCCTCCGTGCGGGGCGCAACGACGATACTCTTCTCGTCCTCTTCCTCTTCCTCCTCCTCCTCCTCCTCCTCGTTCTTCTCGATTTTCTCCATGAACGCCTTCGTCTCTTCCTCTTCTAAGTATTTCAACACCGCGTGCGATAACCCTTTCGCGTAGGAAAGTTTCGGAGTATTCGTCTTTTCCTCGTTCTTTTCTTTCCTCATGGTCTTGAGCTTGTTTTTGTGTGTAAAAAGAGAGCAAAATCTGCGTTAATACTAATAATACTAATAACAAGAGCAACAGCGCTCTGCGCATCACCGCGCGCGACAGACGATGGCTACTGTGTTTTCTTTGGCGATTCTTCTTTTTGTCTTCTTCTTTCGCGCGAAAAAGGCGACGTGCGCGTGTTCTTCTTACGGCGATCATCGTCACCACATGGGAAAGAGCAGCGCCATGCGACGGGTGATTAAAATGAGCACGACGCGCATATATTACACGCACGCGCGCGCGCTAAAACGATTTAAAAAAAACAGAGACGATGAAAAAGGAGTTGTTGTTGTTCAGCAGCGCACCTAAACTCTCTCTCTGAAAAGCGTCAAAGCTCTTCTCGTACGTTTGATATCTCTGTGATGATGAGATGCAGATGCGAGATTGATTATGTGGAGAGACTTTTGAGAGAATATTTGATGCGTCTTTTGGTCGGTGTGTTAAAATCAAAAGGTGGTTCAATGCATTTTTTCGCACGAAACAACAAATATCCGCAGGCCACGTGAAAGAGCACACACACACATCGCTCTCGAAAAACAAGAAACGATAAAAAAAGCAAAAAAAGCGCAACAAGACGAACACAAAGAGTTTTTGAGACACTTTTCGGAGCAAAAAAGCGCCATTCGCTCTCCCCCCCGCGTCGTGAAGAACATTCCCCCTCGCGACAAAATGTCGGCATCACCGGCTTCGTATAACGTCACGCTGGCGACTTTGAGGACGACGAGTCCCTCGCGAAGCAAAAGTCGCAAACAAGTTCGACAACAAACGGAGAAAGAAAAACGGAGGGCGAGACTTTTGAAAAAGCTCGAGATCGTCGCTTTGCGCGAGCGAGGATTCGCCGCACACAACGTGCGTTTTTTAAACCAACAACATTATCCATTATTTAAAATTAACCTCTTTTAAAACACAGTTCTTGATGAGTCACAAGGTGCATCTCGTCGCGAGGTTGAACGTGATCGCGACAAATTTCGGATACTTTGGTCTGAGCTACGTCATGTTGATGCGACTGGTCGAAATCAGTAGCGGTGCGTCCTCGTCTATAGGAGTAATCATTGCCTTTTTTCTTTCGTACCTGTTCGAGGTGCTCAAATATTCCTTTTTGAAAGAAAAAAAAAAAAAATTCAAAAATACGAGTACCAGGTACAAAAAATATGTAAATACACACATGCGTTTGGATAAGAAGTGATGGAACTTTGACGATATCGCTCGAGGAGGAGAGGACGTTTGATTATTGACTAACTGACTGACATTTCACTGCTCTGCGCACCTTCTTCTTCATTCACAGGCGATCGAATGGCGTTTCCGGCTGCTTTGGAAGCCCTGAAATATTCCCACCGAGCGCACGGGTTTTTTCTTTTAGCGATCGCGATCATATCGACGCTCTTTCACTCGCTTCAGATGGACGTGATGCGAGACGCGAGAGAGGCGTATTGCTCGTGTTGTGCTGGAGTGAGAAAGAGGAGAATTAACAGAAATGAAGAAAAGCCAACGGACGATAAAGCGACACAAAAGACGATACCGAGGGCACCGCGGAGGAGTCGCTCGGAACCAGACTTCGAGAATGTTGTGTCCATGGAACGAAATGGCGATGAACGTACGTTGAAGTCTTCTGCGTCCGTCAAAACCGCGGTGGCTGAGAGAATACAATGGGTTTCTTCGCAAAAACAAAGTTTTCATCCGATTAAGAGGACGGGTTCGCCCCACTCTTATCAGTTGAAGTCGTCGGCGTTTCATCAGAATACGCCGGGGATAGTAAAGAGTAAAACGCGAGAACGAGAATCGTCTCCGGTATCAGCGCTGTGTTTGTCGACAGAGACGTGCGATCCGTTGGTCGCAGATCGCAAGTTCAGCGCTTTGTCGCCATCTTCGGCGTCCTCGTCGACGACGACAACTCCCTCTTCGACGGAATATTATACTACGGCGCCTAAAAGCTTTCGCGAAGAGGACGAAATGGAAGACGAAGAAAAGATCAGAAACGCAATTAAAAATTATCGATGGGGAGCTGTTTCAAACTTGATTTGTTGCGACGTTGTAACCGCGGTATCCTACTGTCTCTTCTTGATGCTTTCGCACGGTGAAAAGACCGTAGTCGTAAATGGACTCTTGCCGTTGTCGGTGTTATGGTTCGGCGCCTCGTCAAAAGCAAAAGGGCACTACTGGAATTACGCTATTTGGCACGCCGTTTGGCACGTGCTCAGCGCAGCTTTAATGGCTAAAGTTCTCATCGCTTAAAAGCAGAATCATCTCGTCCTTCGACGCGCGCGTAATATCACGCGCGTAAAAATATTATTATTATTGTAATCAAACCCGTATATATTGGGAGTACTCGTATCAGTTTTTCTACTCATAACAACAAGAAGACATGATTATTATCTTTATGAGTAGTAGTAATAGTAGTCAGTATTATTCAATGTCCACGACGCCGCCGTTTGAAATCATAAACTCCGCGTCTTGCTCTTTCAAATCCGGTCCTTGCATGACTTTCAACACTCGCGCTTCGGCTCTTCCTTTTCGCACGCAAAGGCGAATCGTCGAAGCGTGCGCTAAAACGTGGCCACCGATCGGTTTCTTTGGCTCGACGCCGGCGAACGCCATCGCTCCCGGGTCGCTTTGGACTTGGTTTGTGCACACGATCGCCAAGTTGAACTCGTCCGCGAGTTTGGAGAGTTTAGACATGAATTTTCCGAGACGTTGTTGACGACCGGACAATTCGCCTCGGCCGGTAAAATCAACGCGGTAGTGCGCCATTACCGAATCGACGATGAGGAGTTTGAACGGTTCTTCGGCCATTTTTCCGGCGATGGTCAACAACGCGTCCTCCATTTGCTCGTGCGTAAACGTTCTCGCGATCATGATGTTTTCCAAAACCGCCTCGCCGTCCATGCCGTACCTTTCGGCGATTTCGAGAATGCGTTCGGAACGGAACGTGCCCTCGGTGTCAATGTACGCAACTTTAGCGTATCCACCCCCCATTTCGAACGGTAGCTGCGTGCTCACCGCTAACGTGTGGCACAACTGCGTCTTCCCACATCTCCATTCGCCGTGGATTTCCGTGATAGACCTCGTCTGAATCCCTCCGGCGAGCACTTCGTCGACGGCTTTCGATCCCGTCGTGATTCGCACGACGTCTTTCCGCATCTCTCGAAACGTCGCCGCGGTCACAAACCCGCCAAGTTCGGACGGATTCGAAAGTGCTTTTTTGCACGCCTCCAAAAGTTTATCCACTTTCGCATCGGAAAACCCTCGCACGTCTAACAAGTTCGACTTAGAGTGCATGACCAAAGATCTCACCGTGTTGAAACCGGCTTCTTTCGCTTTCTTCAAATCCGTCGCGGAGACGCCGAAAGATTGCAACGAGTCGATGGACATGACGCCAGATGCGGTGGCTCCTTCTTCCGCCCCGTTGGTGGTTAATTCCAGCCCTCCTACAGGAGCCGCCGCGTTTTCATCGTCCACGCTGTTGTTTTGTGTTTATTTATAAGAGTCGGTGGTGGTGGTTAAAAACAAAGGTCAGTCACTCGCCTCTTCTTCTCGCTGACGACGAGACGACGACGAGAAAAAAAAAGACTTTGCGCGACGACGACGTAAACGACGACGTAAACGACGAAGACGAACTCGACGCGTTATTCATTGCGCGCAGAGGATATTCGTCGTCTCGTCGCGAAATCGAACGAAGGAAAAACCCGTTCGCAAGTTCTTCTCGGCGCGCGAAAACGTTCTTCGCGTTTGCTCTTCGAACGCTTACGCGCAACGCGAAAAGAAGAAGAACACGAAGAAGAAGAAGAAGAAAAACGAACGCACGCGATGGCTATTTCCTCGGCTTCGTTCTCGATCGCGGCTGCCGCGGTTCTTTTCACTCGTTGTCGAGCGGACATGATGACGTTAAATTCGGTCGAAGACGAATAGGACGAGTGATGTTTACGACGAGAGAGTTTTTATTTATCTGCGCTTTAGTTGTTTTTGTAAAGAGGCAGATTTTTGAGGAATTTGAAATGTGAACACTTAACGCTTTACTACTCAATCTCTCTCAATCTCTCTCTCTCTTCGGCGAAGCGACGGCTTTTTGTCTTAAATCTCCTTTTCCTCGCTTTTGCGTTGTTCTTTTCTTTTCCTTGGACGAAGACGACGCAGATTTTTATTTTAGCGGTTCAACTCGCTCGCGACGGCGTCGAGAAATTGGTCGTTCGTGGCCAATCGTAACATGGCGTTCCGGATGGCATCTCTCGTGATCATCGCGCCGCTGCTTTCTCCCACGCTACTTCCAACACCACCGCTCGACTTTTTCCCGGCGGTGATATGAGTTTCTTTCTTTGGTTTCGGTTTCGCCGGCTTTTCTGCGCCTCCACCGAAGCCCGACATCGCCGATTGAAACAACGACGCGACGTCGTCGATGGAGCTGCCGCCGCTCTTAGTAGTACCGGCACCACTCCCACCACCACCACCTTCCTCGACGTTATTCGCATATATTCCACTCCTTTCCATTTCTTGCGCTCTTTGAATGATTTCGTATATGTTCGTCTGTTCTTTCTCGTCGTAAAACCACACTCCGTTCACTTCGTCCTGGTCCGTCTTATAGAGCAAATACTTCTCGCTCATCTCAAACTCCGCATCTTTCGCGATCGATTCTACGAACCGTTCGTCCGATAACCGGTTTAAGACGATGAATTGAAATCTACTACTGCTATTAGTGCTACTTTTTTTCCGTTCGACCACGAATAAGGATCCTTCCACGTTTTTCCGGTGCCACTTCGTCGTTTGCATGTCCAACTCGTACATCGCGATCGAGGATGCCGATCCGAGGATAGTTTGGATCGAAGGGTCGTCCCTCCGTAAGACTTTTAGGTTCATCGAGTCCGTTTGCGTGTGGTCCACTTTCGGTTGGTTCTTTCCTCCTCCAGTCATTGTCGTTTTACTGTGTTTTAATGATACGTGTGTGCGTTATGTTTCGTCTATTCAATGGGGAAAACGTTCGTCAAAATTCCTCAGTACGACGATGCGGTTTAGTGTAGCGAGAACGACACCTTTTAGCTTTAATAGTATCCTCAGCGAAAGCGGATTTACGCAGAATTTTATACGGTCGATATCGTCCTCTTTTTGCTCGTCTTCGGAGAGCAACGGGTCCTTCGTTTCGTCGTCGTTTACGTCGCTTTTCTCGTCATCAGAGAAGGAGGATTTGGATACGATTCGCCGCCGGAATTTTCCAATTCGCATTATAAACGTCTTTGAACAACAACAACAAAGACGAAAGAAAACGATGATGTCGAGCAAAGCAGAGGAAAAGGAGGAGAGTAACATCATTCCGGTCACGGTATTCGTGAACCAGAAACTGATGGACTCGAAACCGATCGAGAGATTACGAGGGATGAAATTCGATCGGTTGAAGATTGAATGCGTCTCAGATGATAATGACGGAGGAGATGATGATGATGATTTTGCTGATAATGCTTTGGGAGAGAAAGAGGAGAGTGTTTTACCTATTAAAACGGCATCGTCTGAATCGTCGTCATCGATGATGATGAAGACAAAGAAGATTTCTGCGGTGGGATGGTGGTTCGCCAACACCGACGCGCTCTCGAAACACATGGAACGAGAACAGATGATGATGATGATGAAGACGACAAAAAGCGGCGGGAAAGAGGAGGAGGAGGAGGAGAAGTGTAAAAGCGGCGACGAAATAGTTTGGACGCACTCGGCGTCGGCCGGCGTCGATCACTTGTTAAAACACGAGGCGATACAGACGCACGGGTCGGTGATGACCAACGCGAAAGGCGCGTTTTCGGCGTCGTTAGGCGAGTGGGCGATATTCGCGAGCATGTATTTCGCGAAGGAAGTGTTTAACATGCAAAGAGCGCAAAAAGAGAAGGTTTGGAGACGGTTTCAGGTGGACATGTTGAAGGGTAAGGAGATGTTGGTGGTCGGGTACGGCGACATCGGACGTTCGATCGGGAAAAGAGCGAAAGCGATGGGGATGGTTGTGAACGGAGTGAGGAGCAAGAAAGTGATCGAAGAGAGAGATCGAGAGGTGGTATCGGAGATGTTTACGCTGCAAGAATTGGAAAAGGCGGTGGAAACGGCGGATTACGTGGCGTTGGCGTTGCCGCACACGAGAGAAACGGAAAACGTAGTCGGCGTAAAGGTGTTTGGAAAGATGAAATCATCCGCGGTTTTAATCAACGTCGGTAGAGGTGCGAGCGTGGACGAGAACGCGTTGTGCGATGCGTTGAATACGGGAAAGATAAGAGGCGCCGCGTTAGACGTGTTCCAAACCGAACCGTTACCGGAATCGAGTCCGTTATGGTCAATCGATGAAGCAAAACTTTTGATGTCCTTTCACTCGGCGGATTTAACGAGCGATTACCACGATTTAGCCATGGACGTGTTCGTAGAAAATCTGAGACGTTTCGATCAGAGTGGAGGGAAAACGGACGATTTGATCAATAAAGTAGACAAAACGGTCGGGTATTAACAACAACGCGTGGAAGAAGAAGAAGAAGAAGAAGAAGAAGAAGAAGAAGTTTAGGAGAGAACTTTATATACGACGCGAGAGTCTACGTCGCAGTAGGTAGTATTACTTCTTCGATTTATCCACCACAACCACTAACTCCTCCTCCATCTTCCACTTTTGCACTAAAATCTCCTTAATCTGTTCTCCGTAGTCTCCTTGTAAATCAATCTCGTCTTGATTCGTCGCTCCTTTCGTCACCGAACATCCGCACGCGAATTTCTTCCCCAACGTCTTGGCGACTTCTTTCAAGTTTCCGTCTTGGAATTTGCTCGAGAAGTGTTCAAACCCCGCGACGTTCGTGATCGTTTTCCTTTTGTTTCGACTGGTTAAAGTGATCGTGATGCACTTCTGCTTTTCTTTCTTCTTTTTCTTCTTCTCTTCGGTCTTTATCTTTGTCTTCTTCGCGTCGTCGTCCTCCTCCTCCTCGAGCGACATTTTGTCCATCTTCTCCGAAACATCTCCTTTAGCAGTAGTAGTATTAAGGGTGGCTGACGAAGAAGTGCTGCTATTACTGCACGCCGAATTATACGCGCAGTATTCGCGGGGAAGTTTGCACTCTTTGCACGTTTCAACCGCAGTCGCGGACGGGTGTTTGGTCCACGCAGATAAAACCATGATTTTAATGGAGATTTTCCCCAAAATGTAATGTAACATGACACGCAATAAAGAAGACAAAGAAGAAGGATTCGATGACGATTTAATCACGAAGAAGGAGCTAATGACGACTTTGTTAGAAACGACGAAAATTCATGATACTAATTTCGACCAATCCTTCGAATCCATCTTACACGTGGAGCAAGAGTGCATCGAAATTGGCTTCCAAAGCGGCCAAGCAGACGGGGAAGTCAAAGGCTTAAAAGAGGGCGAATCGATTGGATTTTTGGAAGCCTTCGCGATTGGCTCGGAAGTTGGACACTATTTCGGAGCACTGAGAGTTTGGGAGAGGGAATTTTCGTCCTCGTCGTCGGCGTCGGATGGGATGACGACGACAAACCTGGAGGAAAGAAAGCAAGAGCGGATTCGAATGGCTTTGGGACAGTTGGAAACCGCTTTAGGGGATATCGTCGCGAGCGGATGGATTGGAGACGATAAAGATGGAGCAACAAAAGAAGGAACGGACAACAATCTGGACGAAGACTTTACGGAAAAGTTGGAACGCGCTCGCGCGTGTTTTCGGAAGTGCACGGCGAGTTTAGGCGTACACGGGAAGTATAAAGGGTTCACGGAGGAGGAAGAGGTTGCGAAAGAGGACGGAGACAACACTTTTACGAGAGATGCGTTTTAGGATATTCAGATAGGAGGAGAGTAGTAGATTTTTGTACAATATTAGCATATTACGCCGCAGCCTAAACACTCGGAACCGCTGTAAAATACCGCGTATTGCCCTTTGGCTAAACCTTGATCCTTGCCGTCGATTTTGATTTTCAGCTTTTGATTTTCAGCAGTATTAGGTGTTGTTGGTTCTACGTGCAACACTCGGTAATACGATTCGCCGTGGCGCACTTTACACCGCTCGATGCGCGAAAGGTGGTCTGTATCCGAGTCTCTGCACCAAGATAAATCTTCGCACTCGAACGAGTCTCTTTCGCGTTCGTTTTCTTCGCTGTGGTACGCGCGAGAGATGAAGACTACGTTCTTTTCCACGTCTTTCGAGTGGACGTACCAAGGCCCCTCGTGCGCTCTTTTATCGAGCTTTAACCCTTGTCGTTGACCAACAGTGTGGAACCAAAATCCTTTGTGCGTTCCGAGCAATTCACCGGATTCAATCTCGCGAATTTCCCCCGGCTTCGTTCCTAAATGTTCTTCGATGAACTCGGAAAATTTGACTTTCCCGAGGAAGCAAATACCTTGAGAATCTTTTCGATCGGCGTTAACGAGCGATAAGTTCTCCGCAATTTCGCGGATGCGAGGTTTCGATATACCACCTATAGGGAACATCGCTTTTCGAAGTTGCCAACTGCTTAAATGCGCGAGGAAGTAGGTTTGATCTTTTCTCGCGTCGCCGGAGGCGACGAGTTTCACGTCCGTCTCGTCGTCCTCCTTTCTCTCGAGCGCCGCGTAATGCCCGCTCGCTATTCGATCAAACCTACCAATCTCATCCTCGTTTGTATCTAACCACTCTCGAAACGCTCCGAACTTTACCCTAGAATTACACAAAATATCCGGATTTGGCGTTTTCCCTCTCTGAATCTCCTCCACGGACTGTTTCACCACCAAATTCCAATAATCGTCCGTAAAATGCACCGTCCGTAACGGCACCCGCAATCGTTCGCACACTCTCTTCGCGACCATGACATCTTCCTCCCACGGACACTGGTCCCAAAAATTCCGAAAGTCGTCCTGAAACCAAATCTGTAAGTAAAACGCCACGCACTCGTGCCCGGCGGCTCGGAGCAACGACAACGCCACCGAACTGTCCACGCCGCCGGAGAGGAGCACGGCTACGCGAAGTTTCTTCCCCCGCTTTATAATGCGAGCGCTATTATTACTACTACTACTACTACTACTCGCATTACTATCATCGCTACGTAAAACTGGTTCGCAAAACCGGAGTATATCTTCATCCGCGGAGGTGTTCGTTCCCACTGCCTCTCGATAAATTCGCTCAGGGAAAGCCAAACCATTCACATCCCCTTCGTCGTGTGCTCCTTCTTCGGGCGCGTACGTCAGAGAACTCCGCCCCGAGCTGCTTTTACTGATATTAACGATTTTGTTTCCTCTCGAGCCGTTCGTCGCATTCATGGAATCCACGAAAGAAGAAGATGTCCTTCCCCGCTGCTCTTGCTCGGGGGCAAATTCTCGTTCAGCCGCCGCCAAAAACCTCCGCCGACTCGACCTCTTTCCTCCTCCCAGTCGTCGCGAAAAGAGTGGTGTTGTTGTAATTGTTGTCCTTTGTCTTTCTCTTCTCCATTTTCCGCGCGATGGCAAAGCCTGCCACGGACTTGGAAAAAGCATTTCGTGCGACATAATTGTGCAGTCGAAAGGAAAGAAGTATTAGGGGAGTTGTGTGAAATATGCCATAACATCGAATGAATATCATCCGCGCGAACAACCTGAATAATACAATTTGCTAACACATCTACTACGTTCAAGTGTTTTCTTTTCCCTTACACACCTGAAATCTGTCTTTTACAGCGCGCACGCGACGGCGGAGGCGACGTTCTCGTGGCGCAGAAACTCTTTGAGGCTGGAAAGTTTGCTCGGGTGACCCTCGATGGCTTCTATGAGCTCTTTTTCCGTGCACATTAAAGCGACGCCTTTCCAGTCTTTGGCACCAGAGGCAGTCCCATTCGTCGGGGCTCTCTTGTTGTTACCGTTCGCGGACGGCGCGGTGGCGGCGGCTGCGGAAGAGTACGAGGAACCGTGACCGCTGCTTCGTTTCACGATGCGAACGAGTTTCATGCGCAGGAGAGTTTCAAAGGAACGCGCGACGACGCCGTCCGTGGCATCTTTGGCGGCACCAAGCTGCTCGACGCTTCCCATTTCATGAAGTTCTTGGGTGAGGGCGGCGATGGTGAAGTGAAACCTCTCGCGGGTAAAGTGCAGACGGTACGCCGCGACGCACAATAGAAGTTCCAGAAGCGAACAACTTTTCAAATTCTCCACGAAATCGTTCCTGGTGAAGTCTTTCAAGGCGCGAGCGAGATCGGATGGTGATAATACATTTCTGCTGATGTTGTCGTCGTTGCCGTTGTTATCGTTAAGCAAGGCGGCGGTAGAAAAGAGAGTCCTCGATTGATACGCCATCAACGCCGCGATGGCTAAATCTGAAGCCGTTCGCGGAACGTTATCGAGCGTCGCGATCGCTTGCAAACGCGTCTTAACCAGAGGTGTGTTGATGGCTTCGTCGACAGCAGCATTCCACGATTTTATCGCCAGCTTACCACGTTCGGAGAACAATACGCCCGGGACTGCGCTGCTGCTTTCGGCTACACCGATGTCTCGTTTCTCCGTAAACGGAGGAACGATTTGGGCGCTCACTTTCAAACAATTACGCACTCGCTCTGCCAAAAACTCTTCAAACTGCGCCAGATTTCTGGATATACTCTCGTCATCCACGATTTCTTTTCCGGTGGCGCGATCTTTCAACGGTTGTCCCGTGCGTTCATCGAGAACGAGCGGAGGGATGCATGTTTGAGACTCAACGACGCAATATCTCGCCGTGAATCGCGATTTCACTCTCTTCTCAAGCGCTTCTTCCACGTCGTGTCGCGAGGTAATCGCGATAATTGCTATTTGAGCGTGTTTTTGCTGCAGCAAATCGAGCATTGAGTATAAGAACGTTTGTTTCTTGCCTTTTCTGGCGAACAAATCGAAATCGTCCAAGACGAAGACAGCCGTTTTCTTCGCACCTTCCAACAGACGAAGCGTTTCCTCAACAAAGTTGTAATTTTCTCGCATGTTCGACGCGACTTTGTTTGTTGCGCTAGCGTTGTTTGCGGTGCCACCAGCTGTGTTGATGCTGAAAACGATATCGTCCACGAAATCGTTATCGAAAACTTCGTCGTCGTCCATTTCTTCGTCGTCCCACATTTGATAACTCGGACGAAGTTGTCTCGCCACCTCCCGCATCCCAATGTTGTCTTCGGCGTGCAAAAGTCCCGATAATCTAACGACTGGTATTTTCGCCTCCTTATGTTGTTGATTGCCTGGTTTTCTTCTATTGCTCATCGTTGTTGTCGTACTGTTGTTGAGCTTTTGAAGCTTTGCCAGCGCTGCTTCTACAATGGCAGTTTTACCGACGCCTCTCGCGCCAGAGAGACACACGGCGATGGAATCTTCATGACCGGTAACTGTAGGTTCAAGTTGCTTCACTAGATCATCTCTGGTTCGCCTCATCGAGGCAGTGAGAGCGTCGCTATCTACTATGTTGCGTGCTGTACTGTATTTTTCAGTCGCATCGTTGTCACTGCAGTCTTCATCATCTATCATAGCAGCGCGTGTTGTCGCTTTCAACAACTTTTCTCGAATGACTCGTACAATTGCTGCCGCAGGCGTCATGCCTCGATTCGTTTGCAGCGCTTCAAAGAGTCTTGCTTCAGCGAGCGTTTTTTTCACGGCCGCTGCGCGGTCTTTCGTTTCTCTTTCGCGTCGATTCATCTCTGACTTCTTTTGCTCTTCAACTTTGCGCGCTTCCTCTCTTTTTGCTTCCTTCGTCCTTTCTTCCTCTTCCTTCGCTCTTCTTTTCTCTTCGGCTTTTTCCGCACGTCTTTGCAACTCTTCCGCTTTTCGGTCGGCTTCTTCTCTTGCCCTTCGCTCTAGTTCTTCTTTACCCGGACATGCCTGTTCGTGACGAATTCTTCCCTGCTGGTTTTTACACACTTTGCCGCACTTGCTGCATTCGTTACTATTCATCGTGCTCTTTTCCTCGATCTTTCCGCACGGCCCAGAGAGATGCAGTTTATGTTTGTATCTGGACAAAAAGTTCTGATTGCATTTCGAACACTGATACGCGTAATCGCTTTTTGCTTTACTACCCTCGAATACGTCTTGTTCCTGTTGTTGCAGCTGTTCATCATCTTCTTCTCTTTCTTCTTCTTCAATCATGTCATCATCATCGCCATTCACATAGTTGCCGCCGAAATCGTCGTCGTCGTTGTCGTCGTTGTGGTGGTGGTCGTCGTCGTCATAGGAGCCATAATCGACGGGCGCATCATTCACGATCATCCCATCATCGCCATCGTCATTATCCGAAATACCAAGAGCTTCCATCACCCGTTTTGGTGCCGCCTTGAGATGATCCTCATTCATCGATTGCCCCGATTCCCGTAATATTTTCTGATCCCGCAGCCAAGTCTGGACCGCGTGCTCTTCATCGTCGTCAACAATTTCACGTTCTTCTTCTACATTAACATCTACTACTAAATCTTTTTCTTTTTCCTCTCCTCGTTTTGCATTTCCTTCGCTTCTACCATCTACATTCTCCTCCCCGTCTGATATCGAAACCGAAGGCGACGATACCACCGGCGCTCCGCGATGATCATCATCTCCTTTCTTCTCGGCAACCGCATCGGTAGTAGTAGTAGTAGTAGTAGTAGTAGTAGTAGTAGTAGTAGTAGCAGCAGCAGTATCGTTTTCTCGTTTCTCCTCCTTGTGATCGCCGCGGTCGTTCTCTTCTCCTTCACCTTCTGCTCCGCCGAGCGATGGAAACTGTCTAATTTTACCCGCCAACGGCGAAAGCGACGTTTTCTTTTCCTTCCGCTCAAAAATTTTACCGCTCGCAACCGGTGACCCGCTCAAATAGTGCGCCGAAGGCGGCGCGTCCTCGCCGTCCTCGTCGTACTCTCTCCCTCCCGGATGCATCTCAAAAGCTACGCTATTCGGTGACTTGTGCGTCACGATAAAGTTTGCTCCACCGTTCGGAGAAATCAAACACGAAGGCGGTCCCAGCGACGGCGGAGACGACAAACCAAGCAGAGGACGTTTAAACCCCATCGAAAACGAGCTCTCTCCGTCGCTCTTCTTCTTCATCATCTTCTTCTTCGCGGAGGCGGTTAAAAAGTCTTTGCCGGAGACGTACTTTTTCTCTCCCGTCGTCATACTCATCAGCTTTGGTGGTACAGTCGTTTTCTCGTTCTCGTCGTTCTCGTCGTTCTCGGTGTTATTCTTTTGTTCCTCTTCACTATTCTTCGTCTTCTTCGTCATCGATGATGGAAAAAACGCCCCCGCGCTACTCCTGCGCCTGTGTTTTGTCGTATTAAATACGCCACCGATGCGTCCGGCAAAATCGGTCTTTGTCTTCTTCGAACTCGAGAGTAGTTTCAACGGCGTTTTCTCTTCTTCTCCCGCATTGTTTTCCTCGTCTTCCTTCTCTGCTTCGTCGTCGTCTTTGTCTTCTTCTCCCTGTTTCCGCTTCTTCTTGCTGCTGAAGATGTGCTTCTTCATCTTTTGCATCATCTCTTTTTCTCTTCTGCGTCAAATGACAACAAAGCGATGATGATGATGATGATGATGATACTAATACTAATAATAAAATTAAGAAGAAAAAAGGAAAAAGGAAGCGACAAGCGAGGAGAACACAAACTCTCTCTTTCTCTCTCTTTCTCTCCGTGGCTCTTTTGTGCGTTCGTGTTCGCGCGAACACTGCGCGCGTTCCGAGAGAAGTGTCGTGAGAAATTGATTTTTGAAAAGTTCTTTGTGTGTTGTTTAGGGTTTGAGGAGTGCGAGCAAGAAGTGCATTTAAACTATGACTATATATACTACGTACATATCATCGATCATCATCATCGCGAGAAGAAGAAGAAGAAGAATCACCCATGATCTTCGCGACTGCGTTCAACTCTCGACTGATCAACTCGAAGCTGGTGAAGGTGATGGCAGCCGCGGGGGTGGTTCTCAGCAAGTTCGTCCCGACGCCTCGGTAAAACGCCTTGGCGCCGCCTTCTCGGTAAATGTCCGCGGCTAAGGTGAGAGCACCGGAGAAAGGGCCGTAGCCTTTGACGTGCATGTGCGATCGGAGAACTTCGTGCGGGTACGTGAGCGTGCTGGCGATTATTTTGGCGACGCCAGAGGAGAGCGCTAAATCCGCCGCGGTGAGCTCGTCCGCGGAGCGGAGGTTGCGGAATTGCGCCAACTCGTGTTTTAAACGCTCGTAGATTGGGAACTGGATGGCGACGTGGGAGATGCCCATGAGGGATGGGGCGAGGCCGGAGTAAAGGCCTGGGATCCCTTCGCATCTCGCGATTCTTCGTAACGCGTCGAGGGTACCTTTGTACGGCGCTCTCGCGTGGCCGACTAAAGAGGAGGAGAGCGTTTCCGAGTATTGCACTTGGAGTCTGGTTTTGGCGACCCAGAGCGGATTGGTGGCGAGGATGGTGGCCGCGCCCGCGCCTCCAGCAGAGACTATGTGCGCGAGCGTGTCGTTCCCGTGCTGCTGCTGCTGGTGGTGGTGGTGGTTACTACCGCTTGCGCTGCTCTCTCTATCGCTATTCTCGCTACCGAAGCTACTACTCGTCGCTTCGCTCCCGCTCTCCCGCCTATGTTGCCTATTTCGCAAATCCGCGTTCCTCTTCCTCCGCTCTCGAAACACGTGCTTCAAATACCCGTACGTGGTAAAATACACCCCCCAATTCGGTAACAACGCCGCCACCGTCGGTCCTAGCCCTCGATACAAACCTCTCACGCCTTCGCTTCGTGCGATTTTCTTCAAACTCTCCACCGTGCTCATATACGTCGAGTCGCTCAGCGTCGACACTTGCAATCTCGTTTTCAAAACGTCCAAAGGGCAGACAATTACGGCAGCAATCGCTCCGGACGTTGCCCCGGACATGCAGTTGACCACTCCCGTGTCCGATAAGGGGAGGTATAAGGACGAAGGGAGGATATCGGCGATATATTTTCTCCGGCGTTCTTGCGCTTCGTCCGATGAAATCATCATCCTCTCGTCCTCGTCTTCCATTTTTTTATTCATGCGAGTGTGATGAAAACGCTCTACTTCGAAACACCTCCTCCCTGTCTCTCTCTCGTATACTCTCTCTCTCTCTCTCTGAACTGTATCCGCGCGAGAAAGGAGGAGGAGTTTACGAAGAGTTTTTATTTAGGGGAGAAAAAGTGGAGAAAAAACAGGCAAGACAAAGGGGAGGCCAAACGCACCAAAAAGCTCTTTCTTTCTTTCTCTCTTCCGTGTTGTTTGTTTTCGTTCGTTTCTTTCGCAGTGCATTCATCATTCACTTCATTTTTCAATTCATTCCAAGTATCTCCCGGAGAACACACACACAACACATATCCAATTGGAAAACCACGTTAGACACACACACTTAACAGAGAGAGAGAGAGAGAGAGAGAGAAAGATACACACAACACACATGTCGTCGTTGTGTTGCGGTTACTCTTTTTTTTCTTCTGATGTGTCTTCCTCCGCGCGAATGAAGACGACGACGAGAGGAGGAGGAGGAGGAGAACAACAACATCAAAAGAGGATGATGATGATGAAGTTGATGAGCAAGAAAATGGGAAGGACACGTCGCTTAAATTGCGCGATGATGATTAGTTCATCGAAACGAGACAGAACGACGACGAATAAAAGGAGAGGAGACAGAGGAAGGTGCATCCTCCTCGCGCCAATGTCGGCGATTTTAGACAACGAGAATAGCAATACTAGTTTTAACAACGCGACGAGCAGCAGCAGCGGGGAGAACAACAACAAAGGCGGGACTGAAAAACGAAGGAGAAAAAGCAGACAAAAGATTATGAAAACGAACAACCCTTCAATCAACGCGTTTCAACAATTTTTCGACGTGGATGCGAACATCATAACCACAGAAGAAGAGGACGACGAGGACGACGAGTTTGAAAAGACGCAGTTGGAGATATGGGGACAACTGACGAAGAGTTTAGGGAAGGTTTTGATGTTTACGTTTGGCGTTCCGTATTTCGCGAGTTGTTCCTTGCAGGCGATGTTTGTGGATCCGTGGTTGGAGTTGAAGG
>Ga0302114_10001043_pt1 | contig 18779 bp, 9 predicted proteins | sample AG5_Surface_MG_FD_203107 | JGI IMG/M metagenome (GOLD analysis project Ga0302114, IMG submission 203107) | Marine microbial communities from Western Arctic Ocean, Canada - AG5_Surface | ecosystem: Environmental > Aquatic > Marine > Oceanic | place: Canada: Western Arctic Ocean | collected...
CGGCCAAAAATCTGTACATGTCAGTAGTGTACACGCGCGTGGCGCGAAATCCTCCTCGCTTCCGTCTTCCGTCTCAGTCCTGCTTATTCATCAACGCGTTGACGTCGCACTTGCAAACCGGGCACTCCACGCTGTGCTCGAACCACCTGTCCACGCACCCCCCGTGGTACGAGTGGAGGCACGGGAGGTGGCGCAGTGACTCACCGACGCCGTAGTCCTCGAGGCAGATGGCGCACCTCACGTTGTCCTCACCTCGCGATGACTCACCGTCGTTCGATGACTCACACCACGCGCTGCGGGGCATCCGCCGGAGCGCGTCGGCGGAGACCCCCCGCCGTTCGTTGGCGTTGTCCAGCGCCAACAGCCGCTCGTAGTCATCCTCGGTGAAGTCCCTGTCGGACATGACGAGCGCCGCGAGCTGCGCGCGATCCGCCGCGGTCTCCCCCGCGGCGTTGATGGTGTTGTGGAGCGCGCCCATGAACCTGTGCAGCTCCGTCATCTGAGCTCTGCGGGCTCGAGCCAGCGCCCTTCGAGCCGCGCGGCGCTGCTCCCTCGCGTCGGCATCCGCGTCGCTCTCCGCGACGCCGCCCGCGCCCAACCCCTCGTCGCCGAGCGCCTCGATGCCCGGGACGCCGTCCACGCCCACGTCGTCGTCATCGTCGTCATCGTCGATTCCACCGGCGTCCTCGTCGAGGTCCTCCTCGATCTCGGCCGCGGCCATCATCGCGTCGTGCGCTCGGCGCCACTCCGCGGCTCTGCGCTGAGATTCCTCGCGCTCCGCCTGGTACCGCGCGTTCTCCTCCTCCTGGAGGCGACGCGCGAACGCCTCGTCGTCCTCCGCGGCGGGAGGCGGATTGGATTTGTTGACGGAGGTGCCGGACGCGCCGCCGTGGGAGGCGGGGAGGTCAAAGGGGAGGTCGGGTCTTGAATTAATCTTGTTGTTTGGCAAACCCACGTCGTCGTCGGACGACCCGCTGGGATGCTCGACGAGTGGCGGGGGCGAGGGCCCCGCCGCGGGGCGGCGGGGCGGTGGTGAGCCGCACTTTGCGAACCCGCGGGTTGAGGTGAGCGCGGAAGCCTTGGCGGCGAGCTCGGGAGACAGCGCGGGGGACCTCGCGCGCGCGTGAGCGCCCACGGCGTCGCTCGGCTTGCCGAGGTTGACCCCGCTCCGCGGCCGAGGCGAGGCTACGGTCATGTGTTCGAGACGTCTTCGCTTGGAGACGCGGAGGAGGTCGTCTTCCATGTCGCGCGCGTCGTCGCTGGGGTTCGAGGGTGGGAGGGACGGGGGTGGATGTCAGCCTCGATATCCGGCGCGATGCCCGCGGGGTGGGCGGGAGGCGCGATGGAAGGGGGCGATGGAAGGGGGTGACGGGTCCACGGCGACCGAGATGAGATACTTTTCTCCGTGTTGAAACCCAGGAAAGAAAGATTTCCGGGACGAAGGGACGCGGAAGGCGACGGGGTTTGCGTGACACGCACCACTCCATGGCGAACACCGTCGCTTGGAAAAACGGTAAAAAAAGAGTGGCGGAGGGTGTCCGTCGACCTGCGCGCGCTGCGCGCGTGTACTCTGCCGTCACCGCCTCGCTGCCGCGGGCTCTTCAAAAGGTTGTCGAGGAGGATAAAAACATGAACTCGGCCTATCAGAGGACTGATTTCGATTACGAAGCCGATTTCGCGCCAGATTTTGGCATGTAGCGTACGTGTTAACAGTCATGGAACCCAAACCCAGTCAGCAAATGGAGAAACGGTTGCTCCGTCGAAAGCCTGTTGGTGGGGGAGGACCTCGCGAGAACCCGGTTGCTCTCCAATTTGTTGCCCTAAAAAAACTGATGAGTCTACTTTTCACGCCGGCGGCCCCACCGTTGGCAGAGGCACTAGCGCCCCGACCGGCACTCGCCCATTCGGCACGGTCGTCAGGCATCGAGCCCCTTCGCTCGAAAGCGAGCGCTCGTCGACTCCACCCGACCCCACCCGGTCGAACCCGACGCCCGGCGCTGATCCAATTGCCCCCCGCCGACAAAACCGCCGCCGCCCAGAGCGCTTCTCGTGACGTGCGACTCGAACCATGGCGGGCGCCAAGAAGGACTCGAAGAAGAAATCCAAGAACCCCACCAGCCTCGAGGAGATCGCGGCTAACATCCAGAGCCAGCGAACCTACGTGACATGCGGCCCCGACGAGAACAGGCACACCGCCGAGCACCAGTACTCGGGCGCGTACGCCTCGATGGGCATCGACAACACGTTCACCATGGAGTCCTTCCGCGAAAACTTCAAGATGTGGATCACGCACATGGACGATGAGAAGGTGGTGTTCGAGATGAGCGGCATCTCCCCAGCCATCGCCAACGCGTTCCGCCGCATCCTCATCGCCGAGGTTCCCACCATGGCCATCGAGAAGGTGTACATGGTGAACAACACCAGCATAATCCAGGACGAGGTCTTCGCGCACCGCCTGGGCTTAGTCCCAATCCGCGCGGACCCGCGGCTGTTCGAGTACAAAGCCGAGGGCGAGACGTACAACGAGCGCAACACCATCGTGTTCAAGATGAACGTCCGGTGCTACCGCGAGAAGACCGACGACGGCTCCAAAGGACCGCTGATGAACCAACACGTGTACACGAACGAACTCGTGTGGCTGCCAAAGGGAAGCGAACTCCCACCCGACGAGGAGTCCAAGTTCACCGCGTTCACGCAGTCGCAGGCGGAGTACTTGAAGGAAAAGAACGACGAGAGCGCGGCGAACGCGGCGGCCGCGGGCGAGGAGGTTATACCGCTGTACGGAGCAAACGATCCCAACGAGATCGCCACCGTCAACGACGACATCCTGCTGTGCAAGATGGTCGCCGGGCAGGAGATCGAGCTCGAGGCGCACTGCACGAAAGGACAAGGCAAGGAACACGCCAAGTGGTCGCCGGTGGGCACCACGTGGTACAAGATGGTGCCCAAGATTGAGTTCATCGGTAAAGATTTCCTCGACGGCGAGGACGCGGAGGTTTTCATGAAGGAGTGCAACGACTTTGACCTCAATCACCACTGCTATCGGTGGTTCGATAAAGACGGGGGCAAGAAGGGCGAAAAGTGCGTCAAGGTTGTCAACGAGCGGGGGTGCGATTTTTGCCTGGAGCGCGTGAGGACGCTGACTGGCGAGCCCGGGTGGGACGAGAAGGTGAGGGTGCTGAAGAGCAAGAGCCACTTCATCTTCACGGTCGAGACCACCGGGCAGCTGCCGCCGGACATCCTCTTCAAGGAGGCCGTCAAGGTGCTCGGTATGAAGTGCCAGAGCGTGCTCTCCACGCTCTAAAGTACCGTCGTAGTTTTCATTTAGCTCGTATTGACGAATACCCACTGACGTTCTCGTCACTTCACTCCAGTTCCTCCTCGCCATCCTCCTCGTCCTCTCCCTCGTCGTCGTCTCCCTCGTCGTCGCTGTCCTCGATCCCCTCCACCGTGTACTGCATGGCGACGTCCCACCTGCTCGACGGCGCCAGGTGGCTGACGTACTTCACGAACCGCATCAGACCCTCGTCCCTGTGAACCAACGACAGCGTGTTGAAGCTGGCGCTCACGCTCAGCAACTCGTCCTCGTCGTCCTCGCCCTGAGCCTTGTACACCGCCGCCGTCGCCGCGTCCGCCGCGTCGCCCTCCTCGTCCGCCGCGATGTAGCACTCGAACCCGCCAACCTCGCCAAAGTCCCACGCGCTCGAGTTGAGGTCGCCCTCGTCGTCCACGACGCAGAGAGTGGCGTCCAGTCGCGGGTCCACGGTGAGGATCCCGTGGTGCGCCACAGTGTAATCCAACCCGGGCCGGAACCGCCTGACGTCGCCCTTGTACGCCGTCGGTCGCAGGTTCGTCATCGCCGCGAGTAACCTCGCGAACGGCTCGGACGCGAACAGCTCCGTGCGGATCGCGTGGAGCTGCGCGCCGGCCGAATCGCCCTTCGCCTTCCCCTTCGCCTTTCCCGGTTTGTCCTTCCCGGGCTTCCCGGCCGCTTCGCTCTCGGTCGGATCGTACGCGAGGTACCTCTGCTTGTGCGTGGGTCCGATCGCGCGCCATCCCTCGCGCACACCCGCGGCACGGTCCGGGACCTTACCGTCCCCGACGACATCGCCAACGTCCTCCGCGCGAGTGGCCCTTCGAACCGCGGCGGCGATGCCGGGGAGCAAAAACTCCCTCAGCTGCACGCTGCTGTCCTCCTCCATCTTGGCCCGTATCTGCGACATGTTCGTCGCCTGGAGGTACTCCGGGTTGACCCAACGCGTGAGGTACTCGAGGTCCGTCTTGTCCGGCCAGATCTGCAGGCATTCATCGTCCATCTCGTCCTTGTCCTCGTTCTCGTCCTTGTCCTCGTCGCCGCCGCCCGTTTTTTTGTCCTCCTCGGCGGCGGCGGCTTCCTTCACGATGGCCGCGATGGCGGCGGGGAAGGGCGTGAAGTCCTCGATGTCGTCGTCGCCACCGGCCGTCCTCGTCTGCAGCTGCGTGAGCGTCGCGTGTTCCGATCCCTTCGGCGCCTCCGCGGCGTGGTACCACCCGCTGATGCTCAGCCTCGGCTTGTCCCGCGCGAAAACCTCTTGCACCGAGTGAAAGCTCCGCCCGGGCTGCACGGTGAAGAACGCCATGCTGTTCCACGCGGGTAACAGCGTCGTGGTCGGGTCCACCGCGGGGGTCCCGGGTTCGATCACCGGGTACAGCTCGAGCGCGCCGCCGTCCTCGGCGGTCCATTTCTCATCCGGGTCGGTGAGGTAGATTATGTACGAAATGCAACGGGTGCCGATGACGTCGTCGTGGCAGAGGAGGTGGCCGGACCGCGGGTAGACGTTGGCGCTGCAGTCGATCCTGTCCGTGAGCGGGGCGCACCCGGTCATCTCCTGGACCATGGCGCGGAACTGCGGGGAGTAGATGGCGGCGCGGAGCTTGAGCAGCTCGGGGATCTTGGGCACGATGGAGGGATCAGCCTTGTCGATCGTGACCAGGTCGCCCGTCTGCAGCACCTTGAAGAGGTCCGTCTCCTTGAAGTTGGCGGTGAGGTGCTCGCGCATCTCAGCCTGGACCGTGCGGAGCCTCGCGTCGTCGCACAGCGGGGTCACCACCCCGTGGGTGTAGGGCTTCGCGGCGGCGTACGAAGCCTTCGCATCGGCGAGGACGGATGGGGAGAAAATCGTCGGGTCGATGATCGAGACATCCGCCTCGACGTCCGCGGCGTTACCGGATATTTCGCCGTGGGCGGTCTTCTGACGCTTGGGAGCCATACCACGCGGCTCCTTGTGCGATTCGTGGATTTGATGCCGGCCGTTCGTCGGGGCGGCGTCGTTGTGGGGTGAGTGTCGGCGGTTGGACCACGAAAAGCGGCCGCCGAAAAGTGCTAAAAAACACCAAATTTCTATTTTAATGCTAATTAGCCAGGATTATAACTGGCCATCATACGTCTTGGCTCAGCTTTTCTCCTGACCTCAGCTTTTCTCCCGGGATCGATCACCCTGTCACTTCGCGCGGCGCGCCGTCGTACGTCCGACTCGGTCGAGGCACCGTCCGTTCAACGATGGCTCCTCCCGCCAACTTCAGCGACATGATGGACGCGTCCCCCGCGGCGCTCGCCAAGATGCGGGCGATGCGATCATCGGAGGACACCGGGAAGCACCACTCGCCCGCTCCCGCCACGCCCCACACGCCGAGCACGCCGAGCTACCACGCGCACGGCAACGGCAACGCGGACCTGGGCAAGGCCTTCGACGCCATGACGATGGCCTCACCCGCCAACTTGGCCAAGATGAGAGATTCGTCATCGCCCTACCCGACGACCGCGTCGTTCACCCCACCGATCGCGCATCACACCCCGGTCTCCTCCGGGCCCAAGCCGCCGACGCCAACCTTCCAGGAGATGTGCGCGGCGTCACCCGCGGACCTCGCCAAGCTCCGCGCGGCGCACGACCACGCGGCGACGCACGCGTCCCCTTCGGCGTACCCGGCATCCCCCGCCGTGTACCGCTCGCCCAACCCCGCGGCGTTCGCGAGCATGTTCGGCGCCTCACCCGCCGATCTGGCCAAGATGAGGCAAGGCGCCTCCTCCTCATCGTCATCCGTCGGCGGCGCCGCCGCGGATCCCAGCCGGTTCGACGACATGTACGGCGCGTCACCCGCGCAGCTCACAAAGATGCGCAGCGTGGCGGGTGCCCACGACGCGTCCACGTCCTCCTCCTACGGCGCCTACACATCCGCGCATGCTCCGCTCTCGGCTTCGTCCGATCGATTCGTAGTCGTCTACGATGTAATTGCTTCGGACGAGAAGGACGCCAGGGATAAGATCCTGGCCATCTGCCTGGAGCAGACGGTGGAGCTGCCGGCGTCGCTGGTACCCGAGGGAAGCTGGATCCGCGAGCACGTCGTGGGTAAGCTCGAATCCTTGACGAAAGGCGAAGGGCTGGGCGGGTCGTGGCGGTGCGAGATCAGTTACCACGCCGACACCGCGGGTGGCGAGATGACGCAGCTGGTGAACGTCATCTTTGGAAACACGAGCATGAAGGAGGGCGTGATGGTCGCGGACGTTCGCATGCCCCCCGGCGTGCTCCGCGACTACCCGGGTCCCAAGTTTGGCGTCGAGGGCCTGCGTAAACTGGCTGGGGTCCCCGACGGCGCGGTGATGCTCATGACGGCGCTCAAGCCGATGGGCAGCTCCACCGCGGAGCTCGCGAGGATGGCGTACGAGTTCGCCAAGGGCGGCATCGACATCATCAAGGACGACCACGGCCTCGCGGACCAGCCGTACTCGAGGTACGACGAGCGGATCCGCGCGTGCGCCAAGGCTGTGGACCGGGCTAACCAGGAGACGGGCCGCCGATGCGTCTACGCTCCGTGCGTCTGCGCTCCGGCGCATTTGGTCATCAGCCGGGCGCACGCGGCTCGTGACGCGGGCGCGGGCGCGGTGCTGATGATCCCGGGCATCACCGGCATGGACACCATGCGCGAGCTCGCGGCGGATGCCACCTTCGGTTTGCCCATCATCTGCCACCCGGCGATGCTGGGCGCGATGCTCGGGGGTGGGAGCAAGGCTCGCGTGGGCGGCTTCTCGCACGAGGTTTTACTCGGCGTGTTGCCGCGGTTGGCGGGCGCGGACATGACCATCTTCCCGTCGTTCGGCGGGCGGTTCGGGTTCTCGGTGGACGAGTGCCGTGGGATCCTGCGTGGGAGCAGGCGGGCGATGGGCACCTTCCCGAGCATCTTCCCCACCCCCGGCGGCGGCATGACCATGGAGCGCGTGGCGAAGATGAAGGAGGTTTTCGGCGACGACATCTGTTTGCTCATCGGCGGGTCCTTGATGGGCCACTCGCCGGACTTGGTGGCGAACAGCAAGTTCTTCATGGACATCGCCGGTAGGAAGGACCTATGGGGGCCCAAGGAGCAGATCTCCGGGCACTGAGAGCGAGTATTCGAGTAGTCTTGTGATGCGAAGTGTTCTCATCTCACGAAGAAATCTGCTTTAGCCCGAAGATTTTCCCGTTCCTCCGTGAGATGAAGAAGCGACGATAATTCCCTCGGATCTGTCATTGATGGAGGTCGCGATCTTGCCCTCCGTCAACAACCCGGCGGGCACGGGCGGGTCTCGGCCCGCCCGGCGCCTGCCGGTGGCCCCTGATTCGGAGGCTGCGGCGGCGCGGGATCCGAATAAATCGCCTCGGCCCATCTACTACAGGAGGTACGCCGGAAGGAGGTCCCGGGAAAATGCGGCAATTTGCAACGTGACCAGTGCAGGGTTCACCATCTTCGGACTTTCCGCTGACCAATCGCGCCCCCCGTCGCCCTTTACTCGCAGGGATGTGTTGCGCAACTTCACGGCGCTGCTACGACACACAAAGCTCGGTCATCTTCGAGGGTTGGGTCTGAAAGAACGTGCGTAAACCCACCGAACACCCGCCCGACACGGGCGCCCCCCCATCGCCTTTTTTTCACGTGCTCCCGTTCCCACGTGGACCCCTCGGCGTCCGTCTTCGCGCCCCCCATCGTGACGCGACCACCTGACACGTCCCGATCCCCGCTTTCCAGACACGTCGGAATGGCCTCGAATCGATTTTAAGCTCCAGCACGTGTTCGGCGAGACCATGGAGCCCGGGAGCCCGTGGTACCGGGTCCTGAACAACGACGACCGGGTCTTGGATTTCTTCCACGCGGTCCTTCGCATCGCCTCGTCGAACGTGATCGAGGACACGGAGAAGGCCCGGCCGCTGATGCGGCTCCTTTTCCGCGCGGACGAGAAGCAGTCGTACACCGTGGATGCCGACATCCTGGAAAAGCTCGGGTGCACCCACGACGAGCTACGGAAGCTGCTGGAGTCGTCCCCTGGGGGGCCGAGGTGCGAAAGGATCCCGCTGCCGGGGGCACCCGCGGGGGCGCTGGCGCCCATTCTGGTGCCGCCACCGCCGGGCGTCGAGCCGGAGACCGAGGAGGAGAAACTCAAGAAGGGCAGAAGGCGGGGATGGTCCACGAAGGAGGAGAGGCTCAAGGCGATCCAGCGGGGCATCGTCACCGACAGGGGCTTGGTGAACGAGAGGGGCGAGCTGCGCCCGCACCTGCTCGCGCCGATGCCGTTGATGCCGCACTTGGGGATGGGGGGACACGACGCGGCGGTGCACAGGATGAACATGCACGCCACCGCGCTGGCGGCGTTGATCTCACGGCTCGAGTGGAAGGGTGAGGATGCGAAGAAGAAGAAATCGAAGAAGCGGCCGATCACGACGGAGGATGACGCGCCGGTCACCGTGGACATGGGGCGGCCCAAGCTCCCCGGACTGGACGCGTTTAAGCGGCAAAAGGCGCATTCGATTCCCGGGAGCGGCGTGGGCATGGGGAACCTTCGCGCGATACTCCCCGCACCGCACGGGGCGTTCGGGCAGACGCTCGTGCCGGGGTTGTGGCCGCACATGCACGGGATGCACGTGCACGGGACGCACGTGCTGCCGCCGACGCTGTACGTTCCGGGGGCGCAGCCGGTTGGGAAGATTCCCCTCCCGCCGCTTCACCGACCGATGGACACGCTGAGCGATTCGGGGTCGTTCGGGAGCGTCGACAGCCAGGCGCTCAACTCGATCATGAAGGATCTGGAGTTTATCGAGGAGACCCTGAAGCAGGAGAGGGCGCAGCCCACGGCTGTGACCACGTAAACAGCGGCGTCGTTCGCGTTTGTAAATTCGACGTGAAAACGCAACCCTAATTCTACCACCCGCCGTCGTCGCCTCCCCAACCCGCCCCGCCGCCCGTTCCCCACCCTCCACCGTCCACGGGCGTGTCCCCTTCTTCCTCGAGCTCGTCCTCATCGTCCACGATCCACGATCCCTCGTACTGGGACTGACCCGCGGGCGTCACGCCGGTGTCCTCGGGGGTATCCTGAACCTCCGCGATCCGCCTCTCGGGAACGAACCTCGCGGACACCGCGGGGGTCTCCTCGAGCATCGCCCCGGCGTGATGCCCCGCGTCGACGTCGTCGTCGTCGCTGGCGGTATCCATTCCCCCTTTTGCTTCATCCGGTTGGGTCCAAGGGCTCTCGGGCGGGGACCCATCGTCGATGAAGCCGTCGTCCTCCGAGTCGCCTTCCGCGTCGTCATCCGTGTCACCGTCGCCCTCCGCCTCGTCGTCGATGAAGGCGTTACGCGTTCTGCGGCTCTTGACCGCCAGCCCGTGTGCGTCGCCTCTGGCGGTCGTCTTCTTCTTGGACGGTAGCGTTCGGTTGGCCTTGATCGTGGCCTTGGGTTTGGGTGCCGGTTCGTCTTCTTCTTGGGACGGCGAAGGGGCTCGAGGGCGCCGCTTGATGATCTTCAGGTCCTCCGACTCGGGCGTCGGCTGCGGCTGCCGCGGGTGCGACGCGGGCGGGACCGAAGCGGGAGCTTCGGGCTGGCCCCATCCGTTCGCGTCCGCGTCGTTCCCCGCGGATCCCCAGCCCCATCCACCGGCGTTGCCTTCGTCCTGTGAGGCACCCCAGCCGCCGCCTCCTCCTCCGCCCCAAGCGCCGCCGCCGCCATCCTCTTGAGTGCCCCCCCACCCGCCGCCGCCTCCACCCCAACCGCCGCCGCCGTCGTCCTGAGTGCCCCCCCAGCCGCCCGCGTCGTCGTGTTCCTGGCTCGTGCCGCCCCATCCCCATCCCTTGCCGTCAGCGGGCGTCGAGCCCCATCCGCCTCCGCCCGCGTCGTCCTTGGGAGAGGAGCCCCAACCGCCTTCGCCGCCGCCCCACCCGCCGCCGCCAGTCGCCGGCGTCTGAACGTCAGGGACGTTGCGCCGCGCCGGGCTCGCCGATACCGGCTCCCTCGACGGCGGCGGGGGCATCTCGCGCGAAGCCTTCTCCGCGGACTCGCTCTTTCGCCTGGCCTCCACGACGAGCTCCTTTTGCTCGAGGTGGAACGCTATGTCGTCGAGGGTCTCCTCGTACTCGTCCTCGAGGGATCGCTGCGTCGCCGCCACGTCTTCCTCGGCCATCGCCTCGTCACCCCGCGGCGTGTGCAGCGCGTGCTGCGTCGGTGGTGGAGGTTGAGACGCCTGCGACTGGCGCTGCTGCGAGAGGCGCTCATGCAGCCGCCGCCGCGCAGCCTCCGCGGCGGAGAGCACGGGCGACGGCTCGCACTGCGTCGCCCCCACAAACGCCGACTGCGTCCAGCGCTCGTGACCCGGCTGCTGCGACGGAGGCACGAGCCCCACGAGGGGTTCGCGAGAAGGGGGAGACGGCGCGGTGGGTGCCACGGGAGTGGGTGCGTGCGCGGGATCGACACACCCGACCGTCGCGCACCCGTGAACGCCGCAGGGCTCGGCGTCCGGCGCGGGGCCAGTCGCCGCCGGAAGACGCGGCTGCTGCTGCTGCTGCGTTGAGAAATCGAGCCGCTGCGTGGCGCCGGTGTGGCCGGTATCGCGCGCGTCGCGCTCCAGCTCCATCATCACCTCCCAGCCCGGGTCGTCCTCGACGTCCTCCTCCGCCTCCTCCGCGTCGCCGCCCACGCTGCGGTACGGTTTTTGTCCGCCCGTCCACCCGTATCCGCCCTCCTCGTTCGCGTCGACGTCCGTCGTCTCGGGAGCGGGATTCGGTGGAGTGGGCTCGACGTACCCGCCGTCGTGGTCCATCGCGTCGTCGTCGTCGTCGTGCTCGCGAAACGGCTCGCGAAACGGCTCGTCCCGACCGTCCCAGCCGTCGCCGTACTCGTCCAAGGGAGGCGCGTAGAACGCCTCGTCGGGGAGGCGATCCTGCGTGTGGTCAATCGCCTCCATCTCCCCATCCTCGTCACCCGCCAGCTGTCGCATGGACCGCTCGCGTTCCTTCTCCGCCGCCGCGGCCGCCGCCGCCTCGCGTCCCCGAGCGATCGCACCGGAGGCGATGATGGTGCCCTCCACGTCCCTCGGCGGCGGGAGCTCTTGAGCGGCGCACATGGCGCGCATCATCGCGCGAGACATCGCCCCGTGCGGAACGCTATGCACGGCTGTGGGCCTACGCTGCAGCGGCGCGGACGCGCTGAGGTCCAGGTCGAGGGACGCGCCTATGCAATTGAACACGTCGAACGCGCCGTTCGGCTCGTGTGCGTACGTGAACAGCAGCGAGGTTTCCACGTGGCTGAACGGCGCGTCCCACGGTCGAACCGAGAAGGACCCGTTTGTACGCCCGCGTTTCTTCCCCGAAGACTTGGGCGCCCCGTTCCCTTGCGCGGCGAGCTCCTCGGGCGTCGGCCCCAGCACCTGCAGGTCGCACGAAGGGTTCAGGCCCGCGGGTAGCATCCGCGGGCAGTCGCGGCAGTGCTCGAACACCCGCTCGGGGTCGTTGAGCGCGCGGATCAAGGTGTCGTAGCTGGATTGTTCTCGCCGAAATTTCTCCGCCTCGCGGCCTTCTTGCGCCAACACGACGACCCGCCCGTCCCTCGCGCGTCCCGTGCGGCCCATGCGCTGGATCGTGCGAATGGTGTCGACGACGTCGAAGAAGACGATGAGGTCCACGCTCGGGATATCGAGGCCCTCTTCGCCGATGGAGGTGGCCACGAGGGTGTTGAGGGTACCGTTACGGAAAGCGTCGAGGACGTCCCGCTGCTGCTGCTGGGTCTGACCGCGGGTTCCCCTGGCGTGGCCGGCTCCCTTGCCCCCACCCCCGCCGCGCGTGGTATCGCCCTGGCCGATGAACTCGGCAACCTTGATCCGGCTCTCCGTGTGGTTCGCGTCGGCGTCGGCGGGCTTCGCGTTGTCCTCGGTTTTTTTGAACATGTCCGTCAACGACTTCTGACCCTTGCCAGCCTTCGCCGTCGGCTCGCCCACGGCGTCGATGCGCCCGCCCACGGTCACCTCGCGCATCGCCCTGACGATGTCGTGGACGGAGTCTCTGAAGGACGTGAACACGATGATGCGCGTGTTCGGGTCGTTTTTCGCGAAGTGTCTCCGGATAATCTGCTCCAAACGAACCATCTTCGGCGAGTGATGCGCGCCGTTGCCCGCCATCGACTGGAGCATGTCCTTCACGTTCCGCATGACCGCGGACGACTCGTTGTCGTCGTACAGTGACTTGACGAACGGCTTGTGGTCGTTCTGCACCATGTAGTCCATGGCGCTGTCAGGGGAGGAGTACTTCATGAGAGACTCGGCGATTCTCGCGATGTAGGAAGCCTTCGCGAGTAGATTGTAAGCCCAGTTCTTCTGCGCCGGGGGTGCGGCGGCCGCCCTGCTTTCGTTGCTCGCCATCTGCAATGTAAACGGCGCCGGGATCTCCTTGCTGGACCCGTCTATGAACCTGGACATCTTCACGGCTTCCTGTCCGAGCGTGTTGGTGCCGCACGCTTTTTTCAAGATGGGCCGTATGACGTCCCTGAGCTGCTCCAGTACCTCCTCCTGGGCGCTCGTAGCCTTGACGAGCTCCATCTCGATCTTGCGATTGTGCGTGTGTTTCTTGACGTCCGCGTCCTGGTCGGACTTGAAGTCGATGCGCCCGATGTTGAGCGCCTGGATAACCTTCTGGACGTCCTGCACCGTCCGCCCCGGCGTGGCGCTGAGCGCCAACGTTCGAAATTTGACCCCGCGGTCCCACAGCATCCGAATGCATCCGACGTACGAGTGGTTACCCTTGGCCCTGTGCGCCTCGTCGATGACGACGCAGACAACCTCGTTCGCGGGGCAGACGCTCGAGTTGATGTCGTTCTCCATCGTCTGCGGCGTGCAGAAGAAGACCCGCTTGGAGCGCCAGTGCACGCGGCGGGTGCCGCTCTCATCCTTCTTCGTGCTCCCCATCATCGTGCACGTGTCCTCGGTGGGTATGCCGCATATGCTGCTGCACGCCGCCTTCTGTTGATCCACCAGCGGGCGCGTGGGCGCCAGGAAAACGATCTTTCCCTTGGGGAACCACCTGTAGAAGTTGTACATCACGACAGCCGCTATGAGCGTCTTACCTAGACCAGTCGGTAGGCACACCAGGCTGTTGGTGTAGAGCGCCCTGCGCACAGCCTGGTACTGGTAATCGCGCCTGATGAGCTGCGCCGGGTACACGTACGTCTGCGCCGCGATTGGATCCAGCATCACGCCAGCCTCGGAACGCACCAACCCTTGCGAGTTGGGCGTGCCGAGGGCGGACGGGGTCAGACCGGCGTCGGCGCGGCCGCCGCTCTGACGCGGCGTCTGCGAGTCCGGCCCGTTCTGCGTCCCGCGCGTCGCCGTCTGCACAGCTGTGCCGCCGCCGAAGACGCCGTCGTAGTCGCAGTGCACGGCCGCGTCGGGGCGGTCGAGGTCTATGGGCATCTCGTGCGCGTGCGGCTGAGCGTTGCCCCGGAACCCCGGCGGCTCCATCGGCCGCGTGGTTTGTCCACCCCCGGCCCCGCCTCCGAACATGGAGTCGAGCGTCCGCTGCTTGTCCTCGACGCCCGGCCTGAACGGGACCTGCCGCGGGGCGTTCTTCTTGGCGAACATGTCGTTCACGGTGCGCTGGTTCCTGTCCGGGGGTAGGTGCGCGCCGCCGCGCGCCATGGCCTTGTCGACGGCGGGGTGGCCCGTGTTGAGATTTGATCTCGGCCTGTTTGTGGATCCCCCCCAGCCGCCGCCTCCGTTTCCGTTTCCGCCGCGTCCGGTCCCGCCGTCGTGGCCGCTGAACCCGCCCTTGTACCCGGTGTGGCCGCTGAACCCCGCGGCGTTGTTAGCACCGGACGGCGGTTGCGCGGGCGGTCCACCCCATCCACCGGGCTGGCGCTGCCACGTCTGGTTCGGTCGATGTTGCGTCTGCTGCGTCGGGTGGTGCCACTGCGGTTGGGGTTGCTGGTGCGCCGGTTGGTTGGATCCCGCGGGCGGGCCGTTTCTGCGCCGCGCTGCGACCATCGCGTCGACGTCGACGGCGCCCAGCGCATCGTCCCAATCGTCGTCCGCAATCTCCCAACCCATGTTGATGCACCCTCACCCGGTCCTATCACGCCCCGCAGTCGCGGCGTGTCACCGGGTCCTGTGGTCGTCTACCCGCGAGCGAATCGCGCTCCGAGCATTCCTATGTCTATTACGCCTACTCTACGCGCGGACGACGCTCCGATACGGGTGGCACGCCTCGCGTGTCGCCTCCTCGGTGCGTCTCTATGTGCCGCTTATTCAAATCATGGGGTGCCACAAACTTCGGAGGTGTGCCCACCCACGATGTTGACATATTTGCACGCGCCGAGACGGTGCCTCGGCAGCACACGGTGCGGTAGCATGGGGCATCACGCGCCCCTCGCCGCTCTTCTCGCGGCGGCGATCTTCCTCGTCGCATCGCCAATCGCCCAATGCGCGGATATCCCCCTTCCCGGCCTGCACTGGTTCGCGCCCGTGCTATCGGGGGGTGGATACTGCAGCGAGGCGAACGCCCTGCTCCACGGCCTGAAGTCGCTCCCGCCGGGCGAGGCCCCTCCGCTTCGGGTCACCCACCACGGCGACGCCGTCGACTATCTCTTCTACCGCGGCCTCCCCCAAGACTACGCGCGGGAGCTCAACGCGATGCTCATGGCGCGGCGTCCAAAGGCGAGGGACTCCGTCATCGTCTGCCATTCCGAACCCGGCGCGTGGTCCCCGGCCAAGTACGAGACCGCGCGGTGCCCGCCCGAGGGCTACGGCCGTGACAACGCGGTACGGGTCATCGGACGGACCATGTTCGAGACGGACAGGCTCAACCCGGAGCACGTGGCGCGGTGCAACGAGATGGACGAGGTGTGGGTGCCCACGCGGTGGAGCGCGGGAGTTTTCCAAAAGTGCGGCGTCGACCCGGCGAAGATACGGGTGGTCCCCGAGGCCGTGGACGTCGAACGGTTCGATCCGGTGAAGTTTCGTGGACGGGAGTTGGTGTTGGAGGACGTGGGCGAGAGGGTCGTGGGACCCCGGCTCGTGGTGCGAACGGGCGGGGTCGACGAGACGAAAAGAGCGCCGACCCGGACGACCAAATTTCTGTCGGTTTTCAAGTGGGAAGCCCGGAAAGCCCCGGAGGTCCTTCTGGATGCGTATTTCACCGAGTTCACCGCGGCAGACGACGTCGCGCTGTTCCTACGGTGTAACCTGTACCACGAGGAGGACGAACGCGCGATCGTCAAGCGCGTGGTGGCTGCGGCGCGGGACGCCTTCCGATCAGGGACGGATTGGGGCGCTCCCGACGGGACCAGCGCGGACGAAGCCGTGTCTTCTCACGCGCCGCGCGTCTTCGTCTTACCGCCGATCGAGGACGGCGACATGCCGGCCATGTACGCGGGCGCGGACGCGCTGGTGCTACCGAGCCGCGGCGAGGGGTGGGGACGGCCGCACGTCGAGGCCATGGCCATGGGCCTCGCGCTGGTCGCGACCAACTGGAGCGGTCCGACGGAGTTCATGACCGAACGCAACTCCTACCCGGTCGCCGTGGACCCGGCGCTGGTGCCGTTACCGCCCGACAGCTACTTCGCGAATCACATGTGGTCGCAGCCGTCGGTGGGGCACCTGAGGAGTAGGATGCGTGAGGTGGTTAGTGATCCCGCGGGGGCAGCCGCGAGAGGCGAGGCGGCGCGGAGGGACATGGTAACGCGGTTCAGCCCCGTGGCCGTGGCTAGGGTGGTGGTGCGGGAACTAGGGAGGATCGCGAGGGAGGATGCGGGTGATGGGCGCGACGGGGAATCGGTGCGAGATGAGCTGTGACAACGTGAATCGGTTATAGTCCGGTTGTAGTGCCAACTTGTAAATTCCTTGTCCTTGGAGAACTCCGTGACCAAAATCTGGCGAGGCGCCCGATTTCAAGAGCCCCGGCTCCTTTCGGCCTAGATCCATCTGGCAACGCGCGAGTGCGTCCACCCGATCGAAACTAAAAATGTCGGCCGCCGCCAACTCTGCGGTGAGTGTCACCTCAGACCCCTTCCCCGCGCGGCGTGCGCGCCCCCGGGCCCGCGCGTCCCCTACCCATCCTCGAGATAAAATCCACCCCGTCTCCACTGGCGTCAGTACTGACTCAATCCTCCCCCCTCCTCGTGAAGTCCTACTGGCGCATCGCCGGTATGTCGTACCTCAAATACTCCAGCATGTGCGCTGAGGTCGTGCGTGGGTGCCTGAAGGAGCCCTTCCTGACCAAGGTGAGTCGCCGTTTCCTCCGATGCGCGCCCGGGACCCCCGCGGTCCGGGCAGATTACAGCCTCGCCCGTGCGAGCTCGTCACGCCCGTTGTAGCACGCGTGCTGACCTCGTGTCTCCCGTATCTTTCGCGTTCGCAGGTTAAGCCCCGTGAGGCTGTGTACTTCAAGGCGACCCCGTGGTCGGGCGGCAAGCCCGGAAAGTCTGGTGAGTAGCCAACCCGACCGTTCGCGCGGAGACCCCCTCGCCGCGATGCGACGGGGGGGTTGGGGCAAATGAGATATTTTTTAGGGTTTTTTCCGCGCTCCTCCGCGCAGTCACCCCCGTCGACCTCCTCGCTGACCGACGAACGCCCTCATTCCTTCGCAGTCGTCACCGAGGTGATCCCCCCCGAGATCTTGAAGTAAGACGTTCGTGTAGGGACGTAGGCTCCCTCGGGAGCGCGGTATTTTTCTTGCTCGTTGTAAACAAATTCTAGCTCACGTTAAACACATAGATGGTGATGCGTCGCGCTCGAGGGTTTGAACGAATCGTTTACATGGATGATTACATCGAGGTTGCGGCTAGCTTCACGCGAGTTCCCCTCTCTTGCACGCCTGCACCATGTCCAGGTAGACCTGGCACTTGGCGATCTCTCCAGAGTTTTCGCTGATGCACTCGGAGAAGAGCTTCATGTGGTTGACGCACGGGTTGGCGGAGGGCGCGGCTCCACGGGGCTCTTCGGCGGGGCGCGCAGCCTCCTGGGAGCCACCGCCGCCCATCATGGAACCGACGGCAGCGCGGGCGATGGAGGACCCGGTCCCCCAAGCGGCGCCCTGGGCGACCATACCGGCGAGACCGCCCATCATCGAACCGCTTCCCCCCTGCTGCTGCTGCGCGGGCGGGGGGGCGTTGCTGTAGGTCGAGGGACGGGGAGGGGGCGCGCGAGCGCGTCCGCCTCCGAAACCACCACCGCCACCGCGACGACGACCCATGTTCTGTCGAGTTTTCTCCGCTGCTTCCGACGCGAGGTGCGTGGAGAGTAGTGCCAGATCTTGAAGACGCGTCACCAATCAAGAAGGAACAAAAACTTCGCGTGACAGATCGAGGCAGCTGCGAGTTGCAGCTGCGCGCGTTTCGAGGCCGTTTTTGCGGTGACACCTCCTCGTCCTCCCTCACTTCAACATGAGCTACACCAGCTGGACCAACCACGAGAACCCGGATAAATGGCCCGAACCCCCCAAGGGCTACTACTACATGCCCGCCGAGGACGACATCGTCACGCTCAGGACGGTTAACGGAGAGATCGTCAACGACGTTCACAAGACCCCGGACGACTTCAACCTGTACTCCAGGATAATACAGGACCCGCAACGACGGTGCTTCGAGGGCGCGACCGCGACGCTCCCGCGGGTCGGCGAGCGGTGCTGGTTCTACTTGAACAGCGACCAGCAGCCTTTCCGTCTCACGGGGCTGGTGCGAAGCTTCGACAAGCTCTTCCCGAAGGACGGCGGCGCCGAGGCCAAGGTGGTGGCCGTGGGCGTCATAGAGCAAACCGACGGTCAGATCGGAAAGAACAACCTGCCCTTCCGCGGCGACGGCGTGTACACCATCGACCTCGAGCTGGTGAACATCGACGACGCATACGGCAAAGAGGAGAAGGTGTGGGCCATCGTGGACGTCAAGCTGGCCACCATGGAGGAGAGGGGCGGGAAAAACTTCGCCGCGTTCGGGTGGCTCACGAAACACCTACCCGACGTCGCCGCCGGCGTCAAGCCCAATCCGAGACAGCGCACGTGGTGATTAAGATTACCCTCACTCCGGTTTTAATACACATTAAAACGCACGCGTTGATTAATTGTTTTCGATCGTGGATCTATCGCGCGGGGCTGGACGCGCCGTTGAACCCCGGCAGCGGCAGGCCCTCGAACTCAGAGGCGGGGGAGGAGCCGTTTTTCACCGCGGATACCTCGCCCTCCTCGATGCCGCCGCCGCCGCCGCCGCCCAGCTCGTCCAAGCTGAACACCCTCTTTTCCCCCCTCGAGTTGGCCAGCTCTACGCCGTCGGAGCCGTCCGCGCCGAACGTCACGGTATCGCCGTCACGCGCGAATCCGTCTAAGAGGCACTCGCTCAGCGGGTTCTCCAGCAGCCGCTGCACCGCCCTTCGCATTGGCCTCGCGCCAAACTTTGGGGAGAAACCCTCGCCGAGGAGCATGTCCTTGAACCCCTGGTCGACGGCGACGCCGACGCCTCGTCCTTTCGCCC
>Ga0302114_10001044_pt1 | contig 18774 bp, 23 predicted proteins | sample AG5_Surface_MG_FD_203107 | JGI IMG/M metagenome (GOLD analysis project Ga0302114, IMG submission 203107) | Marine microbial communities from Western Arctic Ocean, Canada - AG5_Surface | ecosystem: Environmental > Aquatic > Marine > Oceanic | place: Canada: Western Arctic Ocean | collected...
CGTTGGGGACGATGACGGCCCCGCGACGGTGTCGGCGTGACGCGGTGGATGCGAGTGGTGGCCGCGTGAGGCGCACACGGGCGGGCGCGGCGATCGCGTGCATGGTTCCACGCGCGCGACTCGAACTGTGATGACGCGTCACTACAAGTTTCAAACTGGTAATGTCAAATCGTCAAATCGGGAGTCGACGCGGGGCACTTCGATGGGCGCGGGGGGGATGACGACGGTTTGGCGGCCGAGGGTTCGTATTCCTGTTCCCGAGGTCGATGATGAGGTCGATGAAGAGGTCGAGGTACCGGAGGAGGAGTTGCTGACGAAGAAGGGCGCGAAGCGGAAGAGAGCTTCTCCCACGAAGGGGCCATGCGAGCACGGGGTGAAGTACCGCTCGAACTGCAGGGTGTGCAGCGCTTGTCCGCACGGTCGTCGGCGCCGTCAATGCAAGGAGTGCGGTGGGTCACAAATCTGCGAGCACGGTCGTCAGCGCAAACAGTGCAAGGAGTGCGGTGGGTCACAAATCTGCGAGCACGGTCGTGTACGCTCTAACTGCAAGGAGTGCGGTGGTGCATCATTCTGCGAGCATAGTCGTCAGCGCTCTCGATGCAAGGAGTGCGGTGGGTCTGGAATCTGCGAGCACGGTCGTCAGCGCTATTGGTGCAAGAACTGTGGGGGGGGTGCATACTGCGAGCACGGTCGTGAGCGCAGAAAATGCAAGGACTGCGGAGGGGCATCAATATGCGAGCACGGTCGTGAGCGCTCTGTATGCAAGGAGTGCGGTGGGGCATCAATCTGTGAGCACGGTCGCAGGCGCTCTCAGTGCAAGGAGTGCGGTGGGGGGTCAATCTGTGAGCACGGTCGACAGCGCTTTCAGTGCAAGGAGTGCGGTGGGTCTGGAATCTGCAAGCTCGGTCGTCAGCGCCATGATTGCAAGGAGTGCGGTGGGAAGGGAATATGCGAGCATGGTCGTATACGCTCTACATGCAAGGAGTGCGGTGGTGCATCAATCTGCGAGCACGGTCGTATACGCTCTGTGTGCAAGGAGTGCGGTGGGTCACAAATCTGCGAGCACGGTCGTATACGCTCTATGTGCAAGGAGTGCGGTGGGTCACAAATATGCGAGCACGGTCGTGATCGCTATAAGTGCAAGGAGTGCATCGCCGCGAAGGCGGGAACGAAATCGTAGACTATCGCAACCGTGTATCGTCATGTTCACAAAACGAATCAAAGCCTACCCCTCGTCCTGACGTCCGCGTTCAACCTCGCGTCCCTCTCCAGCTCGTACTCCCGCAACTCCGCGCGCTTCAAGAAATCCTGCTCCTCCAAGTACGTCTTCCCCCGCTTGTGCTTCTCCAAGTCTTCCTCCATCGCCGCGTCTCCCTCCTTGACATCCTTCCAATCCATCTTGCTCTTATCCAGCACGTTCAGCTTCTTCGTCTTCTCCAGCTGTAACAGCACGTTGTCCAGGCCACCGGACTTGGCCGCCGCGTCGCGTTTCGCCGCCTGCTTCGCCTCCTTGGTTCCCTCGACGTAAGTTTTTGTCACCTCCATCTCTTTCCCCGCGAAGTTGCGCGTCTCCGTGACCTTCATGACGCCGTCGGTGCGCTCCATGGCTCGCATGCGGACGCCGCCGCCGGCCTTCGCGAGTGCCTCTCGCACGGCGTCCGCGGATACCTTCGCGGTGGGCTTTTTGGCCTTGGCGTCGCCGTCGAGGCCGAGAGATTTGCGCCAGTCGGAGTCGTTGAGCGCTTTTTTGGTAGATTTAGTGTCGCCCTTCGCGCCCTTCTTGGCGACCGCGCCGCCCGCGACGCGGTTGAGCCGCGCGATGACGTCCAGCGCGGCGCGGCCTTTGCTCGGGCCCGGGCCGGAATGTGAATCGTCGTCGGTCGTCGTCGTCGCCGCTTTCTTGGCGCCGCGGCCCCGCCCCCCCTTCGCGGGTGCCTTTGATGCCGCCGCTGACGCATCGTTCGATCCTCCGCCGCCGTTGAGCTTCGCCCACAGCGCGTCGACCTCGGCGCGTTTCTTGGCGGAGACGTCCATGAGCTCGTCGACCTCCGCGTCGGTCCTGTCCGCGGCGCCCATGGTGTCGATGTGCGTATCACGGATCGGTCGGTGACGCGCCCGGGTGTTGTGGCGGTTGGGGCGATTTGATTGATGAAGTCGAAACTTGGTGCGGGTTCGAAATATCTCTGACAGGACGGATCTGACGGGTGTCGTTGGCGGGCACTTCGATGGGCGTGGGGGAGATGACGACGGTTTGGCGGCCGCGCGTGAGGATACAGGTTCCCGAGGTCGATGACGAGGTCGAGTCTAAGGCTGAGGTACCGGAGGAGGAGTTGCCAACGGTGAAGGGCACGAAGCGGAAGAGAGCCCCTCCCACGAAGGGGCCATGCGAGCACGGGGTGAAGTGGCGCTCGGCGTGCAAGGTGTGCAGCGCTTGTCCGCACGGTCGTAAGCGTTCTCGGTGCAAGGAGTGCGGTGGGGCATCAATATGCGAGCACGGTCGTATTCGCTCTCAATGCAAGGAGTGCGGTGGTGCATCAATATGCGAGCACGGTCGTGTACGCTCTAAATGCAAGGAGTGCGGTGGGTCACAGATATGCGAGCACGGTCGTGAGCGCTATTGGTGCAAGGAGTGCGGCGGGGGTGCAATCTGCGAGCACGGTCGTGAGCGCAGAAAATGCAAAGAGTGCGGTGGGTCATCAATCTGTGAGCACGGTCGTCAGCGCTATTGGTGCAAGAACTGTGGCGGGGGTGCATACTGCGAGCACGGTCGTGAGCGCAGAAAATGCAAGGAGTGCGGGTCGAACAAATGACGACGGCGGTAACGTCTCAGTTGTATATTAGATTAGATGAGTCCCTGTCGGCGAAGATCCTCGTACGTCTTCTTGTTGTACACGTTCCCGTCCGCGTCCTCGCACTCCTCGTCAGTCTCACGCTTCCACTGCCCAACCTTGCGCGCGTCCAGCGCCTTCTGCAGCGCCAGCGCATCCGCAATCGTCGTCACCTGCGTTTCAAATGGAAATGGAAAATGGAAAATGGAAGTTTAGTTTTCAGCCGCGGATCCGGTGTTTCTCGTCGTGCGTTTACGTGCGTGGCGTGCAGCGCTCGCGGGCGGGTCAGGTTACGGGTTTTCTAGGCCCTAATGCGTGTGCTTCACGGGAATCAGTGCCCAGTGCAGTGTGTCCATCAACCCCGTCCGAAATCGCCAAAACCCGGGAAAAACCAAAAAAAATTGCCAAAAAATTGCCAAAAGAAATAAAACGCACCTCTGCGAAAGCCTTCGTGTTGGGTACGTTCAGGCACCGCATCCCGTGCTGATGCCTGAACTCCTTGAAGTGCCGCTCGTACGCGCGCCTGCCCCAGTACGAGTAGTTACCGCAAATCTCGCACGTGAACTCCAGGTTCAGGCCGTGCAGTTTGTACAGCCAGTACGGGATGGGTTTCCCGTCCCAGCCCATTGGCAACTTGAGCGGGTTGTAAATCTCCTCATCCTCGTCGTCGTCCTCCTCTTCCACCCAATCGTCATCCTCCTCAGCCTCAGCTTCGAGCTCCGCGAGGGACAACGTCGCCTTCTTCTCGACGTACCCTTTCGTAGCTTCCAGTTGCTGCCGCAAGTGTTCCAGAAGCTTCTCGACCAAAGCCTCCAGCCTGGCCACGCCCTTGGCGCGATCCTCCTTCTTCTTGGCATCCTCCCCAGACCCGTCGCCCACCACGGCACCCTTCGCGAAGAGCTTCTTATCGATCTGCGTTAAGGACTTACCCCGCGTGCTCCACAGACGATCGCGCCTGTGGACGTTGGTCCCGCCCTGTTTTAAACCCATGGCGCCCAAAGCCTCCTTCACCTTGTCATCCCCGACGGCTTGTTCCATCTCTTCAGCCTGTACACAAAACCAAAACACGACGTCAGTCTAATTGCCCACACGAGGATTAAAATAAACTCACCGTTGAAAACGCGTCGAGGTCGACCACACCGGAGTCGAGCTTCGCCGCGACGATTCCCTTATCCTCCCACCCGGGAATCGAACCCTCGGCCCACGAGTGCGCGAACTCCTCCTCAGCTTTACGCATCACGGTGTCCAGGAACGTCAGCGGCTTGACCCTCGCGTGGAAGCCCCGTAGATACGCCACTAAACCGCTGAGATACTCTTCGTAAAGCTTCGTGAATTTCTTATCCCGAGGTAAGGGATAAAAGTCACCTACGACTGACAGGTACGCGATGTATTCGCATTCTTTGGAGCCGAACGGCGCGTTCTGGAACTGCGCGTGGTGCGCGTGGAGGTCCAAGTACCGTCCGCTCGCTTCCTCGCCGCTGAATTCTGGCGGTTTTTCGTCCCTGTATTGATTGAGGAACTCGTCGGAGAGCGGGGCGTGGAATCCCGCGAATTGCTTGTGGTAGTCGCGCGTCTCCTTGAGCCTGTCGTAGAAGGCGGAGAAGACGTTGGATCCGCCGCCGAGGGCTTCGATCTCTTCTTTGCGAACGCCGTCGGAATCCTCGTACACGGCGCGCTGTTCGGATGCGGGGGTGGGGGTCAGTCAGCGGTCGAGCGAGATCTCTCCTGGATTATTTCGCGCGATGATCGGCGAGTTGCGCGGGGACCTTTCGGATGCGTACGGGTGGCGGTGCGTTGCCGTGGTGGTCCTTTGCGTGTTTGGGGTTACGAATGGGTAATTCATGTGATGCAGTACGCACCAGTCGCTTGGCCTTGGTCGCCGCGTCGTCGAGCATCGATCGGACCCTGTGATTCTGCGCCAGCCTCTCCTTGTGGGTCACCGCTTCGTGCCTGAAGTCTGCGCATACGGCGCGCTCGAGGCGCTCGATCTCCTCGTGGGACTCGCGCGTGCGCTCGAGCAGCGTGGATGCCATGACGGCGTGCGGCGCGTGTTGTCTTCGGTCCCGGGAGTGGGAGGGAAGATGCGCGTCTCGGGTGCGGGCGCACGGAGGAATGCCCTAAATAATCCCGCCTCGCCGCCGATCTGCCGATTGATGAAGTTGAAACTTGGTGCGGGTTCGAATTGTCTTTGACGGGCACTTCGATGGGCGCGGGGGGGATGACGACGGTTTGGCGGCCGAGGGTTCGTATTCCTGTTCCCGAGGTCGGTGACGAGGTCGAAGTTGGGGTCGAGGTACCGGAGGAGGAGTTGCCAACGGTGAAGGGCGTGAAGCGGAAGAGAGCCCCTCCCACGAAGGGGCCATGCGAGCACGGGGTGAAGTACCGCTCGAAGTGCAAGGTGTGCGGTGCTTGTCCGCACGGTCGTTGGCGCTCTGTGTGCAAGGAGTGCGGTGGGTCATCAATCTGCGAGCACGGTCGTCAGCGCTCTCAATGCAAGGAGTGTGGTGGGGCATCAATCTGCGATCACGGTCGTATGCGCTCTCAATGCAAGGAGTGCGGTGGGTCATCATTCTGCGAGCACGGCCGTAAGCGTTCTCTGTGCAAGGAGTGCGGTGGTGCAGGAATCTGCGAGCACGGTCGTAAGCGCTCTAGGTGCAAGGAGTGCGGTGGGGCATCAATCTGCGAGCACGGTCGTCAGCGCCATGTGTGCAAGGAGTGCGGTGGGTCACAAATCTGCGAGCATGGTCGTGTACGCCATAAGTGCAAGGAGTGCGGTGGTGCATCAATCTGCGAGCACGGTCGTGTACGCTCTGTATGCAAGGAGTGCGGTGGGGGATCAATCTGCGAGCACGGTCATATACGCTATTCATGCAAGGAGTGCGGTGGGTCATCACTCTGTGAGCACGGTCGTCAACGCTCTCGATGCAAGGAGTGCGGCGGGGGTGCAATCTGCGAACACGGTCGTCGGCGCTCTGAGTGCAAGGAGTGCGGGTCGAATAAATGACATCGGTAGTAAAACAGCGGTAGTTCACATCGCCTCAATAAACCACGCCGTCGATCACCTCACGGCCGCCGACCTCGGCCTGTTCCCACCACCCCGCTCCCCACCACCCGCGCGCAACATCGCCTGGCTCTTCAGAAACGCCGCCAGCTCCGCGACCCGTGTCCTCGCCGTCGCGTCAACCTCCCTCTCCGGATACTTGGAAAGATCCGGCGACGTTCCAGAAGATGTTCCAGAAGACACGTCACCGCCCCTGAACCCCGCGCCCACCCACGTCCGGCCGCTCGCGTCATCTGGGAACATGCGCCGGACGATATCGCGCCACGCGCGCAGGACATCGCCGTCTCCGTCGACTCCTTTGGGCGCCCCGATTGATGCGAACCTGTCGCCGCCGATTGGACAGAGCACTGGTCGGAGATGGTCGAGCTGCGTGGGTAGCCGCGCGGGGAAGCGCCTGTCCGCGCCGACGAATATGAGGTGGTTGAGGTACGACCGGAACTGGTTGAATTGCGATCGCATCTCGCCGAGGTATTCATCCGCGGGTGCGTCGGCTGATGACATCGATGATGAAGACGAAGATGAAGAATCTTTGCCGAAGCCGCCGAGGAAGAAGAGCCCGGCGGCGTTGACGTGCGCGAGGTACCGCAGCGCGCGCGTCAACACCTTCATGCGCTCCGGGTCCGTTCGTCGCGTCGCGTCGTGCTTCGTCGCGACGATGCAGACGGTCACGCCGCTGTGACGGATCGATGTGTCCGGGTGTGAACCGTCTGGGGCGTTGGCACTGAAGACTCGTTCACTTCGCTTGCGGAGTTGCTCGGGTAGCCGACTTCCCCGCGCCGACAGCTTCTCGAATGTCTTCTCGCAACGCGCGTGGATTCGCCCGAGCCAGTACTCCGCCGTGCGCATCGCCTCCGTCGGTTTGGCGAGGTCCACGCAGATGCACACGACGGCGGTGGTGACTTGCCTGGCTCCGAGGAAGACGTTGTCTTGCTCGGTGACCTCGTCCGCGAACTGCCGCGAGCCGGCGATTTCCCACACGTGCGCCACGTCTTTACGGTCGATGTTCGTCGCGTGGGTTCTGCGCGCGTAGTTGTATTCCATGCCTTCGGTTGGCTTGGGCGTCTCCGTCTTGTCGGGGTAGAGTAGTCGGTTGACCAGCGTGGTTTTCCCGCATCCCTTGGAGCCGACGACGAAGAGCACCGCGTCGGGCCTGCCGGCGTCGCCGCGTTCCTTCGCGGCGGCTTTGTTGGCGTCGATGACGTCGGTCCACACGTTCTTCTGCCCGTGCTCGAACGGCGTGGCGGGCGGGCGCGACGAGGACGCGGTCGCCGAGGCGGACCGCGCGGACGGGGGCCTCTGCGACATCTGAGAATTCCTTTTTCAAAAGCCTTTGGCAACCCAGCCGGTGTGGTGGGGCGGCCCGGGTGGCCCTCCGGTGAAGAGACGCGGCGGCGGTACGATGCCTCGCACTCGTCCACAGATGCGCGGTGACGCGCGTATCCGGAAGGCGAGAGACGACGCGCGGTGCCTCTGCGTGTGCGTGTGTCCCAAGAGAGAGAGTCGCGCTTTTGACTTTTCTCGAGCGAGGTCCGTTGGAAACTCCGAGGTGACGGAATGAGATGATGATCTCCGGGTCGTCGTCACTCACAACCGGGTAGCGCAGGGTTATAGCGAGGTAAAGGGTGTCATCGCACGACCCCGACCCCCGACAGTAGGCTGGCGTCGTCGTCGCAGCTGCACGGCCGAGGCCGAGGCCGCGGGTCCCCCATACCCATGGCGAACCTGGCGTCTCCCACCGGTCGCGGCGGGGCGGTGCTGATCGCGGCCGACGGTTCCTCGACCAAGCGAACCACGCCCGATCGCCTCAACGCCGGATCCGGATCGCTCAACTCCACGCATGTCCTGACGCAGACGGTCGCGAAAAGGCGGAGCGCGATGACACGGTGCATGACCGCCTTCGCGGCGTGCCTGTTCGTCTTTGAGCTCCTGAGGCACCTGGTGTTCCAAGGGGGTAAATTCTGCGGCGAACTCCCGCGGGGCGCGCCCGTCGCGGTGCTCCTCGCGGGAAGCGCGCACGCGTTCAACCGCACGCACTGCGGCCTCGCCAACCGCGTCATCGCGCCGTTCACGCGGCTCGGGCACAGAGTCGTCGTCTTCGCAGCGGATGAGAACGGCGACGACGACGCGATGGTACCAGCGCTCGAACGCATGCGAAAGGACTACCCAAACGTAGACTTTGTAATTGCCCCTTCTGCCGATTCAGCCGAAGATCAATCGCAATCGAGCCACGGTTCTGTATCCACCACTCCCGATCAGTGCGTGGCGTCGGTGGAGCACAGGTTTCGGCACATGAACCTCGGACCGGGGAGCATCTACGCCGAGTCGCACCAGACGGCGGCGGCGGCGCGGGCGCGATGGGTGGAGTCAAACTTGGGGGAATCATCCAACGGCCCGAAGTTACCGGGACGAGACGCGGTGCACGCGAGCGATGAGAAGCTCGGCGCGCACCGCAAGCGCGTCGTCCACTACATGCGCCGGCTTCACGCGCGTAAGCGCGCCAACGACGCGCGGTTAAAGTGGGAGAAGGAACGAAAAGAGTCGAATGGTAATGGTAACGTCGGCGGCGGCTCTACAAGTTCGATGGATAAGTTCGTGTGGATCGTGTACGCGCGGCCGGACGTCGCGTTCGCGGACGAGGTACCCGCGGAGCGCGCGTGCCTTCCACCCGGCGGGCGGCGGGTGCACGTGCCGTGGTTTCACAGCCGAGGTGAGTTGATTTTACTTCTCGTGTAGGCGATTTTGGTTATTTTGGTTTTTTTTGGTTTTTTTGGTTATCGCACGTACGGGCAATTGGTATGACGTCGTGTTTTGTTTACAGGGGGCGCGAACGACCGGTTCATGATGGGTCCGCCGGAGGGCGCTTCGGAGTACTTGAACCTTTACGACTCGCTGTGCGACGCACGCGCGGCGTCTGGGGAGGAGTACACGGGTCTGATCCCTCGCGGCGCGGACTCCGAAGAGAAGGTTCTAAGGTGGCACCTAAGGCGAAGGCACGTCACGGCGGACCCGTGGCTTCTGTTCAACTTTGTCTTTTACCGAGTGCGAAGCGAGTTTCCTTTCGAGGTGAGAGTCTCTTTTGGTTATTTTGGTTATTTTGGTTTTTTTTTGGTTATTTTGGTTATCGCACGTACGGGCAATTCGACTGACGACGGCGTGTTTTGTTTGTCTACAGGATCGACGCGCGCCCGATAACGGTTTATCTGCTTCGCCGTTTAATCCATCCAGGGGTCGATGGAGCGACGCGGCGGCTGAGCTGGAACGGTGCCCGGCGATATACGAGCGATCCACGAAGGGCCGCGCGCGGGTCGGGAAAACCACGCAGGAGGGTGCCGAGCTCGCCACACGAGTGAACTCAGACGCAGCAGACGGATCCGACGGGAAGAAGCACGGCGGATCAAAGACGGGTTGGGTCGGTAAGATTCTCGAGCCCGGGGTGAACAACAGTGACGACGACGATTCGGATGACGATGCACCCGGCATGACCCCTGAGGACCTCGGGATGACCGAGGGTGGTGGTAAGGGACGGGCCAAGGCGAGTCACCACGTCACGTGGCTCATCGCGTCCACGTCCACCGAGGCGCAGGTGAGTTCATTTTTACTTTTATTTCCGTATTGTGTGCAATCAGAATCTGATGTCATGTTTTGATCGCAGACGCTCATACCGGAGTGGATAATGGGTTTCGGGTTAGTGTTGTTCGGGTTGGCGTTCACGTTGATCGCCAGTGGGATCGTCGCGGAAGGGTTCCGTCACTACCGCGCGCACTACGCCATCAGAAGAGAGGAACGCGAGCGAAAACGCGGCGACGGCGACGAAGTTTGACATCATGGGGCTGAGTATTAACTCTCGTCGATTCGCGACGATTGGCTGGTTATTAATTAATTGAAACGCAGGTAAACACACACACCGATGCTCTCAATAGCTAGAGCGCGTGTCTTCTGCTGAGCCGCGACGCGAGCGGGCTGTTCCCTTCCTTCCTGTGAACAAAACACGCGTCAGCCAAATTGCCCATACGGAAATGAAAATAAACTCACCGCTTGGCTCGTCGCCTTTTACGAACTTTACGAATGGCCAGCGCCGCGAAAACCGCGAAGAGCGCCGCGGCGATCCACGTGGCGGCGCTCGATTGGCCACCCGCAGCATCCGAATCCCCAATCGACGGCGTTCCGTATCCTCCCTGTCCGTGTGCGGCATCGTCAAAGGGCCCGACACCTTTGGCGAAAAAATCGTCGTCGTCGGCCCCGTGGGTATCAGACCCGGACCCGTGAGTATCGGTGTGGGTATTTACCCTGTGGTGCGATCCGCCGTCGAGGTCGGAATGCGAATCGTCGTCAACATCCACCACCACCGGACTCCGCCCACCCTCGTGGTTCACCAGCGCATCACGCCGCGCGAGCACCGCGTCCAGCCGCCGTTTCGCCTCCACCATCGCACCCTGTACACAAAACACGACGTCAATCTAATTGCCCATACGAGAGTTAAAAATAAACTCACCTTCGCGCGTTCCTCGCTCCATCCGATTGACGTCTTTGCGTCGGCGTTTTCGCCTTCGTTTCCAGAATCGTTTCCAGAAGTCGTCCAGAACTCGACAGGCGCGTTCGGCCCGCACCGGTTCAGACCCTCGTTCCCGGGTTCACCGCCGCGCGTGGTGGACAACGAGTCAAAGTCCACGTCGGTTCGCCTGGAAGGTAAATCGTCGCCGGAATCGAACGGCTCAGTCGCCAAGTTTCGCTCAGACGTCTGTAAACAAAACACGCCGTCAGTCACATGGCTCATACGAACATAAAAATAAACTTACCAAGCCGGTGTCCCGAACGTTCTCCGTTAAAAACTCGAGGACGTTAGCCATGAAAGGGAAACACGGTGAGGACGTGTGACTGCTGTCCAGGCAGTTGGAGTCGCCGTACACCGCCAACCTACCGGCGACGGACTTTGCATTTGTTGAAGACTGCGAGTCCGTAGGCTCCGCGCCCGGAGCCTGGAAAAAAGCTGCGACGGCGTGCTCCTTGTTGCCGTTGCCGCCGCTGACGGCGGCTTTACCGCCGGCGGAAGATGAACCGGCGCCCTTTGGAGCCTTGTCGGCGATGAACGCCTTGTGCAGGTACGCACCCGCGGGCGCGCGCGCGATGTTCGCGCCGGACGCGATGGCCACCGCCTGTCCGTTCATAGTCGCCGCGCCGTTCAAAATCCGATCCCCAAACGCGAAACCGAAGGGCTTCAACAGGTCTGCGTGGGGAGTGATTGGTCGTTAATTGGTTGGTAATTGATTGGTAATTGGGTGGTTGGGTACGTGAACGTGACTGCACGTACCGTTCAACGCCGGCACGTTCGCGCCGCCCGTCACCGGGGTCCAGTGCGAGTGCGTGTTATCGTCGAAGAACCGCATGCCTGTGACCAAAACACAACGAGTCAGTTTAATTGCCCGTACGTACGAAAATAGAAATAGAAATAGAAATAAACTCAAAACTCACCCTCCATCTGCTTCACGTTGTACCAGTCGCCGACGACGAAGACGCCGAGGCCCTCGTTCACCACGTCGTCTCTCAACTTCTTAACCTCGGCGTCACTGTACTCCTCCTCGGGATCAACTAACATGAGCGCGCCGTATTGTTTCGCGTCGAAGCACTGTACACAAAACACGACGTCAGTCTCTAATCGCCCGTACGAGAATAAAAGAAAATAAACTTACCGTCAGCGGCGAACCGAGAATCTCCAGAAAGTAACCCTTATCCCTCAGCGCGTCGTACATGCCGTGGTAGTTGGTGTGCGGGTGGTCCCCGTGCCAGTCCTGCGAGACGTACGCGATCGGCGGTCAGTGAACGGTAATTGGGTGGTAATTGGGTATTTGAGTAAGTATGGGAGACTGAAAACTCACCAGTATGTCGTTCTTGGCTTCCAGGTTATCTCGCGGTATGTACCCAGGAGGGTACCGGACGGAATGGTATTGGCTCCACAGCACGCGCTTCGCACGCGGGGGTGTGGGTATGACTTGGAACTTGACCGGGACGTTGACGGTTGATCGGCGGAGTTCGGTTTCACCGGGCCCGGGCGGTGAGAGCACGGTGAATGATATCGTTCCTGTAAAGAAAACACGACGTCAGTCTAATTGCCCACACATACGAAAATGAAAATAAACGCACCGCTCGCGATTCCTTCCGAGTTTTTCGCCGTTGGTTTCACTCTGGCGTAGAAGGCGAGGTATCCGCTGTACGGCCATAAGACGTCGGAGAACTCGAACCGGACGTCCACGTGTGCCCCGAGGTCGCTTCCGGATGCTGCCACGTCACCGTTAGATGCTGACGTGTCACCTCCGGAAGGTTTCCAAACCGGCGGAGACTCGAGCCAGCCCGTGAGGCCCATCCCGTTGACGATCGTCGCGTTGAACATGAACGGCATCGCGCCGTGATACACCGCCTGTCTGCAATGCGGCCACATGTAGGGACACTTGGTGAAGTCCAGTGAGCCGGGGACCAAGCTGGCGCGCGGGGTGTAGTCGCGTAAGATCTCGCGCGAAGCGTGCAGGTTCAACTTTCCCGCGCCTTGCTCGTAAATCATCGGCCCGCCGGCGATGACGTCGGCGCCTTCGACCAGCGCCTGTTTCATGACGCCCGGGTTCAGTATCTCCCACCGACGCTCACGCGGGACCACGGACGCTAGGAGCGTCACCGCGCCCGCGACGACGGGGGACGCGACGGATGTCCCCGAGAGACTCCGGCACCCGCCAGCGATTTTCGACCCCATCACGTCGCGGCCGTACGCCACGATGTCCGGCTTCACCCTGCCGTACCCGTGCGGCAGCTCGTGCGTGGACATACCGCGGGAGCTGAAGCTCGCGATCTTATCGCGGTAATCGATACCTCCGACGCCGATGACGTCCAGCTGATCCGCCGGATTGTTCAGTGTGCCGTACAGCGGCCCGTCGTTGCCGATGGCGCTGACCATGATGATCCCGTTGGCGACGATCTCGTCGATCTTCTCCACGAACGGCTGTTACACAAAACACAGGACTCATTCTAATTGCCCGTACGAAAGAAGTAAAAAGAAACTCACCAGGTCGAGGTAATCGGGACCGCCGATGGAGAGGTTGATGACGTTCACCTCAGTGGCGATGGCGTAGTTGAACGCGTCGAGGAACCACGACGTGTACGACACCTATGGATGGATGGAAAGGGAGGGTAATTGGTCAGTGATCGGGTGGTGGTAATAGGGTGGTATTTAGGTATTAGTGGAAGGTACTCACCTGGTCGTTGGTGAAGACTCGAAACGTGTGAATCTCTGCGTCGGGGGCGAACCCCGGGCACTCGCCGTCCTGGCTCGCCACCACGCCCGCGACGAAGGTTCCGTGCCCGAGGCCGTCGTTGAGCGTGCGCTCGTGCGTCCAGTTAGTTCGCTCTTTAATCTTGCGGAAATGCGGGTGGTCCGCCTTGACGCCCGTGTCGAAAATACCTGTTGCCAAAACACGACGTCACTCTAATTGCCCGTACGGAGGCAATAAAAAATAAACTCACCAGCCTTGACGCCTTTTCCGCTGAAGCCCTCTTTCCACAGCGAACTCGCGTCGAACGCGTCGACGACGTGCCTGGCGGCCAATAAGGACCTGCCACGTGTCGCATCCGCATCCTCCGATTGGTCATCGTGGTACAAGCCGCCGGAGTCGGTGTCTGGTGTATACCCGGGGGGTTCCATGCCGATGGTGGGGCGGGTGCGGAGTCGGCCCGGTGCGGGGCCGCCGCCGCCGCCGTGCCTCGACCCGAATTGATTTTCTTTGTCGTCGTCTGCGTTCGCCAGCCGTTCGCGGCGTCGGCGGGTCGCGCGGTTGGGAACGCCGTTTACGTCCTCGCCGCCGTCGCCCCATCGAAGCCCGCCGGACGTGGGATCGACCCCGGGTGAGACGCGCGCGTCGGGCGATTCATCAGACGACGGGGATGAATGATGATCATCATTTGCATCATTTGTCGAGTCGTCATCATGATCATTTGGCGGTCCTTCTCCCTTTTCCCACGCGAGCGACCGCGTCAGCTTCTGCTCCCTGCGCACGTCCCGTACCCCACGCATCGCGCCGATGATGCGCGACGCCTTCGCGCCTTTGTGATCCGCGCCGATGCGACCCCTGGAGCTTATTGATTCGACCCTGGGCTCCGCTGTCATCTTTGCATCATCGATTGCATCATCGTTTGCGTCATCGCCGAGCTTGATGACGGCGAAATCGGTGGGAAAGCGCCGTGTCGCGGGGTTATCCCGCACCACCCACTCCCACCTCACCTTCGCCGTGTCGCCGGGGTGCACAGCTGTGTCGCCGTCGGCACCCCGCTCGGCACCCGCCTTCGTATCTTTCACGCCCATCACCCCGTCGACTTTGTTCACCGGAGGGCCGAGGGACTCGACGAGGGACGCGTAGTGCGCCTCGATGGGGGCGTAATCGTCGAAGCGGACGACGTAGCGATCCGCGAGGAACTCGGTGGCGGTGGAGATGCCGGTCAGGCGCCCGTGTTCGTTCGTATCGGCGGCGTCCATGCGCGGCGCGTCGCACGTGGTGTCTTCGCCGGTCGTCGCCTCGGCAGCGCAGATCGGAGCCGAAACATCGGTGCCGTCGCCGGCTGGACTGGCCGCGGCCGAGACGCACGTGGACGCGAGGAGCGCGAGGACGAGGGCGACGCGCGCGTGAGCGCATCGCCTCGCGCTCGATCGGGGCCCGATCGCGTGGACCATCGCCGATCGACGCGTCGCGACACCCCGCGGCTCCGTCGTCTACAATGCCCACCGTCAAATCGTCTCGGAGCACTCCTTGGCCTCGCGTTCAACTCGAGGCCGGCCAGTTCAACTCGACCCTGTTTTTAGGTTTGGAGTTTGCACCTATTAGCGGTTAAAGTCAACATTTTATTCGTACGTAAATCAGTCACACGAATGTCGCCAAAATATAGCCGTAGGGGCTATTTACCGAGAAATAAACCCCTCTCCAACCGTTTGCGCGTGCAAAAAAAAATTTCGAAACGGAAGGCCAGCAAACGTTCTCGGCCGACGTCACCGCCAGATCACCCCCCGCGACGCGACCATCCACCGCGCGCGTCGACCCGAGCCCTCGTACGCTCTCTTCGACGCACGTTTCCTTTCGATCAGCGAGGTACGTTTCAGCCTTCTACGCGGCCACTCGACCGGACTGTTCACTCACGCGTCCGCAACCCCGCGGCCCGGGCCGCCGGTCATGAAGAGTTCAAGCGGACTTTGGCGCCACGGCGTGCGTACACGTTTCGATTGTGCGATTACGACCGCCGGCGGAGGGTGCCGAGGGTGCCGACACAGCTGTGCGCGGCGCCGCGATGTCCCCCCGCACCGCTCGATGGATCCATCCCAACACCGCCGTTCACGCGAGATCCACCACCTGACCGACCACCCTCCCGTCCCCCCCGTTCACGATCTCCAGGAATCAATCTCGTCGCAGTCTAGCTGAGCAAGCGACGACCGAACGCCGCCTCACGCGAACATGCCGGCCGTCGCGCGCGGCTCCGCGGTCAAGCCGCCCTCAAGCAAGGCGGCATCGACCGCGCGAATGGCCGCTAACCTCAAGCGCACCGCGCACATGAACGCACCATCGTCCGACAACTACACCGCCTCGGACGTCGCGCGCCATTCCACAAAAGAAGACGCGTGGGTCATCATCGACGATTCCGTCTACGACATCACGCACTGGATCCCACGGCACCCGGGCGGATCCATCCCGCTGGTGCAATACGCCGGACGCGACATGACCGATGCATTCCGCGCGTACCACGGCCCGGACGGCAAGGCGGCCAAGACGCTCAACGCGTACAGAGTGGGATCCTACGTCGACGAATCTGAATGTGAATCTCCAAAAGATCATTTGGCCACCGCGTCGGGCGACTCGGTGGCGTCCGCGGCGTCGTCCAACGCGGCGCCGCACGTCGCCGCGTTCCGCACGCTCGTCGCCGGTCTCGAGGATGAGTTTCACACGGATTACGTCCACTACGCCAAGCTCGGCGCTTGCCTCGTCGCTTTGTTTGCGTCGGCGGTGTATTGCGTGGTGGGTGAAGGCAATGGATTTTATACGCACATGCTGGGCGCGGTGCTGCTGGGTATGTTCTGGCAGCAGACCATGTTCATCGGTCACGACGCGGGGCACGGAGCGATCACCCACGACCACGCCAAAGACTTTTACATCGGTTTAATCGTCGGTAATTTGTGCAACGGCGTGGGTATCACCTGGTGGACCACCACTCACAACGTGCATCATTGCGCGTGCAACTCGCTTGAGTGCGACCCGGACATTCAGCACATGCCGGTGCTCGCGGTGACGCCCAAGTACTTCGACTCGGTCTGGTCGCTGTACCACCAACGACGCATGACTTATGACAAGTTTGCCCGGTTTATGGTTTCCGTGCAGCACTACTCCTTCTACCCCATCATGGCGGTGGCGAGATTCAATTTATATATCCAGGGTCTGATCTTACTGCTGACCAGCAAGGAGATGAAACCCCAAAGGCGGGTGCTGGAGATGGGCGTGATGGGTTTATACTTCACCTGGCTCGCCACGTTGGTGAGCTACGTGCCGAGTGGCGAGAAGACTGCGTTTCTACTGCTCTCGCACGCGGTCGGCGGGCTCATTCACGTGCAAATCTGCCTGAGCCACTTCAGCCGTAAGATTTTCGAGGGCCGGCCGGAGAACAACAAGTGGGTGGAGATGCAGCTGGACGGGACGATGGACATCGATTGCCCGAAGTGGCTCGATTGGTTCCACGGCGGGCTTCAGTTTCAGACGGAGCATCACCTGGTACCCAGGATGCCGCGGCACAAGCTAAGGCGGTTTAGGGAGGAGGTGAGTTTATTTCTATTTGGGCAATTGTATTTCCGCACTACTGGGCAATTGCACTGACGGCGTGTTTTTTTTCAGGTTGTGAAGCCGTTCTGCGACGAGCACGGTTTACAGCACGATTCGCCGAGCTTCTGGGAGGCGAATAAGGAGGTGTGGAACACGCTGAAGGCGAGCGCCGAGGCTGCGAAACTGTCGCCCGCGTTCGTCCACGCCGTCAACCTCGAGGGATGAGCTTTCCTTCGGGGGAATGTTCGGCTACGCATTACTCATTCTGGTTATTCGTTCACTTTGCTTTCGCTCGCTATATACAAAACGACGCGACGGGGGACGGGCGTTCGTCGTTCGGCACCCTTTGCGCGGCTCTGACTTATTCTTTCCGCGGTTTGTTTCAATATCATTGAATTTCTCAGAGTCACACTAACATCCGCTAGAGTCTCGCCGCGCTACCCGACCCGCGAAAAAAAAAAAAAGCGCCACAGCAATAGCAAAAGAATACCACATCGAATACCACTCGACTACACCCTTAATCCCGCCTCGCGTCCACGAGCACGTCACGCCCCAAAACGACCCGCACTAACCGCCCCGTCTTCACATCGTACGCTCGACTCGCGACCGTCCGTTCGACGCTATTACCGCCAGGTGGTGCGAACCCGCATTCGACGATGCAAATGGAGTCATCGTCCGGGTGCGTGCCGCAGTACGCCCACGCGCCGCCCGGGAGGCGAAGCAGCTGACCACACGCGTTCGCCTTCTCCGATCCCGCCACCGCGATTGATGACGAAGAAGATTGAGATTGAGATGCAGATTCGGAATGTTCATCAGTCGCCGTTCGGAAGAGTGAGCCACCGTCTTTGAGCTCCGGGCCTCCGGGGTTTTCCTCCTTGGGCCAATCGAGTACGAAATTCGCCCCACCCAGGGTTCGAACCCACGCGCGTCCGTTCGGGTTCGTCACGTCCGGCCGCGGATCCGCGCTGAACCCGCGTGGGCACCGCTTAGTCCGCGTCTCCAGCCAGACGTCGCACGATTGCATCGAATAAAGATGATTTCCCGAAGCTGAGGAGTCCAATCGCACCCTCTGAACGATGCGGACGCGTCGGTTGGGATCGCTCGGGTCCGCCACGCACTGGTGCACGGCCGTGATGTCATCATCATCATCATCATCAGCGGTGGGTAACCGTCGCGCGCCCGCGGAGAAGGATCCGTCCGGCAACACCGTTTTATCTTCACCCGACCTGTCAACAAAAAAACACGATGTCATACTAATTGCCTATACGGAAATAAAAAGAGAAATAAACGTACCCTCGTAAGATCCGAACTTCTTCGTCGGCGACTAGGAGTTCGGCGCCGTCGTTCCACTCCGACGCGCCGCACGAGCTGATGGCGTCCTCGTTGCCAATCTCCGGCATCGCGCGTTGCGCCTGGAGCTTAACGCCGTCCTCCGTGGAGACGCAGTCGCACCGGGTGACCCAGTCGTTGTCGGTGTCCGCGAACGGCATGTTGGCGCGCGGAACGCGGCCGACGCCGTGGACGTAGCGTATCGGTATGTCGAGCGCGCATCCGTCGGCGTCGAACTCCACGCATCGTCCGCGCCAGTTGCCGGTGAACGCGAGGGTGAACTCGCGCCATCGCGGGGTGCCGTGTGCGGTGGATGCGACGGAAGACGACGGCGGAGATGGTGACGCGTCTTCTTCACCGTCCGCAACTTTGGCGGCACCCTCGGAGGATGACGACGACTCCATCTGAGGGGTCGCGCGCGGTCGGGTGGCACCGCGGTTGGGCGCGCGGCGGCGCGTGGGGAGGTAAGCGCGGGGCGCGGTCGCCGCGAGCGTCGGGGCGACGGCGCGCATGGTGGTTGTGGGGGTCGCGGGGGTGCCCAGAGGCTGGGTTTAATTAAGTCTCGGGCGGGCCGAGGTCTCATCCGAAAAAAATGGACGTCAAAGGATCGACTGTCGTGTCCGAGCACAGAGCACTTCGGAGGCGCGGGGGGGATGACGACGACGGTTTGGCGGCCGAGGGTTCGTATTCCTGTTCCCGAGGTCGATGATGAGGTCGAAGTTGG
>Ga0302114_10001047_pt1 | contig 18755 bp, 13 predicted proteins | sample AG5_Surface_MG_FD_203107 | JGI IMG/M metagenome (GOLD analysis project Ga0302114, IMG submission 203107) | Marine microbial communities from Western Arctic Ocean, Canada - AG5_Surface | ecosystem: Environmental > Aquatic > Marine > Oceanic | place: Canada: Western Arctic Ocean | collected...
ACCTTCGGCCAACTCATCGCTCCTTCGGGTTTTCTCAACTTTATATCAACTAACGGACAAAGAAGTTTGGTTAACTGAATTTAAAGAAGCACGGGCAGGATACCCCAATCTATGCCGACAAGCACCCCAAGGTATCGGGCAGGCCCTTTCATCGATTGCTGAGGAAGCGGTGGGACTGGTCACACTTACATGCCCCATAACACAAATAGATGAGATTGTGCATAAAATCTCACAAAAACCTTACAGACCCATTTTTATTTCCTCACTTGAGGAAAATTTTAAAACGAATGGTATTCTTCGAATTGGAAAAACGTTTGAGGATGAAGTCAAGGAAACCGATCAATTAATCGAAACGCTATTTTCTTAAAGTCTAAGATTTTTTGTCTTTATCAAGTAATCGACTCAAAGAACGACCATCTTCTTGCACCACTTTTTCTGCAATATCCATGATGTTGTATTTCTCATCCTGCAAGGAAGCATGCGCCACTTGGATGGCAGCACGTATAAGCTTGGAGTCGGTCTTAATCCGTAGACCAGTTCGGGACATAACACGCTCGATTCCGTCAAGTAAAGACAGGTCTTCTTGAGTCAATGTGATGGTTCTGACCACGCGTTTTGGCAAATTTGATACTACTTTTTCTTCCATCCTAAAATTGGTAACCTAAGATAAAATCTATGTAAAACATAAATACTCTAAATCTGCAATTAACCTAATTAAGGACAAATTGAAATATAGTGCCTAAGCAGTAAGTAAATTCTTTAAAAGATCTTCTAAGCTTCGAACATCGGCTGAGAATTTTCTAATCCCTTCAGCTAGTTTTTCGGTAGCCATCGTATCTTCATTCATTAAAAACCGAAAAGTAGGCTCGTTCATTTCAATTTTTGCTAAATTTGATTCCTGAGCATTGCTTTCAAGAAGCTTAACTTCGATAGTTGAAAAATCCTGCTGCATTTCCTCTAAGAATTTAGGTCCGATTGTGAGTAAATCGCACCCAACCAGCTCCTTAATCTCACCAGCATTACGAAAGCTTGCCGCCATAATCTCAGTGGGATGTCCAAATTTTTTATAATAATTAAAAATTTGAATGACCGATTGCACACCAGGATCTTCTATGCCCACAAACTCCTTATCATACTGCTTTCGGTGCCAATCAAGAATGCGCCCCACAAAGGGCGAAATCAATTGAGAGCCAGCTTCAGCACAGGCCACTGCCTGGACGATGGAAAATAACAAGGTCATATTGGTATGAATACCCTCTTTTTCCAAAACCTTTGATACCTCCACTCCTTCCCAAGTAGTGGCTAATTTAATCAGAATTCGTTCCCGCGAAATACCATTTTCTTCATAAAGTGAAATAATTGAACGGGCTTTCTCCAGACTTGCATCAAAATCAAAGGATAACCGGGCATCCACTTCAGTGGATACACGACCAGGAACAACTTCTAAGATCGACAAACCAAACTGAACAAGAAGTTGATCCATCACTTGATCAACATCATTTATACCATTTTGAACAGCTCTACTTATAACCTGATCAACAAGACTCGCGTAATCTTTTTGCTTGGTCGCCTTTAGTATTAAACTTGGATTCGTGGTAGCATCCCTGGGGGCATATTGTTTAATAGATTCAAAATCACCAGTATCTGCGACAACAACAGTGTGCTCTTTGAGTTGATCTAATACTGATTTATCCATCGAATCGAATAATTAATGGGGATAAAACCTACAGCGAATTTCTGTTCAAACAGTTCAAATCTTCAAATGAGCGAGTCAAGCGTTCTACAAAAGTAGTTTCTCCACTCCTTAACCATGCACGAGGATCATAATATTTCTTATTGGGCTTATCATCACCATCAGGATTCCCAAGTTGTCCTTGTAAGTAATCCTTATTGGCATTGTAATATCCATGAACGCCGTCCCAAAATGCCCATTGCATATCCGTATCAAGATTCATTTTTACTACGCCATACCCAATCGCTTCACGAATTTGTTCGCGAGAAGATCCAGAACCACCATGAAATACAAAATGAATGGGCCGGTCTTTTAATCCATGCTTCTCTTGGACATACTCTTGGGAATCAAAAAGAATTTTAGGAGTTAATTCAACATTCCCTGGTTTATAAACACCATGAACATTTCCAAAAGCCGCCGCTACTGTGAATCGATTACTCACGGAAGATAAAACTTCATATGCTTGGTTCACTTCTTCGGGTTGAGTGTATAATCGCGCAGTGTCAATGTCGCTATTATCCACTCCATCTTCCTCTCCACCAGTCACACCCAATTCGATTTCAATCGTCATCCCAATCTTATTCATCCGTTCGAAATAATCCTTACAAGTGCTTAGATTCTCCTCAATTGGCTCCTCCGATAAATCGAGCATATGTGAACTGTATAATGATTTACCCTGCACTTCATAAAACTGCTCACCGGCATCAAGTAACCCATCGATCCATGGCAATAACTTTCGTGCCGCATGGTCTGTATGAAGAATAACGGGGACATCGTATGCTTCTGCCATAGCATGTACATGCATTGCTCCGGATACTGATCCTGCAATTGCAGATTTCTGATTCTCATTGGAAAGACTCTTCCCTGCATAGAAAATTCCACCACCGTTGGAGAATTGTATCATTACTGGCGAATTCACACTCGCTGCAGTTTCAATAACTGCATTCACTGAATTGGTTCCTACTACATTGACTGCAGGTAGTGCATATTGATTTTCAAGAGCATCGTCGAAAATTGCCTGTACATCGTCTCCGGTAACTACTCCACCTTTGAATTTTTTACTCATAATATTTTGGATTTGTGTTAAAAATTATCAATCTTTTCCCATATCTGCTCACCACAGGCAAAACTAAAAAACAATCAATTGAAATATTTCTATTTTGAAATCCAATTATTTATTGAGTAATTCGCTTACATCTCCCGATCCCAGAGCTTCCTCCACTTCATCTAATTTGATAAAGGTGGTTCGAGTATGCGGCAATTTATAACGTTTAAACACTCCCTTATCTAATAAATAATAAAGTTTCCTCGAAGAGATTCGTAAAACTTTGGCCGCTTCAGAAATTCTTAGGATTTTGGGCACCGGGGGTTTCCTTAAGTCTTTTAAATGGCCCTCCTGCAATCGAACAGAGCGTTCGATATCTTCAATCCTTTGATCCATCGAGTCCAAACGGTCTTTAATTTCACTCAAGGCTAAAAAAATAATCTCATTCTCAATCTCATGAGAACTTCGAATTCCCAACTCTTGTTCCTTTTCATTCCGAAAACGAACTGCATCAATCCGACTACGAAAATATTTACGATATCTTTTTTTACGATGCGTCCAAGTAATACAATGTTGTGATGCTCGCCCAGTCGCGAGGGAATAAGATACTTTCATTTTAATTTGAGCATTGAGTTCAAGAAAGTATGGTATAAAACTCTAACTTTGAGTCTTACTCAACCCTTAAGAATTTAAAAATAATGAGTGAAAAAAATTTCCCGGATGTTATAAAAGAAATACACCATAAAGATGACCGCTTTGCGAAGGGAGCATATTATTTTATTCGCGAAGCACTTGATCACACCCTTAAAAACCTAGAAAAAGCGAATAGTAAAAATAAAGGGCATGTTTCGGGCAATGAACTGCTGAATGGAATTCGTGATTACGCACTAGATCGATTTGGTCCCATGACTATGACTTTGATGGAACATTGGAATATTTCAAAATGTAGAGACTTTGGAGATATTGTTTTTAATCTAGTTGATCATGGAATCTTAGGAAGAACTGAAAATGACTCCCTCGAAGATTTTGAAGGTGGTTATACCTTTAAAGAAGCGTTCGAATTTCCTTTTTTACCAAAGAACTCACAAGGAGCCGAAAGTTCAGAATTAAATTAACTGATTAAATTCTCAAGTGAGAATGAAAGCATAAATAATTAAAATTAAGGCAATAATTCCAACAGCAGCATACCATTTTTTTTGCTTTAAATAATTCTTACCGGTACCAAACGCCCCCCCTTGGTATTGCTCCATTTCAGAGTTGGGTACAATAATATTTAAATCATTGCAAGCAGGGCACTCCGAGCCATCTTTTGTATGCCATTCAAAATCACATATTGAACAAATCTTAAACATTTTATCCTCTAAAATATCGTACTACCTTTCTCAAGACAAGATTAGCCTTGCTCAGCATCAACTTTAAAGCAAGAAAAGAGGTACCCACCCCTTTTTATGACTTTCCTGCTTAATAAAAAGCTTCATATTAAAGTTTTCAATTCGAAGATTTTATCAATTCTGCTTGTCTCGATTTTAGGTATTTTTATCAGTATAGATCGATCGAGTATTTGGGCAAAATCGCCACTAACCGAATCGTTGGGAACAATTCAGTCAAAGGCCTTAAATGGTGATTCACATTATCAGGGTGCACTCGCACTTTTTCATAAATTTGGTGAACGTGGATTAGCAATTGATCTTCAAGAAGCAGAAAGGTGGGCAAAATTAGCTTCTGAAAAGGAGGGTGCTATCGGCCTGTGTACCTTGGCCGCCCTCTCGCTTGAAAGTGGCAAAATAAATCGGGGTCACTTCCTTTACGACGAAGCATATCTCCATTCAAACCTCCTCGCCCTTGCAAAGGGAAAAGATCCACTAGCAATGTACTGCTTAGGTATGATTGAAATGGATAATCCTCCCAGAAATTTCACCAAAGCAATTCGTCATTTGGAGGCATCTGCTGAAAAAGGTTTTGCGACTGCACAAGCCACTTTAGGGATGATTTACTTTACTGGAATTGGGGTAAAAAAAGACTCCAATCTGGCTGTAAAGTGGTGCTCACGGGCGGCGAGAGAAAAACTTCCATTAGGCATGTTTTATCTAGGCATGGCTTACTCGATTGGAGATAGTCTAGAAATAAATGAAGATTATTCTCTTCGCTGGATCCGTAGTGCTGCAGATAGAGAATTAGTTATGGCTCAATTAATGTTAGGAATGAAATATGCAAAGGGTGATGGAGTCGAAAAAAATTTAGAGAATGCTGTTAGTTGGCTCCATCGGGCTTCAATAAGCGGATCATCGGAAGCCAAGCTTCAACTAAGAAAATATGAAAATCACTTGGAAAGGTTAAGGAATCCTCCCGCTGTCTACATACCAGAAAATCAAACAAAAGCAGTTTCAAACTTAGCTGAATTTGGCATACATGCCAAAAATCATAGTGATTCAGAACTTCCACGTCCAATTATCAGAAATCCTAAAACTGATATTACTGCAGAAGATGAAATTGGGTTCGACGCAGTTGAGGCTGCAATGACAGTACTGACTATCGATAAAGATCGAGAAAAAGCCAAAACTTTGCTCGAAACTCCTGCACTAAAGGGAAACCCTATTGCCTGCAGACAGTTAGGACTTATTTTTTATAAAGAAAACGAATATAAAACGGCAAAAAAATGGTTTGAAAAAGCGGCGATCAAAGAAGACCCAGAGTCACTCAGGTACCTTGGAATCCTCTTTTTTTTAGGACAGGGAGTCTCTCAAGATTATCCTACTGCTGATAAGTGGTTAACTAAAGCAGCCCAATTTGGGGATCTCGAAGCCTCTAGATACTTACGGATTGTTAAACAATTTTACTAGTCAAATGAGGTACCAGCAACGAGCACCAATCCAAATCATTTAGACCTATCTTTTTCAACCAGTCAGTATTTTCTAACTAATTAACTGGGGCTAGCATGTACTGATAAAGGGAATAACTATTCAGCCCATGTCGCGTCTCTTAAATCAAGGACTATTCCATTAGTTCCAGGCTTTAAATCGACTGACTTAGACCATACAACACCAACTTGACCAAGTGGAGAAGATCCAACAATAAAATAATCTCCCGCTTCGATATTATCTAAGTTAGCTTCACCCATTGAATTTGTTTTAATTCGAGCAAGGCTGTTTGTTGCTAATGCATTTCTAACCGCTGAGGCGATTCCAGGGTAACGATACCCACGTTGTACTGATCGTGCCCATAATTCAGCCCCTGAATCAATCCCTTGACCAGGCGGGATACGAACTCTCGATGATTTCAAAATACTTTCAAGATCGTTTTTCATTAAGAAAAACTCTGTAAACCCTGCGGGTCTGTTTTTATTATTGAGAAACTGGACTTGGGCTCGTAATTGAATACTTGCATCTCCTCCGGGTATATTTTGGATACTAGGGGAATCTAGAGAGGAACTGGGGCGGATTGGACTCATCGAGTTAGAAGGACGATAAGAAGTTGAGGGCAAGGGTCGTGGCGAATAAGTTTGTGGTAAAATACGAGAGGATGGAACGGTCCGAATTGAAGGTGAAGGAGTTGAATTAGTAAAATCACTGGTTCTCCTTGAAGATCTAGGTATAGAGACCTGCATCGTGGAAGATCCACTTCCTCCGTTCTTCAACACTTTAATCGCCTCTCTTGCCGCTATTAAAGCATTTTCTAAAGAAGCGATGCGATTTTGAGCATCAGTTAATTCACCATTAAGTAAATTCGCTTTCATGTTCGCGGATTGGCCTCTCTCAACAACTTCTTGTTTAATATCTCGAGCGTCAGATAATTGACGTCTCAAATCCTCAACACGAGCCCTTTCTTGATCAAGTTGAATTTGAGCGGTAAGATTTTTTTGATTTAAATCACGAATCTTTCTATCTAATTGATCCCTTTGTGGAATTGTATTGTTAGAAAGAATCTGTCCTTGTAATCTTTTGTTTTGTTCGCGTAACCGTAAAATCTCCGCTCCATCGGCCGCGTTAGGTATGTTGGTAACGACAACTGAGGGTGAACTATAAGTGGGTAATGAAGACGGCATGCCACGGGCTTGTGATTGAGATTGCCGTAAACTCTCTTCAAGTAAACTTACTTTTTGATTGAGTGATGCCACATCTGCCATTGCTCGCTGAGCTTCCATTCTTGCACGAGATTCTCCATCTTGGGCACTTTGTTCTGATCCTTCCAAACGAACAATTTGTGCTCTAAGTGCTGCGTTGTCTGGTTTAATACCTGGAACTGTCATTTGAGCCCGAGCTAGTTCCTCTCGCAAACCTGAAACTCGATTGTCTCTCTCACCAATCTGGATTCGAAGATTGGCATTCTCCTTCGATAAATCATTCACACGGGTCTGGAAGTTTGATTTTATTTCCCGTTCCTGATTTGAATTAGACGAAGAGATGGATCCTTGTAATCGTCGATTTTCTTCTTCTAAAATTGCAACCTGCTCTTTTATCCTACCAAATTCTTCGAATACAGTCTTGAATTCATCATTTAATCGTAAACTATCATTTTGACTTGCCTCTAATTCGATTTGCAATTCTTGGACCCGTGGTTCTTCTATACCGCGTGCAGACATTAAATCTTGCTGAAGAAGAAGGAGTTCTTTTTGCAATTCAATAAAACGAGGATCACTTGCTAAATTAGGGGTGGGTATAGCATCATTAGGCTGCTCTGTTTCGAGGAGCAATGTTTCCATTTCTTTTCTCAATTGCTCAGAATTGCGGAGTGCTGAAGTCAAATTACCAATTCTTTGTAATGCTTGACCTTCAGCTTGCTTCGCATTTTCAATGAACTGAGTAAATTCCGGGCCAGGCGTAGAAGAGCCTGATTCAGATTCCATCAATGTTAATCGTGCCTGTGTTTCCTCTAATTCAGTCTGCATTTCGATGCTTTCTGCAACCGCATCTTGTAGTTGTTGTTGAAGTGCAAACAATTGATCATCCTGGGGAGCTGTTGGAGCAATATCCGATTTGGCGAGCGATAATTCAGATTTTAAATCTTTAATCTCTGCAAGTAAGGAATCTTTCTCCGCATCAGGAAATACTGGAGTAGCAGGATCATTTTTAATATCAACATTTTCTTGATTCATATTATTTAACTTCTGTTCTGCACTTTCTAACTTGCCTGCCAAAAGCTCCATCTCTTCACGAAGCAGGGATGCAATTTCTAGTTCTGCTTCCTTGTCGGTCATCTCAACGATAGCTTTACTCAGTTCCTCTTCCAACTCTCTTAATCTTTTGTCTTTCACCTCCAACATAGAGTTGAGATCAGTTACAATAACCGAATCATCCACCGAGGGATTCTCATCTGTTAAGGGATTGGGAGCGTTTTCTATTTTATCGATACTCTGCACTGCAACAGCCAATTGTGCCTCTATTTTGCTTCTCTCTTCTGCCTCTGATTTCGTTTTGGCAATTAATCCACCAATCGTGTTTTGAGCTTCTAGTAATTCATTTTCCAAACGAATGAAGTCCTCGATATTATTACCTTCAGCCAATTGAGTTGAGTTGATTTCCGAATCCGATTTACCCACGATGCTATCTAGTTTTTCGATCGCTTCATTTAATTCAGTTTGTAGATTTAATCTCTTCGCATCTTGCGAATCTAGAGAGGTTTGGAGGGACGCAATTGTTTTTTCAGCACTCGATAAATCTGCTTCTAGCTTTTCAAATGATTGGCGATCTATGGAATTGGAAGAAACTGATTTCGGCCTCTGTTCAATTTCCTCCAACCGACTCTGTGCATTGACCAATTGATCTTCGAGCTCGGAGACAATCGCAATTTGCTCATCGTCAAATGAATCTTTCTTAGATTCAATTTCGAGCATGGATTTAGTCTGTAAAATCTCCTTTTCAAGATCAGCCATTTTACTATATCGACTACCCTCTTTAACTTCGAGCTCATCGAGTTTTTGCAATGCAGTTGCTAATTCATTTTCTAGAATTTCAATAGTTTTACTCCGTCCAATTGATTTTGTTGCTAACTGTTGTTGTAAATTTTGATTGTTGAGTTTTTCTTCGGCTAATTCCTCCTCTAGATCAATCAATGAAAGCACTTCATTATCCTCAACCATTGCGGATCGTTTCTCTAATTCAGTAATTTGTTCACGCGATACCTCTAATTCCTCCATTAAGGCTGCATTGGACTTCTGAAATTGTACCCCTGCTCCAAGCCCCTGATTGCGCAAGACAGCAATCTCAGCCTCTAAATCATCTGCCTGTTTTCTAATGACTCTTTTTTCATCGTCAGATCTTTGAAGTTCTAATAATTGTGATTCCATTGAATTCGCTAATTCTGTTCGAAGATTATCGACTTCTAAATTTACTTTTTCAGACTCTTCTAAGCTTTCCTGCAAAATCCTAATCGTACCCAAAGCTTCTTGGAGTTGAGAAACTGCTTGTTTCGTCTCCACGGATTCTCCGAAACCTGCGGATTTCATTCGAGAAATTTCGGTACGAGCAACATCAAGTTCACTTTTTAAATCAAGAACTAATTCTTTGGATTCATTGGCATGATCAGCTTGATTTTCCTGCTCTGCCAACAATTGATTACGCGTATTTTCGAGTTGCAGCTCTAAAGAACTTATGATTTTGGCTGAATCCTGTTTAAACTGTTCTTTATCTTCAATAGTGAAAACAAGTTCTACCTTTGCTTGATTTAATTCTTCACGAAGTGAATCAACCACTTGATCCAAACTACCAGATTGAGATCTTTGTGTTCTTTTTGTTTGCTCTAAAACAGTATTTAAATCTTCAAGTTGACCCGCGATTACTTTTACAACCTGAAGTTCTTCCTTAAGCATTTTTGCTTCATCTTTAGCCTGTTTCAATTCTGTATCCTTGCCCTCCAGATCAATCTCTCGCTTGGCCAATTGGTCGAGAGCACGTTTTTGCCTCACTACTGCAGAAGCTAACTCGACTTGCAATCCATCAATTAGCTCAGTTGCCTTGCTTTGTTCATTTTCAAAACGATCGGACAGAGTTTTGATTCGAGCCTCTGAATCGGCAAGATTCCTCTCCATTTCATCAACAAATGGAATTGCAGGCAATTTCCCCAGAGATGCATTTCGTAGTGAATCTTGCGCGAGCTGGGCATCTTCCTCCAATCGCTGTATTGTCGTTGCATACTCAAACTCCCTACGGGCAATCTTCTCTTGAGAAGCCTCAAACTCGACCTGAGTCTTTTTAAGTTTGATATTCGAGATTTTAAGTTCGTCTTCTAAAGAGGCCACTCGCTCGACCAAATCTTCTCTCCCTGCCCTATTTAGGGATTTAGCTTTCTCTACCTCTCGCTTGGCTGCATTTAGGTCAATTAAAAGTTTATTAACGTATTCTGGACTCGCACTACGACTTGGTGAATCTCCAAATTCTTCCATAGAACTTTTAAGTTTCACTAATTGGGCTTCAAGTTCATCTTTTTCATTAAGTTCCACTTGCATTCTAGTAATTTCACCCAATGATTTCCTTAATTCATCCTGCAAGGTTAAATAAGATTCTTGCGTCGAATCCATCGGAGCCATTTGTGCCATTTGTAATGCTCGCCTTGCTTCATTAAGTTCACGTTCAAGCGATGCCAGACGAATGGAATCGTTCCCCGATGTCATCGTCCCAGTTCTTGCAGAATCAAGATCTTTCCTTGTTCTTTCTAGCTCATTGGTCACAGAACGAATCATCGAATTTGAACGTTCCTGTTCGAGCAATAGAGTCTGTCTAGAAGATCGAAGATCTTCACGGGCAAGTTGTAAATCACGTTCCAGTTTATTTATCTTACCACTGACGCTTTGTGCAGTGGGGGCTTGTCCATTTTCAGTTGCCCAAAGCGAGTTTTGAGACTCCTCTAAACCTCTGGCCAACATTTGAGTCTCTTTTAAGTTATTCTGCAATGAAACAATTTCCCTGTACGCTTTCCTTAAGTCTACCTGCATATCAGCGGTATCAGCAGAGAGTTCATTTTGAACAGATTTCGAATTCGTAAGTTCAGATTTTAAACGATTAATGATCTCAGATGATTCATAACTATCACTATCATCCTTGTTGAATTGTACCACAGCAGCACTAGTATTTATAGAAGGTGAGAAACGACCGGATTGGCCCAGTGGTATTGCCTCTTTTGCATTAATTGCATTTGTCACTTGCATAAATTTGGAGGAATTCCCACTTTTCCCCTTGGATGAAGATGGAGCGGAAGGCACTGCTTGAGAAGCTAATAAATTACTTTCTGTTTGAATACTTGAATAAGACTTCGTGGCATCAGAAATTGCATTTTGGGATAAACTGCGCAGAGCATCGACCTCTGTTTCTGTCCGTATCAAGTTTTCTTGCAACACAGTCAAAGCAGGTACTGCTTGATCAAGCCGACCTGCAAAATTTTCCTTTAAATCCTCAAAAATGAGATTTGCTTCGTTCAATCGTCCGTCCACAGACCCAACACCTTGGTCGATCTCTTCAGCTCGTACATTCCAAGTGCTAGCAGCAGCATCCAACTTTTTTCGTATTGAAACTGCTTTGGGGTTATTATTACCATACACCGAGACTAGTTGATTTAAGTCTCCAGTTGCTGAACGTCTAATCGAGCCAAATTGATCTCTACTCTGGTCTTGCTGGACCGCGTTTAGCCTTTTACCTAAATCTTTGAGCTTGGACTCAATAAATTGAACTTGTTGATCAGGAGGCAAAGACTCAACCTTAGTTTCTTGAACAAGTTGACTGAATGCAAGGCTAGCGATACCAAGAAAAAACAATGGAACACCAAACCAACCTTGCCTGCATACGGATAAACAGGTGGAAATCATAAGTCTAATTATGCTAAGCAATAAAAAGGAAGCAAGACCGGATTTTATTTATAATTTCAAGAAAATGACTATTTAATCTTAGTAAAATCTTAATGAATATAGAATATAGAATTGAGTTTAACGAAATATTCATTTAAATTCAGATTTTTAGCCCGGGTGGCGGAATTGGTAGACGCGATAGATTTAGGATCTATTGTCTTAGGGCGTGCGAGTTCGAGTCTCGCCCCGGGCACCATTAAATACAACAAACTAAAAAGCATCCCCAAAGGGGCCTTGCCATATGCCAAGCACAAGCGAGGAGATTGCTAGAGCAAGCATAGAGAATTTAAATACACCCATCCGCGGTACACTAGACCATGGATCCATTTTCTCTTCCTCATTTTCTTCATCCGAAAAAGAGGGCTTTGGATGAAAGGTAATTTCTCGCATCCAACCAAAATAATAGAAAATCGAAATCACTACTCCTATCACCATGGCGGCAAGTGAAAAATAAAGTTTGGCCTCATACGCGACAGATATCAAGAGAAGTTTAGCTACAAAACCTGCGAAAGGAGGTATTCCCGCCAATGAACCAATTCCAGCAATTAGCACAAAACCCAACCATGGATGTTTCTTTGCTAAATCTTCATAATTAGAAAATTCATGCTCAGTGTCATCTTCCAAACGAGCAACCCCCATTACTCCAAACACAGCAAATGAAGCGAGGAGGTATATGAAAAGGTAGAAGAAAAGAACCCAAATTGCACGGTCGCTATCTCCGGCAAAATGCATAGATGCCATTACTGCTACAAGAAGATAACCCGCGTGAGCAACTCCCGACAAACCAAGCATTCTTTTAATATTCTTTTGAGCACAAGCAGCTAAATTCCCAAAGAAAATAGTAAATGTGGCAACAAATCCAAGTAACGGCATTAAAAATTCAGCCATGCCTAAAAATGGACCATTAACTAAATTCAAAAGAACGAAGAAACCAGCCGCCTTTGAAGAGACTGCGAGAAATGCAGTGATAGGCATCGGCGAACCATGATACACATCAGGCACCCAAATTTGAAATGGTGCTGCTCCAATTTTAAAAGCAATTCCCGCAATAATGAGTACAACCCCGGCACGTAATAATAAATGATCAGGATTCGCTTCCAATAAATTACCAAGATACTGAAAACCAAGTGGATCCTGTCCTTCAAAACCAACATAACTCGCACCCCAGGCCTCGGGGTTTCCAGCTACACCATACAAAAGAACAATTCCAAAAAGAAGGAGTGAAGAACTCAACGCTCCAAATATTAAGTATTTGATACCTGCTTCTAAGGACTTCGCAGAATCACGATTGTAAGCGACCAAGGTGTAAAAACAAACCGCAACTGTCTCTAAAGCCACGAACAGCATGATGAAATGATTACTCTGCACCAATAACATTAATCCTGCAGTCGCAAGCATCGTAAGGTGATGAAATTCTCCAGATCGTAAATTTTTTCCCTTGAGGTACTGGCGACCAAGTACTGAGACGAGGAGTGAAGATAATAAGAAGAATGTTCTCATAACATCTCCTTGGATTCCCTGTTTAAGCATACCAGAAAAGGTCACTCGGTCAAAAGTATGGTGCCAAGCTAGATAATCAAACAAGTGGAAGATTAATAAACCTGCCTGAAAAAATATCGCTAAACTTCCTGTAGAAATTAACGGATTATTCGATTTACGAAAAAGATCAATTCCAAGAATAAGAAGTGCACCAAGAGCAAGGGCCAATTCTGGCCATATTTCCGACCAAATATTTGCGTTAGAAAAATTTAAATAAGTTTCCATCTCAATGGTCAGAAATAGGTTGAATTTCAGGACTCTTCTCCAAGGAATCCAGAGAAGACTGATTATTATCTAGGTCAACATCGCTTGGACTGGGCAAACAACATGCAGGGGTAAATTGTGAAAGTGCCGCCAAATCAATTTTTTCATAGCGGGTACTAATCTCGTGATCAATTCGATCTGAAACCCCTCGAGGCCAAAGTCCAAGAAAGAGAAGGGCAGATAATATAATTCCAGCCGGTATGATTTCAGATGGTTTTAAATCTAAGATTGGTTTATCTTTTTCGTACTCATTCAATTCTTCTGAACTAGTTCCAAAAAATATTTTAGCCACTGCACGTAATCCAAAAACTGCAGAAATAATAATTCCAAGCGCAGCTAATCCAAGAAATAATCGATGATCCGGATTCTCGCCAAGAGATAAAAACACTCCAAATTCTCCCCAGAAATTACCAAAACCAGGGAGTCCAATTGTCGCGAGGGAAGCTGCCACAAAGAAACAGGCAAGAATTGGAGTCTTAGTCGCCAAGCCACCCATCTCATTCATTTCAAAAGTCCCGCTTCTTTTTTGAATATAATTGGTCAGTAAAAACATCAGAGCCACCGATAAGCCATGAGCGACCATAAGCATAACTGCTGAACCGGCACCCAAAGATGAACACACCGCTAATCCTAGGAAACAATACCCCATGTGCATAACCGAGCCATACCCCACCATACTTTTTAAATTTGTCTGGGCGATTGTTACAAAGCCAACAATTAAAACATTGCCCAATGCCAACCATAACAACAGGGGGCTCCAAGCTAAGGCACCCTCGGGTAATAACGGGGCGGCAATTTGAATTAAACCATAGAGCCCAAATTTCTTTAGTACACCCGCATGAAGCATCGAAACTGATGTGGGTGCTGCTTCATACCCCTTCGCCGCCCAGGTATGAAAAGGAAATAATGCAACAAGAATACCGAATCCAAGTAGCAGAAGACCAAAAATCTTCGACTGTGTGGACTCAAGCATTGCCGTGCTTGCAAGTGCTTCTGAGAGTGCAGGAAAATCAAATTTCTCTGCATCAACCATTACATTTAGAGCCACCAAGCCACCAAGAGACAATAATGCGCCTAATGTTAAATAAATTGTGATTTCTAATGCGACACTCCGACGATCTCGGCCTCCCCACAATCCGATCATAATAAAAGTTGGGATCAGAGCGAACTCATGAAAGAGGTAATAGAAAAATAAATCCACACTCGCAAAAAGGCCCATTAACCCGGACTGCATCGTGAGTAATAACGCTAAATAAAGTCGCACTCTTTCTGCACCCGACCTAATGGCAGTTAAACCAGCCGCCAATCCAACCACTCCTGCCATTGCAAACAAAGGAGAGGAAACTCCGTTAAGTCCTAAGTGAAAAGTAATTTTGAGTTCTTGTAATCCCATCCGTGGATGAAAAATTTCAAAGCAATAACCGCTTTTCGTTTCATCAAAATGTAAAAAAAGTACAATCCCCGCGATGAAAGGGAAGCCAAAACCAATATATGCTAGCTTCTTTGCAAAGGAATCGCTTCCACCTATACCGGCAAACAAAAGAATGGAAGCAAACGCAGGAACGATAATGGAACCGAGAAGTAAAATTTGATCGAGATTCATTGTAATTAGTTCCTTAATTTCCAAATATTCCTAACGCGTAGGCAAGAAATCCAATGGTTCCACCAACGAACCAAAATGCATAAGCGTGAATCTTTCCGATGTAACAATTTTTTCCAAGCAGGGCGAAAAGAGCGGTCACTCCAGCAGATCCCCGCACCATTAATCCGGAAATAAATAACAACTCCATTACCTCAATAAAACGAGCTGCCGGGTCTTGGATTTGTTTGATATAAAAACTATAAATTTGGTCAAAAAAGAGTTTGCTTCGACACAAGGCATAAAAAGTGGGTAACTTTTGGGCTAAAGGATCTACATCCCCTACCCGCCCATAAAAACTCTTGGCTGTAATTACACCTGCTACCCATGCAAAGGTTCCAAGTACAATCATCCATAAATGATTTGGCATTGCCGCAACCCTTTCAATATCAGGAATAAGGGACTCAACAATAGCAAGTGGAAGAAAAGAATGGTAACCCGCAAAAATGGACAAGAATGCGAGTAAGATCAACGGCCCTGTCATTAATGATCCATTCTCATGGGCCTGTGATGCTTTTTCTGAACGGGCTTGTCCTTCAAAAGTTATAAAATAAAGTCGAAACATATAAATTGCAGTCAATATTGCCCCGGCGTACAACAATATGAATACGGGCATGTTTAAATTATAGGCCGAGAGAAGAATCGCATCCTTACTGAAATAACCCGATAAGAAATTAACTCCAGAAATGGCAAGCACTCCGACAAGAAAAGTAATCGCAGTGATGGGCATTTTCTTTCTCAAACCACCATACTTAAAAATATCTTGCTCGTGATGACATGCATGTATAACCGAGCCTGACCCCAAAAACATTAAGGCTTTAAAAAACGCATGGGTCATGAGGTGAAAAAGAGCAATCCCCGGCATACCTAATCCAAAAGCAGCTGCCATGTAGCCGAGTTGTGAAAGAGTAGAATAGGCCAAAATCTTCTTGATATCCCGTTGGACAAGCGCACAAAATCCTGCATACAACCCCATACTCGCACCAAGAATCGCGAGCAAAGAAAGAGACTGGGGTGTAAACATAAAATCAATCCGTAGAAGCAGATAGATTCCCGCCGCTACCATGGTGGCGGCATGAATTAAAGCAGAAACGGGTGTCGGACCCGCCATTGCGTCGGGGAGCCAGACATGTAATGGAAACTGAGCGGATTTACCAATGAATCCACATGCCAAGGCTAATCCCAGAAAAGTGGTAACCAGACTTGGGTCGAAATCAACCAAATCAGCAAGTTCGAGAAGGTTCACAGTACCAAAGGCCCAATAAGTCAGGACGATTCCAATTAAGAATCCGAAATCACCGACTCGATTGACAATAAATGCCTTCTTCGATGCCTGAGCCGCTTCATCTGTAGTCAAATAATGAGCGATTAAAAGATAGGAACTAAAACCGACTAATTCCCAGAATACGAAAATCATGATTAAATTATCAGCGAGCGTGATACCAATCATTGAAAACATAAAAATGGACAACCCTCCAAAATAACGAGCTTTTGCATCGTCATCTGCCATGTACCCCAAACTAAACACATGAATTAGAAAGCCCACAAATGAAACCACGAATAAGAGAAGACGGGCAGGCGCATCAATTAGAAAGCCAAAGCTCAATTCCCAACCCGACATCTTCATCCATGTTGTCTGCCAAGTATAAACCTCGTTTTCTCCATTAAAAATCAAATACAGTGCGAACACTAAGATTCCTCCAGAAGTAGCGACCGATAACAATGCGGCTATATTTCCTGACTTCCGAAGGAACAAGAGGGTGATCAGCGCGGAAAGAAGCGGAAGGAGGAGAATACTAAAAGCGACAGTTTCCATGGTCTTAATTTTTCAAAAGAGAAATATCTTCAGAAAAAACGCTTTGTCTTTTCTTGTATAAAGCAACAAGTAGTGCGAGCCCAACTGCGACTTCAGTTGCAGCAACCGTCATGATAAAAAACACAAAAAGGCTGCCATCCAAATTGAGACTGGTACGAGAAAAAGAAACCAAAGCCACATTGACTCCGTTTAGCATCAATTCAAGAGACATTAAGACCAAAAGAAGATTGCGCCGAATGACCACTCCTAAAAAACCAACTGCAAAAAGAAGAAAGGCTAAAACTAAAAAATGTTGAGGACTTACCGTTTCCATTTATTCAGCCTCCCCTGTTGATAACGATTTTTTGCTTAGTACGATCACACCAACCATCGCAGCTAAAAGAAGAAAACCAGCCACTTGAATAGGCAGCATATATTTTGTAAATAAACCATAGCCAAAGTTTTTCAATGATGTGGAAAATAAAAGAGAATCCCCATTCACCGGCTCGCCCGTCTGAATTGGTTGCCAACTCCCGACCTCCGCATTACCAATCCCCGAGAATTGAAGGAGAAGTACCACTAAAATTCCGAACGATAAACAACCGGCTAATCCAGATAAAACCTTAATACGAGAAACCTTTCCTCCTTCTGGACCGACATCTAGTAGCATGATGATAAAAAGGAACAATACCATTACTGCACCCGCATATACCAAGACTTGTAAAACTGCTAAAAAGAAGGCTTCTAAAAGAACAAACAATGCCGCCACACTCACTAAGGAAATAATCATGAATAAAGCGGCTGGCACTGGGTGACGCGATGCAATCATGAGAAGTCCTCCACCTACCGAAAGAGTGGCAAAAAAATAAAAGAGTAGATCTACAACATTCACGGTTAAAAATCAGTTATTTAACAAATTGAAATAAAGTTCACTATTCCACTGACAAGAGTTTGAACTAATGGCCATTTCCTTCATCCTCCGCAGATTTCTTTTTATCCCACTTGTTGTGAGAATCAGGCAAGGTACCCCCAAGTTCATAAAGCTTTTCTTTATTATTAATCATCTCCTCGCGTGTGTATCCGGAGGAAGAATACTCATCTTGCAGAAAAATGGCTTCTTCAGGACAAACTTCTTGGCAGTATCCACAATAGATACAACGGAGCATATTAATTTCAAATTCTTGGGGAGCTTTTTCAACATGCTCACGATCATCATCACCCTCTGGAACTGAACCGGGGGTGATACGAATCGCTTTAGGTGGGCAGACAAATTCACATAACTGGCAAGAAACACACTTTTCCCGACCGTTTGGATCTTTTACTAAAGTGGGCACTCCACGATAATTTTTGGGAATAATTGGCTTTTCCTCAGGATATTGAAGGGTCACTTTTTCTTTAAACATGTTAGAAAAAGTAGTTTTTAGACCAGTAACAATCTGAGGAAGATAAGTTCTTTCCGAAAGAGAAAGAGGTTTGCGTTGAAGGACTACGGTTTTGGCCATGGTAAAAGTTAAACAGTTGGTTGATCAAGCCAAGTCACCAGCAAGACATAAAAAATCAAATTGAGCAGTGCAAGTGGAAGAAGTTTAGTCCAACCAAGACTCATCACCTGGTCATAACGAAAACGAGGAATAGTCCATCGAACCCAAATAAAGAAAAAGATTAAGAACAAAGTTTTCGCGAGAAACCATCCAATGCCAATCAAAGTACCAACCCATGTAGCTGGCCACGGATCGGCTATCCAAGGCAGAAAGTGCCAACCGCCTAGGAAGATCGTTGTGAATATCGCTGAGCCCACAACAATGTGTGCGTATTCAGCTACAAAGAAAATTCCGAATTTAAAACCTCCGTACTCAGTATGAAAACCTCCCACTAAATCAGTTTCGGATTCAGGCATGTCAAATGGTA
>Ga0302114_10001048_pt1 | contig 18744 bp, 27 predicted proteins | sample AG5_Surface_MG_FD_203107 | JGI IMG/M metagenome (GOLD analysis project Ga0302114, IMG submission 203107) | Marine microbial communities from Western Arctic Ocean, Canada - AG5_Surface | ecosystem: Environmental > Aquatic > Marine > Oceanic | place: Canada: Western Arctic Ocean | collected...
AGGAAGACGAGCATGCGAGCCACTGCAGAATTAACCCCTTATCCCACTCAATTACATTCATGTGTTGCTCGCTCGCTTCCCCCCTGCTCCATCAATAATGCAGCCCTTGATGATTGTCATACTCCTTCCCGTGGCCGTGATCTACTTGCTGCTTCTCAAGTATTACAGAAAAACTTCTGTTGATCTTCAGAGATTGGACGCCAAGTCACGTTCACCCGTTCAGTCGCTCCTGGCTGAGCTTCTGCAGACTTCGGCCCTGGATACCATTCAGGTCTACAAACGTCAACAGTTCTTCGCGGACAAGATCACCGTCGCAATTAATAGAAACACCGAGGTGAGTGAGCGAGTGAGTGAGTGAGCGAGTGAGTGAGCGAGCGAGTGAGTGAGCGAGTGAGTGAGCGAGTGAGTGAGTGAGTGAGCGAGCGGAAATGAAATGAAATGAAATGAAATTGCTACAACTAACCCACTCTGCTTCGCTCGGCGCAGGCCATGCTCTCCTTCAACTCCGCCCAGCGCTGGTTCGGTATTCGAATCGATTTGTGCGGGGTTGCTGTGACTGTCACAGCTTGCGTTCTAATTGTGGTTCTACAGGTGAGGGAGCGGAGCGGGGAGGGGAGGGGAGGGGATTCAAAACTAACCCAAGTACGTATATAATAATAATCGCGTAGGACCAACGGCCCCTCAGCGCTGGCTTTGCTGGCCTTCTGTTGAATTGGGCTACGAACTTTGGAATTACGCTTCAATTCATGATTCGCGCGATTACAGAATCGGAGGCCTCAATCACGAGCGTTGAGAGAGTTTTAGAGCTTTGCTCGGTAGATGTCGAGGGCGCGGTAGATTGTGAGTTTGACGCGGAGTTGGAGAAGGATTGGCCCAAGACCGGAACACTCCAATTTGAAAACGTGTCGGCGAGATATCGAAGCGGGTTACCGCTAGCGATCCGAAACGTCTCTTTCAACGTGAATAACGGGGAGAAAATTGGCGTGGTCGGACGAACGGGCGCAGGGAAGAGCACCATCACGAGTATCATCTTCAGGCTCATTGAGGTGGCCGAGGGTCGAGTGCTTTTTTCCGGCGTGGACATCCGTAAGATCGGCTTGAGGGCGCTACGAGGCAGGAGCGGCGGACTCAGCATCATCCCCCAGGATCCAATGTTGTTCAGCGGCACAATTCGACTAGTCATTGACCCCTTTGAAAGATTTGAGGATCTCGAGGTGGAGCACGTGATCAAACGAGTGCGTCTCAGCTTGAAACTAGAGGACGAAGTGGAGGAGGGAGGACAGAATTTCAGTGTTGGCGAGCGACAACTTTTGATTCTGGCGAGGTGCTTACTGGCGAAGCCGAAGCTGCTCGTTCTGGACGAGGCTACTGCGAGTGTTGATGGTGAAACTGACAACTTTGTACAGACAATCTTGAGGGAGTGCTTCGACGGCTGTACTATTCTGACGATTGCCCACAGACTGACGACGATCATGGACTACGACCGAATTCTTTGTGTAGATGATGGGAAGGTTGAATCATTCGACACTCCAAAAAATTTATTGGATGATGAGGAAAGCATGTTTTCTAAGCTCGTGGATGCGACTGGGCAGGAGAGCGCGGCAGCGTTGAGGGGAATGGTGTATGAATGAATAGAAATTTTAAAATCTACTTCCAATTCTACTCACAGTAATGATCATCATGCCTTCGGTTTCATTTTTGAAATGTCTAGAACGTTGTCGTCAGGGTTCAACCTGGCGTACTCTGCTGCCTGAGCGCGTAAAAAAGACACCTGGTTGGCGATAGTGTACACTCCAAAACCAGTCAGACCAACGAGTCCCATAACCGTTCCCTTCTGTGCCACGTTGGCCAATATTTTCAGCATTATTGTCGGCTCAAAATTCTACAGTCGGTCTGAATGTGATGAGTAGCAGTAGATGAGTAATGCTGGATCTGTTACGGAATGCTAATATTACTTAATGCTGAGATTTAAAACGTTGTTGCTCGCCCTGTCTCTCAAAACGTAATGGTTCGCTCCATGTGCCCATTCATCATCTTCATTATTATATCAATCCTTCCTTTATCCACCTCATTCACTTTCATAACGGCAACGAAATTATGCTGCAAAAAACGTCTCACAACATCACGATTCAAAACTTCCCTGAGCGTGTTCGAATTCTTCAAGGACCGCGTGAGTGAAGGGTTTGATCAGCTTCAGAACATCCAAGACAAGGGCCTGTTGGTTGGCATTAAAGAAGCTGCTGAGTACACCTCAAAGACCAATGAGATGGTATTTGATTCCATGGCGAAGTCTCGTGTTCGGCTCCTTGACAACCTAGACAACATGTTCACTTCCTCAAACCCCGATATCCTCACCGAGTTGGAGGACGTTCTGCTGCAGGCCGACCTTGGCCTGGTTTCGACCGACGCGATAATGGAGGAGGTCAAGTCTTTCACTCGGACTCTCTCCCGGAAGCTCACCAAAGAGGACCTGATTTCTGTAATCCGTTCGCAGATAATATCAGCGTTTGCCTCAGGTGAAGACGAGCAGCTCAGCAACCAGCTGAAATTCGCGAAGCACGGCGAGCTGACCGTATTTTTCGTAATGGGCGCAAATGGGATGGGGAAGACCACGTCTATTGGTAAACTTGCTCACCGGTTGAAAACGGAGGGCAACCAGAAGGTGCTCGTTGCCGCCTGCGACACGTTTCGCGCTGGTGCCTACCAGCAGCTCAAGCTCTGGGCTGATCGAGCCGAGGTTGACTGCTACGGGCCGAAAATGCAACAATCATCGTCAAACTCAAACGTTGTGAAGCCTGCCACCGTGCTGTACGAGAGTCTCGACAAGGCGCTTAGAGAGAACTACGACACTCTCATTGTTGATACGTCCGGGCGACTCTCGAACAATGCCCCGCTCACTGCGGAACTCGTCAAAATGAAAAAAATCATTCAGGTGACAGAAAAGTGCGAAAAACCGTCTCTCAAAAAACTCACACTACTCTCATTTCTTCGTTGAAAATGCGCCTCGCTTCGCTCGGCACAGAAAAAGCTCGTTCCAGAGGGGGGGGAGGAGGGCGAGCTGAACTTGAACGTGCCTCACGAAACTATCTTGGTAATTGACGCGGCGCAGGGTCGGATGGCTTTAGACTCTGCGCGAAAGTGGAACAAAGACGTTGGGGTTAGCAGGTGAGTTGAGTGAGGCGTTCTCGCGCTCTTCAACCACAACAAAACTTCGTCGCTAATCAATACTCCGCGCAGCTTAATTCTAACGAAACTAGATGGAACTGCCAAAGGAGGCAGCATCGTCGGGGTGCGGCAGGAGGTGGGGATACCCGTGAAGCTGATCGGCGTGGGCGAGGGAATCGAAGATCTGCGTGATTTCGATCCAAGATCGTACGCAGATGGTCTGCTCGGAATTGCTGCTGACAAAGTTGATTTGTACGATGCACGAATCCTTGCTTTGGAAGAGGAGCGAAAAAAAATCGTGGCGAATATAGAGAGCAATAAACGGAAATAGCTCCTGTTCTTGGATTTCAAAATTTCAATTTGTTCTTAGAGAAAAAATTACTTCGAGCCTTCTTGGCCCCTCCCCCAACCTTGTCCTTCTCCCTCGTCTCGTCATTCTCGGCCATGACCTTGTCCTCGTTGGCCTTGTCAGCCTCAAAGTCGTGAAATTTAATGCTGTGCAGCTCAAACTTTTCGTCAATCTCGGTGTATTTTCTGACACCATTGGCATCGCAAATTTTTGCCACCTCCGCCTCGTTCCCCTTGCTGTCTTTTAGCACCTCCTTGTACGCCCTTGCCTTGTTCCTGCTCGCCTGAGCAGCTGGTTTTGTCAAGTTCCCAGCCAGCACCTTGTACGTGTAGCCCTGGTCGACCAGGTACTTTTGCCTTTTGCTGCGCCGAGCGAAGAAGGTGCGAAGAAGTTTAGTTAGTTTCGTAGTGGCTCGCGATATATTTCTCGTCTTCCTCAACCCCCCCCCCCCGCGCTCCGCTCGCTCACCTGCTGTAAAACATTTCCTGAGTGTCGTTGCTCACCAACGAGTAAAAGTGCGCGTTGAAGGATTTTCTATTCTTCCCGTCGGTGGAGGTGGATTTCTTGGGACGAAGAATTCTTCCCAGCCTTTGCGCCTCTTGCCGTCTTGAGGAGTAGTGACTGGAGATTTGGATGATAACGTTGGCCTCTGGGAGGTCAATGGACGTGTCTCCGACCTGCGCCGACCGAGTTAGTTTAGTAGTGGCTCGTCTGTTCGTCTTCCTCAACCCCCCCCCCCCCCCGCGCCTCCGCTCACTCACTCACCTTGGAGAGACAAATAGTTTTGGCCAGACCGTCCTCGGAGCGGAAGTTTTTCAGAATATTCTCCCTCTCCGATTGGGGCGTCTTTCCGTAAATGGCTGGAATTTGCATTCGCTCGCTGTACTTTAGCAGAGAGTAAACGGAATCGGAAAAGACAATCACGCTGTCTCCCCTTTTCTCGTGGTAATCAACCAAATACTCGGCAATGCGGATTTTATTGGGGTTCATGACGTAGAGCATTTGCTTCTCATTCATGTGGGCAGCTTTCAAGTATCGCTCCATGAAGGGTCCGGTCATTGGGCACCGCACCTCCAGGCACTGCGCCGAGTGAAGAAGGTGCGAAGTAAATTGAGTGGGTTAGTTTAGAAGTGGCTCGTATTCTCGTTTTCATCAAGGCTCGCTCGCTTCGCTCGCTCACCTGCACATTGGCCAAATAACCACTTTTCGTTAAATCCAACCAATTCGCCTCGTACAACTTGGGCCCGATGAGGAAGTTCAAATCGCTGATTTTGTCGTCTTCCCTGACCAAGGTGGCGGTCAGCCCCAATCTTGTGTGAGCCTTGACGTTGCCGATCACCCTCCTGAATGTTCTCGCTGGGACAACGTGCACTTCGTCCATCATCATCAAGCCCCACTCCACACCCCTGATTTTGTCCATTATCAGCTCCCCCTTGTCGCTACGCCTGTTGTGAGTGATCATTGCGTAGGTGGTGATGAGCACCACAGCTTGGTCGGGAAAATCTTCCTTCTGCTCAGAAGTGAAGCAGATGATTCGGTCCTTGGGGATTGTCGTCCACAACTCGAATTGGAATTTCCACTGCGCCGAGCGAAGAAGGTGCGAAGTAAAAAAATTGAGTGGGTTAGTTTAGTTTAGTTTAGTTTAGTGTGGATGTAGCCGTCTATTCACGCGATTCATCGCGAGTATGCTCGACTTCATCAAGGCTCGCTCGCTTCGCTCGCTCACCTGCTGGACGGACACGGCGCTGGTGCACAGCACGATGCACCGCTTCCTTATTGTCTGAGCGGCGGTAACTCCGGTTAGCGTTTTTCCCGCCCCACACGGGAGAACGATTATGCCTGATCTAGCTCTTCCGTTGCCGAACATTTTTGACAAGCTGCGCCGAGATAATGATTTATGGAGTGGGTTAGAACTTTTTGGGAGTATCAGACTCAGACTCAGATTCAGACTCAGAATCAGAGTCCTATCACCTCACTCACCTCCTTTCCTGGTAACGTCGAATTCTCGTCTCCGTTTTAAGCTCCATGGGGATATTCTCGTTCATGGTGTCGTTCTTGAAGTCGTATTCGTCCATTAGAGGATAGTCCATGTCCAGCGCCGCCTTCTTGACGATTTCGGCCTTGGAGGATTCGATTTGGAAAGATATTGTGTGCTTTTGAACCTTGAGCTGTTTTTTTGGTTTTTTGGGTTTTTTATTGTCACCATTCTTCTCGTCGTCTTCATTGTCGTCGTCGTCGTCGCTGCTGCTGCTTTCGCTGGAATCGTCAAATTGACCCCGCTGCTCGCCAAAGACATTGTTGTCGTCGGAATCGGAATCATCGTCACTGTCCAACATTTTCAAATTGTCAGCCAATTCCTCAGCCTCGATGTTGATCACGAAACCAGTCTTCTCGTCGATCTTGTCGCCCGAACTGTTGGTACCGTTGGCAGCATCATAATCGATCGAATTTTCCTGAATTCTAGCATCGGATATTAGTGGATTCTTCAATAGGTCATTGAGAATGTGCGCATGAACGGATTCGACGTAAAACTTGTTTTGCTAGGTTGGAGCGGGTTAAAAGTTGGTTAGGAGTGGGTTAAGGAGTTGTTAAAGAGTGGGTTAGAAGTGGGTTAGGAGTGGGTTAGTCGCTTCGCACTCTTCTGACACAAGCGAGCAGACGGAATGAAACTCACCTTCAATACCATCTTTACCTTGCCATATCGCTTCGTACACTCCTCAATGTACTTGATGACGTTCTTGGGCACGCTCGTTTTGGAGAGCCTCTCGAGAGTGCGGATAATTGATTGGGTGTCAATGTTCACAGCCACAGCTGCATATAAAGAGAAGGGGGTTATCTTGTACTCATGGACCCACTCGGGACGAGAGACCGGCTCTGCAATTGCAACCAGGAAGTCATATGCATCTTCGTACATTGCGTGGAAAGCCTCCAGGAATATTCGACCAGTTGGTAACACATAGATTGGACGGTTGGCGTGGCTCAGGTGGAGCTCTAGATTTGAGAAGTTCTTGTTTGTTGATGATTGCAAAATGTTTTCCTTATTGCTCACTCTGGCGGAGAGGTGAAGAATGTCGTCATCCAAAGCTTCATCTGTCTCCTCGGGAATGTACACGAACTCCTCGTCGGCGTCTCGCTTTGGCATCGCAATGCGGGGAGACGAGGGGGGGAGGAAATTAAACACAAAAAAAAAAAAAATTATAGGCCAAGGGAATGCTTCAACGAGTTCTCAGGTCCGGTAATAATAGTATAGAGGCGAAGGGAATGCTTCAACGAGTTCTCAGGTCCAATTTGCGATGTCTTACCACCATTCCAGCCCCTTTGGTGGTAACTTCATTCGATCATGCTACGAAGGTTGCAACTCTGACAATGGCCAAACCACCGGTCAACTCACTCTCCCTCGAGATGTGCCATGAGATGAGTTCTGCGATTCACGCGATAGAGGCCGATACTAACATCAACTCTCTGCTGTTAAAATCCTCGTCTTCGAGTATCTTTTCGGCTGGGCTCGACATCAATGAAATGCATCACCCTGATCCTGTTCGTCTTGCTGATTTTTGGAGAGCTATTCAGCAAATATTTCTCGATGTCTACGGTTCGCGCTTGGCCGTGGTTGCTGGGATTGAGGCTCACTCTCCGGCGGGCGGCTGTCTCCTTGCTATGTGTGCCGACTACCGTGTGATGGCCTCGGACCCCAAATTCAAGATTGGCCTCAACGAGACCAACCTTGGCATTGCAGCCCCTTACTGGCTTGGGGAGCTATTCGTGCGAACGATTGGTTTTCGCGAAGCGGAGAGCGGCTTGGCCCTTGCCAAGCTTTACAGTCCCCAAGAAGCACTTAAAATTAACCTCGTTGACGAGATCGTCGATCAGGCTGACGTGCTAGATGTTGCCAAAGCTCATGCTGTCCAGTGGGCGAAAATTCCTCCTCTTGCTAGATCATCGGGGAAGATGAATTTGCGTAGCCCTTACATCAACGAGCTCATTTTGAACCGGGAAAAGGACATTGACGATTTTTGCTCTTTCATCCTGACCGACAATGTTCAGAAGAGTTTGGACGTATACATGGAGGCTCTCTCGAAGCGAGGGAAGAAATAAACACCCTTGAATTATATTATTTTTTGGCTTTTCCATTTCCCTTCCCCTTCAATTTATCGCCTATACCGTAACCAAACGCAGCCAACGCCCTAAAGATCTGCTCGCCTAAGTTTTCCTTCAGCTGCATCTCCTCGTACTCTGTGCTCTCGAAGAGCGATAGCAAATTCTGTCGGCTCTCTGTGAAACACGTTGGGAAGAATTCAGGAAAGAATCTCTGGATGGCTCCGAACACGAACACGTGCCCAATTGGCGTCAGAGGAATCAGCAGGATCACGATGAAGGGAATGAAAGTTAAGAAATCCTTGACGGTCCTCCTCAGTGTTCTGCGCCGAGCAAAATGAAGCGAGAGTGGGTTGGGAGTGGTTTAGTCACTTCGCGCGCACTCTTCTGTCACAAGGCTAGCTCGCTTCGCTCGCTGCTCACCTGACCTCTCTCGGCTTCAGCGTGTTCCCCTGGAGTGCCTTCAAAAGCAAGCTGAAGGAAAACACCAGGTCAATGTAGAGCAATTTGCAGCCTTTTCCGTAGAAGCCCAGCCCCTTTTTCGAGCTCGTCACCACCTCACTCAGCCAGCGCTTTATGGTCTCGACATCGATCTTCACCCCCTGGACGTAGTAGTCGATCCCCAGCCTCTGCTTGTACCCCGTCACCAAATCCACCATTACGCTAAGCACGTCCGAGTCGACGTTGTCGAAGTCAACGTCGTTCAAGCTTTTGACCTGAGATTCTAATAGCCCAAATTCGGCGACTGCCAGTCTGTCCTGGACGGGGATTTGGCCCCCCGCAGTGCAAATCTCGCTCTCCAGGTAGTTGTAGATTCGCTCCATGTCGTAATTTACACTCTTGAGGGAATTACTCTTCTTGAGAAGTTCCAATTCCTTCGTGGAAGCTGCGATCTCGTCCCGCAGCTCTGGGGGGAGGGCGGAGAATTTTAGCGTCTTGGACGAGGAAGATGGGGATACGCCGCTGCTGAGCAGCTTGTTGTGCTGGATCTCCATCTGCGCCGAGTGAAGCGAGGCGTATTATTAATGGATCAGGAAGGAGGCGAGCGAGCCAAATAATTGAGAATAATGGTAGTTCATTAGTGGCTCGTGTTCTCGTCTTCATCAAGGCTCGGCTCGGCTCGCTCGCTTCGCTCGCTCACCTCCTTGAGGGATATTTTCTGCTCCGCGAGCTCTTCTCGCATCTTCTTGAGATCGTGAGTTTCCACAATTTTGGTCGTGGTGGGAGTGGGGTTCGAGGAGGTGTTGTCGGGGTCTCTACCGTTTATTCGCTCCCAGACCGAGCTGCCGAACTGCTTCACCGCCTCCCCGCCCTCGAGAGCGCCATCCCAGTCAACAGTTCCGTCGTCTCGAACGTAGAGCTTAGGGTCGAGCTCATCCGGGAGAGTGAGAATAAGCTGCCATATATGGTATTAGTTTTTAATTTATTTTTTTAGGTGGTATGCAGAGAATGAATGAAACTCACCTCCTTCGTGTTCTCGTTAAACGATCGAACATTCTTCTTAACCTTCTGCTTGATTTTTTCGGAAATTGATACTGCTACGCTGGGATTCTCCTTTTCCGAGGTTGAATCGACGAGCAAAGCTAAATTGATGCTCTCGCCGCCAGACTTGATCAGGGCTGCTTCAACATTCGAAAGCCGGCCGTAAAGAACTTTGAGCTCCTCCGCTGATTGTACCAAACTCCCCATCGAGGAGAACACAGTTTCGCAGTATGCAGAGGAGGGGGGGGATGAGGGGGGGGGGAATGAGGTTTCAGAAACTGATAAACACATTTCCGCCATTCTACCTGCAACCTTGTTGGCAAGAGCTTCATAGTCAACATTCCTAGCATCATCAGAGGACGAAGAGGGGTCTTTGCGGCGAGATTCAAGCTGGACGGCAAACTCCCCGGACGTGACGAGCTCGAGAGTTTCGCGAACCCACATCTTGTCGCGCAAGAGCCTCAGTTTGGAGGGGTTCGTAGATGTGGTACCGAAAAGAGAAGTTATTGCCATCATATTATTTTTGTTCGGGCGGAAGGAGTGGGGAAGATGATTAAAGGCTAATGTTGTCGAGATGATAAGTAGCAGAATTAAGATTGCTGTCATCGAGTGCATGGCGAGATCTAAATCCCGTCTATTGAGACGAGACAAAAATTGCCATCATAATGATTCCTCCAATTTCGTTGTTCCTTTCTGCTCTGGGGTTGGCCCTATTCATTAAGGGGTTCTTTCTTCACCGTCACGAACTTCCGCATGTCTCAACTTGCTCTGATGTTCACGAGATGCTACATAATTCTTTGCATTTAAAGGAATCCTCGATGTCCACATTGACATCCCAAGGTTTAATATCCTCCTCCACTTCCACCCCTCCTCATTGCTGGTCACCAGCCCTCTCCACTGTTGATTCAGCTTTCCTTGTTGTTGTGGATGCTTTGCGGTTCGATTTTGCATCCACAAGGCTTCCCAAGCTCATGACCCGTTACCCCCCTGCCCCTGGTTCATCTTCCAGTTCCACGAAACTATACAAGTTCGTGGCTGACCCCCCCACGGTGACTACTCAGCGCCTCAAGGGTTTAACAACTGGTGGGCTTCCCACTTTCTCTGAAATAACGAAATCTTTCTCGGCTGGAGTCTTGGTGAGCGAGCGAAGCGAGCGAGCCTTGATGAATCTGGACCGTCCTTGAACAACCCCGTCCCTGAACAACCCCCTCGCACAAAAAGATGCGCCTGGCCGAACCCGCCACCGTGTCCAATTTTGATCGTCTAAAACCTCCATACATGTCTTGGAGTTAACGGGCCGATTCAGTGATTCGCCTTTTTTTGCCTTTTTTGATGAATCCCGCGAAATGGATACAGACGGCTGCATCCACTACTAAACTAACCCAATCAATTTCGTTCGGCTCGTTCGCCTCCCCCCTGCTCCATTAAAATGCAATAGACAGAGGACAATCTCATCGACCAGATTCACAAGAAATCCAAAAAGTCATTTATGTCCTTCGTGGGCGACGACACTTGGTCCGGTCTTTTCCCTACCCAGTTCGACGAGGCTCACCCTTACCCGTCCTTCAACACGCGCGACTTGAACACTGTTGACGACGGTGAGTCTCACTCAGTCTTCGCTTGCCTTGAGGAAGACGAGCATACGAGCCACTACTAAAACTAACATTATTATACTCGATTCAATTCACTTCGTCGCACCTTGTTCGCTCGGCGCAGGCTGTCTTCTCCATCTTCCGAGTATGCTCCGCCACAATCACACGGATTTGCTGGTCGCTCACTTTTTGGGCGTTGACCATGTTGGTCACACCTACGGTCCGAACGGGGTTGAGATGGTTGAAAAGCTCAAGCAGATGGACGATGTGTTGGTCGATATATTAGATGTGGTTGAGCAGAACGAACATGGGTGCTCTGTTGCCTTTGTGTTTGGAGGTGAGCGAGCGAACGATCGGAAATAACTACAGCCACCCACATCCATCCACTACTAAAAAAACTAAATTTAAACTAAACAAACCCACTCAATCTTTTGACTCGCTTCGCTCGGCGCAGATCACGGAATGACCGAGGGGGGAAATCACGGCGGCGGGTCGGACGATGAGGTCACCGCCGCCCTCTTCGTGCACTACTCTCCTGGCTGCAACCTCCCGACCTCTGGCACCGTCAACGGAGAAGAGATTGGAGACGTAGGAAACTCCGCGTTCGAGTTCGTTAACCAAATAGATCTCGTTCCGACCATTTCCCTGCTCCTTGGCGTTCCGATTCCGTTCCAAAACTTGGGATCGGTGATTCCCGAGCTCCTCCCTCTCCACAAACAAAGTGAAACAACTCACGCGCAGCAAGTTGCGATTGCGCTTGGTCTGAACGCGGCCCAAGTTTCTCGATACCTGAACGCCTACAAGAAGATCGCGAGCCTGCCAGCCAAGGAACTTGAAAAAATGGAAAACCTGCTGAGCGAGGCTGTGGTGAAGTTCGAGGAGGCGCTGGACGGGGACGGGGGCGGGGGCGGGGGGGACAGCATGGCGTATCGGGAAGCGTGCGCGTTGTTCAAAGTTTATCTGGCAGGGGTTACCGATCTGGGTCGGAAGGTGTGGACGAACTTTAATTTCTTGCTCATGAGTGCTGGACTGGTTTGCATTTTGCTCAGTTTGTTTCCGCTGGGGTGGTTGATTGTTTGGGGGGGAGGGAAGGTGGGGTTGGACGAATTTGTTGCGGGTGGATTGGTGACCTTTCATGCAATCCTACTCATCACGAGCAACAGCTACATAGAGAAGGAATCCGAGTTCTGTCAGCTTGGGTTGGTAATCATTTCCGGCTGCTTGCTGAGGCGAAAGGGAAAGGGAAAGGGAAATGGGGGCCTCAGCAACAACCCCCTCGTCATCCCTCTCCTCTCAATGCTCCACAAGTTACTGGTAGATGGACATGGCCAGGACGTTGCGCTCCATCGGTACGGATCCCACGACCCGAAAATATTTTCAGTTTTCATCCTCGCAATGATTTACATGAAATCGAAATTGGAGCAGCGGAAAGAGGTGTTTTTGTTGGACGTTCTTGCTTTGCTTTCGTTGGGAGCGTCGTGGTTGCAGAAATACGTGGGTGAGAAGGGCCACAACTTGGCACTTTTGTCGATGGCGATTTCAATTTTTTGCCTCCTCCGAAAAAGAACCAGCTGCGGGAACCGAGCCACGAACTTGCTCGTGGTTGTCATGGCGCTGACGGGTCCGTCGAGCGCGCCGAGCGCGCTGATGATGATACTCCAAATGAGAGCCATAGCAACCTGTGGGGGGAGCACTTTGGTTATCGCATCGCTGTTTCGACTTGCCACGAGGCAGATTTTTTTCATCACGGGACATGCGTGCAGCTTCAACCAGCTGCAGTACTCGGCAGCGTTTGTGTGGAGGGACGACTTTACGTGGTGGTCCGGGGCGCTGTCGCTCGGGCTGAACACCTTCGGATGGGAACTGGTCAGCACGCTGATGATTTGGGGGTTCGTGCTGGAGAAAAAGAGGGAGAGGGGGGGGGGTGGGAATGGAGGTGGTGGAGTGTTACGGTTGGATCACGCTGCTGGAGGTGGCCGGGAGCTGCATTTGCGTGACCATTCAGTGCCGGCATTTAATGTTGTGGGCTGTGTTCGCTCCGAGGTTCTGTTTCAGCGTGATTTTTAGTTTTTATCAGTGGGTGCCGATAGTGTTGATGGTGTTTGTGAAAGAGAGGGGGGAGGGGGGAAAGGGGGATCATAAATTGAAATAGAAATTTATTTAGAATAAATGAATTCAGGTTTTTTTTACTGGTTTATTGGTTTATGTATTTTTCTTTCACCCGTTTCCTCATTCCTTCTTCCCAGCCCTTGCTATGGTGGAGCATTTTTTAAGCCAAACAATTTTTCCGGCACATGTTTATGACCACAAGATGGTCGATTTCTTCCAGAGGGGGGTCCAGTTGGAACTCAAATTTCTCCTGACTTGGGCACACAATCTCGAGCTTGTCAAAGTAGTCGTTTAGGGGGTTTTGGAAGAAATATCCGACTGCTTCGGTCTGGCATGAGTCGCAGTACCAGAAGGGTGAACCAATGTTGGCGGGCGGGAACTCGACACAGGTCAGGAAGTTGCAAGACTGGCAGATCTTCAGGTCGCCGCCCAGGTAGAAGAGGGTGTAGGTGAGGAAAATCAGGGAGAACAGCATGAAGAGTCCGGTTGTTTGGGAAATGAGTTTCCTGTAGCGGGAGATGCAGGATCGCCTGGTGCGGGCGAAGAAGGCTTCAGTGTCAATTACTGAGTCGTCGAAGAAGGTTATGGCGGCGAGGATGCCGAACAAGAACCCGCCGAGGTGAGCGTAGTTGTCAACCAAGGGGGTTAGGCCAAGGATGAAGAAAAGAGCAATCTCGCAGAGGCTGAAGAAGAGGACGAACAACTGCGGAGAGGTTTTGGGTTAGTGAAGTGAATGTGAAAATTAAAAAGACAGAAAAGGAAAAAAAGGAGAATGCAAAATCAACCTTGCTCACTCACCTTTGACCTTCGCATGCCTGGAACAATCGTCTTGTCGAACAGCACGTCCGAGTTGACCCAAAATACGTCTACGAGAGTGGAACTGAGCAGGCCGAATATTCCCCCTGAGGCACCCACGGAACTTTGAAGCATGAGGGCGCTGAACAAACTCCCCCCGTAGCAGGAAATAATGAAAACTGCCGCAATCGTCAAGTGACTGTGAGATTGTTCCAGAGGAATCCCGTAAAGCAGCAACGCAAACATGTTCGACAAGTAGTGAATCACGCCGCCGTGCAGGAACCAGCACGTTGCGAGCCTCCAAGCCTCGCCCTCGTTGACGATTCTGTTTGCATCCAGCGACCCGAGCTTCACCAGCGTCTCATACGATGCACCGATCATTGGGTTGGTTTGGAGAGGCTGCGCCGAGCGTAGCAAAGCGAGGCGCATTTTTATGAAGGATCAGCGAAACGAGCTTTAGTAGCGGTGATGTGCCGTCTGTGGCCATTTCGCTCTCTCTCTTCGCTCGCTCACCTCCATCTTCCAGGAATTGTAAGCGAACGACACGAGCAACAGGACCGAGAACGCCAGAAAGGCAACGACGCTGAAAGTTGGAAAGATGAATGATGATTCCATCTCAAAATCGTAGTCGGGGGGCTGCGTTTGCTCAAGGGGGTGCTGGGGAGGGGGGCTGTCGAGACTCAGCCCTCTCTTCTCTTGGTCCTTTGTCTTTTTCCTGTGGAGAGCAAGAATACCAACGTTCTGCTCGCGGTTGCGCCGTCGCTCTGCGCTCTTCTGAGCAAACTTGATGTCCATGCGAATTCCAACAAGAAACTTGAACGCGGAGAGCGTTGAGCAGAAGGACTTTGGATTTTGGATTTGGCGTTTGTTTCTAGCCAGCTCGAAATACTGAAGCTTGGAGAGAAGGAAGGGGTCATGGGCTATTTTTGGAGCCAAGGTTGAACGACGCTCAATTAACTCTGGGGTGGAAATCACAGGCTTTGGGGAAAGTGCGTGTGTTTGTTTGCTGCTTTGGTGTGCTTGTTTCGTGGTGGAAGATTTCCTCGCGATTATTGGAGACACATTGAATGGGTGGTCGTCAAAGTTAGGACGCGAGTCGGGAGGTGAGGTTGGATTCCTGTTTCGGAGGGACGAGGAGCTGGGATTGTGGAGGAGTGGGGAGTGGTCGTTGAAATTCATTTGCTTGTTCTTCTCAATGTCATCTACAGAAATGTCTTCCTCCTCATAGGTCGTGTCAACATCAAGCTCATTCTGTTTACTCAACAGCAGATTGCTAGCTGCTTCAGCAGCAGCATTAATGGCTTCTTGGGTTCGTCGAAACTTTGATTGGTCCATTGTAGTTGCTTATTATCTCCTTTCTCCATTCCCCCTGTCGCAAAAACTTTTTCCATCTAAAAACTTTCTGTCGATGCAACAACACTACGAGGGCCAGCAGCCGAATGACGAGCGAGCCAGAATGCAGAAGGCTGCTCAGACCGAGATATCTGTCCAGTTGGACAAATCTCGCCCCAAAGGATTTTTCGACGGGTTGACTTCCGGTCTTGGCAGTTTGGGTTCGGGCGTTGGAGCTGGGGTTGGATTTGTGGTTGGGGCTCCCGTTGCAGGGGCGGTTATTGGACGACAAAAAGCTGGGGTCATTGGGGCCGTTGCTGGGGGTGTTGCTGGTGCTGTTGGGGGAGCTCTAGGTGGTGCAGCTGTCTTGGTCGGGGGCGCAATTGGAGCCACGGCAAATGTCGTCCGAGGGATCGTCGCAACCCCTCAATCGCTTGCCAGCGGTGGCAAGAGGTGGGATTGTGACAAGGGTGCTTTCGTTGTTGAGAACCTTGCTACTCAGCTTCCGCCTCCTCCCAACGATCTCGATATCATGTCCAAGTACACCACTCAGGGTGCCAAAAAACCCTCCCCGCAAACTTCCAGTTCGTCAGTCAAGGAGACTGAGCTCTATGATCACCTTGGCGTTGCCGTTGACGCCTCCGAAGCCCAGCTGAAAAAGCACTACTACCGCCTTGCGAGGGATAACCATCCCGACCGGGCTGGCGACTCTGCAGACGCGAAGAAGAAGTTTCAAGAGGTATCTGAGGCCTACCAAGTTCTTTCTGACCCGGAGCTGCGAGCAAAGTACGATAAGGACGGGGAGAGGTGAGCGACTTATATTATGGCTATGTTCCACTACTAAGCTAACCCACCCAATTCGTTTGGCTCGCTCGTTCGCAGTGGCCTCAGCTCTGATCGGACCGCATCCGCCGGTGATGATCAAGTTGGAGGTGCGTTGTTATTCACGTTTTTGTTCGGCTCGATGAAGTTTGAGCAAAACTGGATCGGCGTGACGCAGTTGACCAGAGAGGCGGAGGTCGAGAACGAAAGCAACCCAAAAATTTCCCTCGCCGATTCTGTCGAACTGCAACAGCGCCGAACCACGAGGCTCGCGCTGTTGCTGGCGAAGCGTCTCGACACGCATATTTCTCAAGGAGAAGTTTACGCCGACAACATGACGGAGTGGGAGTCGGACGCGCGGGAACTTGGGGACACCTCGTTTGGAGGAGAGCTGCTCGAAATCATTGGAACTGCGTACAAGCTGACGGCGATCAAGTTTTTGGGGAAGCTTAGGACGGGACTAGGGTTGCCATCCGTCAGCGACGCGATCAAATCTCGCAAAGCGTCCTACGGCCTGAACTCGAAGACTCGAGACGCGACCATCGGTACTCTGAAAACGACTCTCGAGGCGGCAAAGATTTCATCCAAGGCGGGAGATGAGGCTGCCGCCCAGCTCGATGATCATGGGAGGGGGGAAATCGAGCGTCAGGCGCAGGAGAAGATGCTCCCGCTCATGGTGCGGCTCCACCTCTATGCCACCGTGACGGATATCACCGGGACGCTCTACACCGTCGTCGAGAAGGTGCTGTACGACGTGGGAGTTGATAAGAAGAGGAGGGAGGAGAGGGCCAAGCTCTTGATCAAGGTTGGCAAAGTTTTCCAAGTTGGGGGGGTGGGCACGGTTGCCGAGACAGAGTACCCGAGCATGATCCAGGAGGCTAGCATGGCGGCGCAGCTCGAGACCATCTTGAGGCGTGACGCTGAAGAGTTTCATGCGGAGGTGTAGGAGTGGCTAAGGGAAGGGGAGGAGGTTGTTAAAGCTAAAGATAAGATAGCTACTAATTTGATTTGTTTAGGAAAATGAACAGCAGGAGCAACAAGATGCAAGCTCCCTTCTTGGCCAAACTGTTGAGGGTTCGGGATAACTCTATTCTAGGTGATGACTCCGGCGGACTAAATGATGATGATGATGATGATGTTGATGATGATGATGATGATGATGTTACCTCCTCCGCAAATTCCTCTTCTCCTTTTGCCTCTTCTAATAAATCGTTTATTACCAACACGCCGTCCCTCAGCATTGTCTCGTGGCAGACAAGACACTTGCCCTTGTGATTGTATTTGAACTTGCGACTGTTCGTCGCTAGTAGCTCCCGAGTTAATGTGGTGCACTCCATACCACCAATTTCTTTGGCATCGGTTAGCATGTGAATCTGGAGCGCTTGGACAAGCGCTTTGACCGTCCACTTGGGGGTCCACGACTCTGGGTGGTAAGAGGAGGCGGAAAGGCAAATGTCGACCTTGGGGATGAAGCGACCGGAGGGCGTGAGCATCTGGACCTTCGGGGGGGAGAGGGGGTAGTTCGACGGGAGGATGATCCGACCGTGGTACACTCCCTTCGAATACGGGGACGACGGCGCTCCAACGAAAGAAAAATGCCACAGGAGCAACGACTTTCTAAAGGGGCCGAGCACTATTGAAGTAGACGAGGAGTCAGGAGTTTTCTTTGGGTTGAACTTCTTGAGCTTTTGCCAGTCGTAACCATTGCCAGAGCGGCGACAGTCAGACCACTCAGATGATATTCTGCGGAGGACACCGGAGGAGGAGGAGGAGATTTTGGGGGGTGTTGTAGAGTTGGAGAGGTTCAATAGGGAGAGAAGCTGGAGGAGGAAAAGGAGTGGTGGCATGATCAGCTAGTTGGTGGGTGGTGGAGCTCTCGCTGGTATTTGCTCTGTGGAGGGTTCTTGGTATGGCGTAACTTTGCCAGACGTTGTTCTTTTGAAAGCTTCATTTGGATGTCACATTTCCAATATAAAAGCCCTTCACGTACTCAGCACACCATTTGACCAATTCTCCGTTCTCCTGCCTTGCCCCAGCAACCCACCTGCCATCCTCTCCCCCTTCTCGTTTGAGATATTTTCACGAGCATATCCTTATGCCTTCCAATGAGCACCACAAGTGGCTCAAGAAGCGTGATTGGCCCGCTGTACAATCTGTCATGAATGTTGCAACTCGGGACGTAGATTTGCTCAAGAGAAAGTACAGGGAGAGAGATGAGCATGGACGACTGCCACATCATTGGTTCGCAGCGAAAGCTCAGACACACACACATATTCTTGCCAGTGTGGGCGTGGACTCGATTGGCTTCAATCCAGAGGCCCTCACCACACGAGACAAGGAAGGCGAAACTCCCCTCGACATTGCCCGTAGGAGTGGAGCCTGTGCTGAGATCATCGGCTTGCTCTCCCTCACTCCCGAGGAAGTTCGTTCGTTGGGTTGGAAGGGGATGTACCGCTTGTACGCACCAGTGACTTATTGGGTGGAGGAGATGATTGATTGGATCAACTCACGATCGTGGGTAGACTGCCACAAGTTCATCAATGAGCACGATGACGAGTTGGTGCGTGAATTGCTCAAATTCAACAATTCTAATCTTCTTCGAGAGGTCGCTTGCTTTGGGCAGGCATATACCGAGTCCCTCGTGTTCCTTACTCTTCGAATGATCCATCGGCATCCACATTCCCTCACCACTAAAAGCATCCATGGCAGCATAGCCATCCAGTATGCTGAGCACCCCCAATTCAATGCGTGCAGAGAGATCCGAAAGGTCCTCCGCCTCACCCCCAAGGACATCTCCTCCACCCCTTTCCCCACCCTCCTCCTCCAATCCCTCCCCTCCAAGCACCACGAGATCTATGGCACCTACAACACCGTCTGCAAGTTCATCAAGCACATGAAGTACGACAAGGCTGAACTGGTCGAAATTGAGGCCGTCCTCAAGCCGGCTCGCAAGTGCGATGTCTGCAGCTCCCTCCCCGCCAAACCTTGCGCCCGGAGCAAGAA
>Ga0302114_10001050_pt1 | contig 18734 bp, 20 predicted proteins | sample AG5_Surface_MG_FD_203107 | JGI IMG/M metagenome (GOLD analysis project Ga0302114, IMG submission 203107) | Marine microbial communities from Western Arctic Ocean, Canada - AG5_Surface | ecosystem: Environmental > Aquatic > Marine > Oceanic | place: Canada: Western Arctic Ocean | collected...
AACAAGTCACAAACCCCCCCCCCCCATCAAATAAAAAGAAGTTCAAGTTCACAGATCACAGCGACTCGACCAGATCGTTCAACATCAAAGGAACAACGTTCCGAATCAGCAACATATTCAGTCCGCTTGGCATCGTGGGCAAGGGAAGCTACGGAGTGGTGTGCGCTGCGACAGACGACCTCCTCGGTGGTCGAGTCGCAATCAAGAAAATAAAGCCCATCTCCGGCGACTCGTGGGACGCGAAGCACGTCCTCAGGGAGCTGCGGCTAATGAGGCAGATGGAGCACCACCCGAACGTAATCAGCCTGCTCGACCTCAACATCGTCGAGGCGATGGACGAGCTTTACATTGTCATGGAGCTGATGGACAGCGACCTGCACAAAATCATCCAGTCCAAGCAGGGGCTGTCAACGGCGCACTGCCAGGTGCTCATGAAGCAGGTGAGCGCTAACCCACTCCTAACCCACTCCTAACCCACTCCTAACCCACTCCTAACCCACTCCTAACCCACTCTTGCTCTCGCGCTAACCCTAAAAATGCGCCTCGCTTCGCTCGGCCAGATTCTTCGTGGCGTGAACGCGCTGCACCAGAACAATATTCTTCACAGGGACCTCAAGCCGGGGAACATTCTTGTGGGGAAGGACTGCCAGGTGAGGATAACGGATTTTGGGCTGGCTCGGTCCACGAGCGCGTTTAAAAAAGCTAAAATGAAGGTTGAGAAAAAGGCCGCCTCAAATCAAGACGATGACCAAAACCAAACCAATGACAATGACAATGACAACGACAATGACAATGACAACGACAAAGACAAAGACAATGACAACGACAACGACAACAACAACAACAATGCCACCTCAAATCCAGCCAACAACATGACGGAATATGTTGTTACACGGTGGTACAGGTGTCCCGAGCTCCTCCTCGCCCCCCACGTGGCCTACACCAGCGCGGTGGACCTTTGGTCCGTCGGCTGCATCCTGGCGGAGCTTATCCTCCGCACCCCTCTGTTCCCCGGCCGCTCGTACGTTCACCAGGTGCAGCTAATCCTGGACGCGATCGGCACCCCCCCCGAAGGGAGCGACATGGGCTTCGAGCCGCGGGCCGACGCTGCGGCTTACCTCGCACGGCAGAAGAGCCAGCCGGGGAAGCCCTGGAGCAGCTTCTTCCCAGGGGCGGACGCAAACGTTGTTGATCTGATCAGCCACCTGTTGCTATTCAACCCGAGGAGGAGGTACGACTCGGGGGACGCGCTGGACCACGCGTACTTTGTTGGAGCGCCGGCGCTGCCGTGCGGGGAGGAGAGCAAGACTCCGGGGGGGTCGCTAGGGAAGCCGCCTGTGGAGGTTGACTTTGACTTCGATAACAACGACACGGAGCTCCTCGTATTGAAGGAGCTTATTAGAGGGGAGGTTCAGATTTTGGGGGACAGGAATAGAGACAAGAGGGATAAGAGGAGGGCAGAGTTGTTGGAGAGAGAGTTGGAGGAATGCAGGATACACGCACCACTCAGCAAGAAAAAGAGCAGCAGGAGCAACAGTAAAAACAATAGCAATAGCAATAGCAATAGCAATAATAAGATTAGGAAGGGGCCTGAAGTTCCAACAGCAAAAGCGACAGTGGCAGAAACAGCAACAGCAAATGCATCCACGACCTCACTAACTGCTGGAAAATCGCCAATGGAACTGGCCAGGAGCGAAAGCAAAAAGAACCTGCTGAAGAAAAAGAAGAGCGGGAAGAATTTTACGGCAATTATGGCAGCGGAAAGAGCTGCTGCTGGGGATAAATCTTCTTCGAATTCTTCTTCTTCGGCTAGTGTAGCGGGGGTAGACCCGAGGCTGGTGAAGGTGGGGAGCCACGGGAGGCTGATTGATAAGGGGAACGGGACGGGCGTGCAGGGGATCAATATTCAGCAACCGCAGCAAGGGCAGTCCATAACCAGGGCGAAGTTGGAGAGTGCAATTCTCGAGGGTATGAAGAGGTAAACAAAGTAGATTTTTCATGTACATTAATCTTTTACTTCGGTTTCCACCTCGTTGGAGTGATCTGGACGGGGAGATGGGCAGGGGATAGGAAGGAGAGGATAACGGATGCTACGTTGTAGCCGCCGTTGTAAACGCACTCGCCGAGAAGTCTAATGGTGAGGGCGTGGGTTGAGGTGTTTTCGTTTGGCTCCAAAAACGACACAAACTCCCACTTGTAGACGATGTGGAGAATGAGGTTGAGAATGGGGGTGAGGCCCGTGAGATGGTACTCTCGGCAGGGGGTGAATCTAACCGTGTGGTCTTCGTTCGCCGAAACAATGTAGTTGGAATCGGCCGTGACGGTGAGCTGCCAGGGGGTGAATTCCTGCTCGAACGTGTGCTTGAGCTCGAAAGTCTCAGCATCCCAGATCTTCATCGTATCGTCGTGACCGGTACTGACAAGAATACGCCCGTTGGGGGAGTATGAGACGCTCTCGACGTAATCGGTGTGAGCCTCGTCGATGCTCTTCACCAAGCTTCCATCGGCAGGGTTCCAAAATTTGATGGATTTATCGCTACTTCCCGAGCAAAGGAGTTTGCAGTCGGGAGAGAACGAGAGGGAACTGACGCAATGGGTGTGGCCCTCCAAAGTGTGCGCTAAGATGGCATTTCCCTCGTTGAAGCTGTAGAGGTTGATGAGCCTGTTGTAGCTTCCAGTAGCCAGCTGCTTGCCGTCGGGGGAGAAGCACACTGCACAAATAATATCTACTCGTGTGATCCAATATCTACTCGTGTGATCCGCAAGCACTTGCACTCTCGCCCACTCGCCACCCTCCCCCGGCTCCGACCAAATCATCACCTTCCCATCATCACCACCAGAAGCAAAGTGGGAGCCTGATGGAGAGACGGTGATGCATCTAACATTACCATTGTGCGCCACCAAGGTCTGGACCAACTCGAGGGAAGGGCTGAATACCTTCAAGTTGAGACCCTCACCAAAGCCACAACAACCACAAGCCACAAGTGAGCCATTCAGAAGATAGCAAAGACCAAAAACACCATTGGCAAACACATTGTCAACTCGATATTCTACCTTGTTGAAGCTGGTCGAGTGGATGATGATTGACCCACTCAAACTACCCGATGCCACATGGCCGCTACTCCGCAACGCCAAGCAATATACAGGATCATTATGCCCGTGGAGGAGCTGTTCGTCCAACCTCACAATCATAATTGAGATTGGAAGGGTGGGGTGTTATGAGGGCTTAGGGGGTGTATTTCTGGGCTACTGGGAGCTAGGAACTAGGTCCGGTCCGAAAAGTGAGCTCGTGGTGGTTATTTTATGTGAATTGTGATATTCACGTACTGGTCACCTGGTTGGAGAACATTTTGGATTTCGCCTATTATCGCTCGTTTTAGCTTCTACAGGTACTACCGGCCCCAAACGCCACCCCAGCACACTATTCTAACCCAATTATCTTGCCTGCACCATACTAGCTCATTATCTCATCTCTCCCCTTCTCGTTTGAGATCTTTTCACGAGCATATCTTTATGCCTTCCAATGAGCACCACAAGTGGCTCAAGAAGCGTGATTGGCCCAATGTAGAAATTGCCTTGTCTAACCCAGATCGGGACGTAGATTTGCTCGCAAGAAAGTACAAGGAGAGAGATGAGCATGGACGACTGCCACATCATTGGATGGCAGCGAAAGCTCAGACACACACACATACTCTTGCCTATGTGGGCGTGAGTTCGATTTACCGGAATTACGAGGCCCTCACCACACGAGACAATGATGGCGAAACTCCCATCGACATTGCCAGTAGGAGTGGAGCCTGTGCTGAGATCATCGGCTTGCTCTCCCTCACTCTCGAGGAAGCTCATTCGTTGGGTGGTGATGAGATGCTCCGCTTGTACGCACCAGTGGCTTATTGGAGGGGTGAGATGCTTGGGTGGATCCAATCACGATCGTATGCAGACTGCCACAAGTTCATCGACGAGCACGATGACGAGTTGGTGCGTGAAGTGCTCAAATACGACAATTCATATCTTCTTCGACAGGTTGCTTGCAATAGCCAGGTATACAGCGAGTCCCTCGTGTTTCTTGCTCTTCGAATGATCTATCGGCACTCACCTTCCCTTACTACCAGAGATCCTCTTGGTCAGCTAATTGTTCAATATGCTGAGCACCCCCAATTCGATGCGTGCCAACAGATCCGCAAGGTCCTCCGGCTCACCCCCAAGTACATCTCCTCCATCCCCTTCCCCACCCTCCTCCTCCAATCCCTCCCCACCAAACACTACGAGATCTACGGCCCCTACAACACCGTCTGCCAGTTCATCAAACACATGAAGTACGACAAGGCTGAGCTGGTCGAAATTGAGGCCGTCCTCAAGCCGGCCCGCAAATGCGACGTCTGCAGCTCCCTCCCCACCAAGCCTTGCGCACGGTGCAAGAACACGTTCTACTGCTCCGCCGAGTGCCAGAAATCGGCGTGGAAGAAGCACAAGAAGACGTGCAAGGCGCCGACGGGGGTGGCGGCGACTGAGGCAGAATTGCGGGTTTTGCACAAGGGGATGCACTTCCTGAACCGGTGCATTCAGGAGAACGGGGCTGGGGACGGGCCTACAAGTGTTGTACTGGAGTTCCTGGTACCTACTAGCGCGATGTAGAGTAGAGTTAAGTTGTTGTGAGTTGGGTTTAAAGAGAGCTGTTTTTTCTTCTTCAATTTATTTCCTTCCCACATTCAATTTCAACCCCCATCCCATCCCCTCATTGTTTCGTAACTTTAAAAGTGAATAGGCTTGTCGTACGTATCCATACATGCCTCCTTGAACGCCTCACTCAACGTCGGGTGAGCGTGGCAGGTTCGCGCAATGTCCTCGCTGCTAGCTCCGTATTCCATTCCAATCACCCCCTCAGCAATCATTTCTCCAGCATTCGGGCCGATGATATGCACTCCCAGAATCCTATCGGTCTCCTTGTCTGCCAAAACCTTGACGAAGCCCTCGCTGCTTCCGTTGGCCCTGGCACGGCTGTTCGCCGCAAATGGGAAGTTGCCCTTGTTGAATGAAACTGTGGACGAGCAAGCCAAACGAATTGAGTGGAATAATGTTAGCTTAGTAGTGGATGGATGTAGCCACATCCATTATGTCTGTAGCCATTTCGCGCACTTTATCGCGAGTATGGTCGTCATCCAAAAGGCTCGCTCGCTTCGCTCACTCACCTCCGGCCTCCTTCAGCTCCTCCTCGGTCTTTCCAACGCTGGCCACCTCGGGGTAGGTGTAGATCACTCCCGGGATGGCGTCGTAGTTGACGTGCCCAGCGAATCCGGCAATTGTCTCGATCGCGGCAATGCCCTCCTCCTCGGCCTTGTGCGCGAGCATGGGCCCGTCGATGCAGTCACCGATTGCGTAGATGCTCGGCACGGCAGTCTTGAAGTGCTCGTCTACCTCGATGCGCCCAAGTTTATCGGTCTGAATTCCCATGTCCTCGAGGCCGAGCCCTTCGGTGTACGGGCGTCGGCCGGTCGCCACGAGTACGATGTCGTAGGTCTGAGCGAGCGAAGCGAGCGGTGTGGGTTAGTTAAGTAAAGTTAGTTAAGTTTTTTAAAGTTAGGTTTAGTTAATTTGTATGTGGATGAAATTGTGGCTCACTCACCTCCTGCTTTTCATCACCCCCGGCAGCCTTCTCAGTAGTTAGCACCACGCCATCGCCAGTTACTTCACTGGCGGTAACCTTCGTTTTCATTTTAAACTTGAAGCCCTGCTTCTTCAGCGTTGTTTGGAACTTCTTGGTCAATTCCTTGTCCATTGCCGGGCACACTCGATCCATGAACTCAATCACGTCCACCTGGGTCCCCAGCCGGCTCCAAACACTTCCCATCTCGAGCCCAATCACGCCACCTCCGATCACCGCCATTTTCTTGGGGATTTCAGCAATGTCAAGGGCGCCGGTGCTATCGACAATCTTCTGCCCAGCGTTGTCCACGGGCACTTGGGGAAGGGGGGACACCTCACTGCCAGTGGCGATAAGAATGTTTTTCGTGTCGAGAGCGAGAGACTCCCCAGCGCCGCCAGTCAGGGCAACGTTGACTGTGTTGGGGCCGGTAATTTTTCCATGCCCCTTCACATAGTCGACCTTGTACTTCTTGAGGAGATGCTCAATACCCCCAGTCAAGCCCTTGACGGTTTTAGTCTTCTCAGCCATCATTTTAGTTACATCCATTGACACAGAGGCGGGGTCAAACACAATGCCGTGGTCGGAGAAATGGTGCTGCAGATCGTGGTAGTGGTGGGATGATTGAAGGAGGGCCTTGGAGGGGATGCACCCCACATTCAAACACGTCCCACCTAGGGAGCCACGGGACTCAACGCAAGCCGTTTTCAGCCCAAGCTGGGCAGCCTTGATGGCTGAGACATAGCCTCCAGGCCCTCCCCCAATCACCACAACATCATACTGCTCCGCCAGGAGGGGAGAGGACGAGGTAAATGCGCATGCTCGCGCAGCCAAAGGCCGTGCGAGGGATCGAGTAGTGTGTGTGAGAGATAGCATGCCAGAATGTGAAATGGACTCAAAGTGTCAAATGATGAAATGAACTGAAAAATAAAATAAAATTCATAGTCAAAATCGAAGGTCAACCCCCAACCTAACCTATCTGAAGTAGTCGCGAGTAGTAATCTGCGAAAGAGACTAGAAAAAGCTTTTGTATGTCCACCAAATGCCCCAAATGCGACTCAGCAGTATACCCGAATGATGCACAAATCACATTAGACACTGTGAAGTTCCACAAAAGCTGTGCAAAATGCGCCGATTGCTCTTGCCAAATCACTCTCTCCAATTTTACCAAGAACGGCAACGAATTACTGTGCAAGACACACTATGTGAGCGAGCGAAGCGAGCGCGCGTTGACATTGACGTTGAAGTTGACGTTGACATTGATGTTGACATTGATGTTGACATTGACATTGATGTTGACGAGCATACCCCCCCCCTTCCACTCGCTCAGCTGCATTATCCGTCTTAAGTGCTGTATTGGCAGTTTAATGATGGCTCAGACATAATAAAATGGCTACATCCACTATTAACAAACCCGTCATTTCTTCTCGCTTCACTCTTTTCGCTTCATCTTCTTAAAAATGCGCACAATCTCGCTTCGCTCGGCGCAGTTCAAGCGATTCAACGAGACGAATTCATACACGGGAGGCGACAACTTCAAGCACAAGACCAGCAGCGATTTGTCCCGTGGAGAGAGTTTGAGCTCGTTTAGGGGATCGAGCGTGAGCTCCCTGGGGAGCGTTGCGACGGTTGAGGAGGCGGAGAAGGACATGGCGAAGCTCTCCACAACAACTGAGGCGGGGGCGGGGGCGGAGGCGGGGGCGGAGGCGGAGGCGGAGGCGGAGGCGGTGGAGAAGGCGGACGAGGCAGTACTTGCTGGAGGGAGCATTTTCAGCGGAATGGTTCCTGATCCACCACCCCAAGCGGAGGCGGAGGCGGAGGCAGCATCTTCTCCAACAATGTCGATAAAGGAGCGCATGGCGGCCTTAGATAAGAGCAATAGCAGTTCTCCTGTGGGGGGCGCGACTCGAGAGTCGTCGACATCTGCGACCTCAGCAGTCTCGCTGAAGGACCGCATGGCGAGCTTCAACAACGGCTCGTCAGCCTCCAACAGCTGCGGAAAATGCACGAAAACAGTCTATCCCAACGATCCTCAGGTTGTTCTAGATGGGACGAAGTACCACAAGGCATGTGCCAAGTGCGAGGACTGCTCGTGCCAGATCACCATTGCCAATTTCACAAAGGCGAAGGAGTTGCTTCTTTGCAAAACTCACTATTTTGAAAGGTGAGCGAGCGAAGCGAGCGAGCCTTGTGACAGAAGAGTGCGCAGCGACTAACCCACTCCTAATTCACTCTTGCTCTCGTGCTTCGTTGAAAATGCGCCTCGCTTTTCGCTCGGCGCAGGTTCAACAAGACGAATAGCTACATTGGTGGTGACGACTTCAAGCAAAAATCCAGCAGCGATTTGTCAAAGGGATCGGTGGGGTCAGCGTCATAGGGTGGTGTGGGGCAAAATGGGGGGACAGTACGGGGGGACAGTACGCAAGGTTGTGAGGGACGGGACGAAGAGAGGGGAAATAAAATGTAACGAAACGGCTATTGTGATGGAAAAAATAAAATCAGGCATTCTTGAACTTCCCCTTACTTATTATAGCCGCCAATCTCGCCTTTTTCTCGCCTTTCTTTTTTGCTATTTCCTCATCGGTCACCGCGTTTACGCTCCCCTCCCCCTTAGTGTCGTCGTTTTGGTCAGCCTTCTCCTTCTTCTCCTTTGCCACCCTACTGTCGATCCCCTTCTTCTTCAGGAACTCTTGCGTTTGCTTGGTCATTGGCCGGCCTCTATATCCCTCGCCGTTTTCAATATTCTTCTTCCCCAGCAGCAAGTAGTCGGGCTTTTCAGACAGAGTCCTGGTGTCCTTTTTTATATTTTTCTGGCGCGAACGCACCTTAGGTCGATTCTTCTTACCACCGGTGAGTGTCGCTTCGTTATTGGTGAGAGATGACATTTCGGTTGGTTTTAAGGTTGTAGGTTGTCTTTTGGGTTTTGTTGTTGTTTCTTCTGTTGTTGTTGGTGTGGTGGTTTCCTTATGGTTGTTCTCCTTATGGTTGTTCTCCTTATGGTTGTTCTCCTTATGGTTGTTCTCCTTCTTCTTTTTCTTCTTCTCCTCCTTCCCCCCCTTGCTCTTCTCCTGCTTCTCCTGCTTCTCCTTCTTCATCTTCTTCATCCTTATCACAGCACCAAGCTTCGTGCCAACATCCTCCCCCTCAGAATCTTCACCCTCGCCATCACTACTACCATTCCCCACCAATACCTCGTCATCACCTCCCCCAAACCGATCCGCCATTTCACGCTCTTTCCGAGTTCCTGCAGCCTTTTTCACCACCTTCTTTGAAAGGCTTTCGTTTCGCTCTTGCTCCTCGAGCGACAATTCTCTGCCACTTTTGCTGCGTTTTCGCTTTTTAGATGAGCCACCATTGAGGATGGCGTTGACCGGGTCCACAGAGGAGGAGGTTGTGGAGGTTGGTGGGGGACCAAAGAAAGCATCGATCGGATTTAAGGTCATGTTCAGCTTCTATTTTTGTGCGCTGGGTCGTTGGAGGGTTAGGGGTGGAGGAAGCGTTTGTTTCGAAACAATAAATACACGTTTGGACCTTCTTCAATAGTATTTAATTACAACTATAATTTTAAAACTTTAAACAAACCTTTTACCATGTCGAGCCGCACGGAAAAGCTCAAGGCTCTTCGAGCAAAGGCCGAAGCTTCCACAGCTTCCTCAGCTTTGTACACGTCCAATTCAGAACCTTTGGCTTCGTCTACAACTGCATTGAATTTCCGCAACTATGTTCCCAAGGATGAGACCCTCGAATCAAACGATGCTGAGCCCTCAGCTGAGCCCTCAGCTGAGCCCTCGGACGAGGCCTCAGATGAACCCTCGAACAAGAGGCGAAAGGTCGAAGAGAAGACGCCTATGCAGCTTGCCCTTGAGGCTTCTAGGGTTTCGTCGAAAGCGGCCACTCCTTCCTCTGACATAGCTGCTCTAGCTCCTAAGAAGATTAACTGGGACCTGAAGAGAGATTGCTTGGCTATGGTTGAAAAGTTGGAGAAGAGGACACAGAAGGCGATCATTGGGATGCTCCGAGAACGTTTGGAGAACGAGGCTAATAGTGGTGATGAGGATTTGGATTGATGATTTGGATCAAAAAAAGTAGATAGCTAAAGCTGAATTTCCTCTAGAGTATCAAGTCTACTATATTTACTCCCTTTTCCCTTTCTGCCTTCTCCCGCTCCTTCATGAACGCTTCCTGCCTGCCTACCGCTGCTCCGCCTCCGACAACCCTCAAAATATCGCCAATCTCCCCCTTTCCCAGTACTTTATACAAGCTCAGAAGCCTCTTGTCGAGCTCTGCTGGCGACAACTTGATTGAGAGCTTTTTCGGCGATGAAATTATCTCATCAAAGTCAAAATCGATGTCGAGCTTCTTGTCCAGTTCGAGTAGGATTTTGTCCTTCACCCACTTGGGTAGCAGTCGGCCGCTGCGACTGCTGTTGATTTCGTCTCGGAGCGTTGCCCTGAACTGCATGTATTGCTTCCTTGCCCGGTACAGATTTTTTATCACGTCGGTTTGTCGATCGGGGGGTATCAGGGAGGGCACATTGACATTCACATTCGCGTTGATTTGGGAACTTTCCTTATCACGCAAAATTAGACTCGCCACAACCAACCGCTCGGTCGCTGCTTCCCAGCTCAAAACTCTCCGCAGTTCTTCCGTCATTACTTCTGGCTCGTGCGATAAAGCGTAGAGCAACCTGCACCGAGCGGCAAAAATAGTTAGAGGTTGTCCATCAACTCTTCTGTCACAAGGCTCGCTCGCTTCGCTTCGCTTCGCTTCGCTTCGCTCGCTCACCTCTCCACAAATTCTTCCTTACTGCTGAACGTCAAGCAGTTCGGAAATTGAACGAAGAATGTGTTGCTAGGGTGAGCTGGGACGACCACAAACTTTCCCATTGCCAGTGCCTCGCTGACTGTCGTGCAGAGAACTTCTGTTATCGACGGATTGATAAATATTTGGTGAGATTTTGCCAAGTTGGAGTGGTCCGTAGGGGGGTAAAACGTCATGTTGATGTGGTGGTTGGAATTCGCAAGTTGCTGCACGAACGAATTGGGTGGAATAATGTAATGTCAGTCGTACATTTAAAACTCGCCATGAGCACGCTCGCTCGCTCACCTCAAGCTCGTCACGATCAGGGCCGTCACCATACAGGTCGACTGGCAACGTTAAATTTTGGGTTGCGGACGCGTACTCGAGGAGTTCCATTAGGTGTGGGATTCCTTTCGACTTTAAGGTCTTGCCGATGAAGTAAACGTTGTTGTTGTTGTTGTTGTTGTTGTTGGGGGGGGGGGCTTTTTTCCCGATTTGGAGAAACGTGTTACGAACCCCGTGGACGTTCGACACGCACTCCTTCTCTTCTGCAAAACTTCCCAAGGTGCTACTCAACATTACTACCCTGTGGCAGTGGGCTCTTATCATCCAACTGCACAAAAGCCTCATCCCAGGTGCCCTCACAACCGCCATTGGCTGCTCGTTGGCGTAAGCGAAGTAATTCGTGTGCACGATTCCAACAACGTGAGGAAAAAGAGTCGTCCACTCCGTGTTCGTAGGGGGACGATACCAGTTCAAGTGCTCCGGCTCCTCGAGAATGCAAATTGAAGACTTCGCAATGCTTGGATCGATCAAGGCTGTTATGTCACCCATGCTGTAGATGCTGTTTTCAAGCGGATTCACCCAAGCGGTGTACCACAATATTTTAAGATTTTTTGCTGCGTAGGGGAGGCAACAAACAAACATCAACCATTCCCGTATATAGTTTTCCTGCTCATTCGCAGTGTCGAAATTGAATTCAGGTTCGGAGCCATAGATTAGACGACGGTCCGAGAGCCGCTCCAGCCAAGGGAGGAGAAGCGTCACAGTGCTGTGCTCGACTGCTCGGGCTGGGGTGACAAGGTGGGCGGCACGCTGCAGAGGATTCACTGCAGTGCCGGTCATCCATGGAAGCGCCGCGGTTGTTACTACGAAAATCGATCTTGAGGGGTCGCCAATGTTTGTGTGGGGGGAGATGGTGGGGTCGCGAAAGAAGGCATTTGAGAGAAGGTTCGAGAATCCTAGAAAGAAGAGCAAACCTTGCATTTGTGTTATCTGGGTCGGTTTCAGATGAGATATATGTCGGTTTCAGATGAGATATATACTTTTTAAACTAGGATTGACACCATCAAAAGTTTAAATTTTTCAAACCAATCAAAAGATTTGGATTTTAAAAATTGTCTTCCTTACGCCATCTTCGCACTTTCGACACTTAAATACCCAGCACACATTTCAACGATTGTTCCATTCCCCCAGCCAATTTTTTTGCACATTCACACTTTGTCTTCATAATCGTCGTCGACTTTAATCAAACCAACAATTCTTAAAATCAGAAAAACACACACACAAGATAGATTTACACAATGGAAAAGCAAGAAATAATAAACCAAACGTCACTACGGTTGCCAACGTCTCCGATCCGAGTCACGCCACCTTCTCAGCATTATGTTACAAAAGCAGCCATCTGTAGCCCGATTGAATCTCAATTCTCCATGCCACCTCCTCCCCCGAAGCTATCCTCCTCGCTACCACCAAATTCAAACTCACCTCAGTTCCAGCAACCCCGTAGAACCTCCACCTCCCCCTCAGCTAAATCCTCCTCCCCATTCACACCCACGACCACATCAACAACCACAGCAACAAGCAACAACAGACCGACAAACCCTGCAATTTCCACACTAATTCAAAATTCGAAGCGCGCGGCTTCTTCTTTGTTTTTGGTGCTCCATTCTGAGGCTTGCACCTCTCCCAATTGCCAAACCCTCGGTTGCGCTCAAATGAAAAATATACTCCACCACATAACTTCGGGCCAGTGCTCTGTTGGCCCCGGATTCGATTGTCCTTACAAGGGTTGCAATTCGACGAAGAAGCTCATTTCTCACTACCGAAAGTGTCGGATAGAGCGTACGAGAGCGACCAAGGACAGGCCGTACAACTGTCTGGTTTGTTCTTTTTTGAAGTGAGTTTTTTTTGTGTATTTCACGCCCTTTCCCATTCACTAATCTAACACCACCACACCACCACCTCATCCACCACTACCACCTACACCCAAACAGACGTGACTTCAGCTACAATACGGAGCTCTTCAACCGACGAAAGCCAACCCAGGGCCTGCCTCCTGCCCAATCCCAAATTCCTCGCATTATTTCCAGTAGTTCCGCCAAGAATGTCACGCCCCTCTCCCCAAACACCCAGAAGAAGAGAAACCGTTCTTTCTCCCATAGTGACGTCGACTTGATTAAGTCTGCCGACACGAGCAACAACCAAAACGTTGACAGCGAGGATGCGGATGGCGTGGGCGAGGAAGAAATAGGCGAGGAGGTTGATGTCGAGGGAGATGGTTGGAACGGCAATTACAAACTATCTACCGCAAACATCAACAACAGCAGCTTCCGACGACGATCGTCCTCCTGCGGAGTTTTCGACGACATCGGAGGAATGGGAATTGGAAAGTCAATCAGGGAAGAAGACGAGGAGGATGATTTGTCCTCCATCGGTTCCAAGTCGTCTGCAGCGTCCAACAGGTCCAGGAGCGTTTCCTTTGACGTGCCTCCCTAGTAGAAAAAAAAGTATAAACAAAAATAGGTTTTGTAATCTTGTTCTCTAATATCACCTTCTCCTCGGAAGTTTCAATTTGTTTTTGTTTTTTTGACAATTTTATGAAATCGCGTGTTCTCCCTCAGAGTCTTTCTTCGGCTCTTGCTCCAACTATGCATTTGACGCAAACTTTCTATATCCGCTCGCTGCTGAGCGATTTCTGCACAATTAGAGCTCGCGCATGAACTTCATCAAACTTTCAGGGTCGCGCTTCCATCTAGTGGGGGTGATCTGGATCTGGATCGGGAGGAGGGCTGGGGAGATGAAGGACAGGATCTCGGAGGTGACGTTGTAGCCGCCGTGGTGCACGCACTCGCCGAGATTTCTCACAATATCAGCCAATTCTAGGGAAGGAGGGAGACAAATTCCCAATTGTAGACGATGTGGAGAACGAGGTTGAGGATGGGGGTGAGGCCCGTGAGGTGGTACTCTCGGCAGGGGGTGAATCTAACCGTGTGGTCTTCGTTCGCCGAAACAATGTAGTTGGAATCGGCCGTGACGGTGAGCTGCCAGGGGGTGAATTCCTGCTCAAACGTGAGCTGGTTGGTGATGAATTCCTGCTCGAACGTGTGCTTGAGCTCGAAAGTCTCAGCATCCCAGATCTTCATCGTTTTGTCGTCACCGAGAGGTGTGAGCTGGTCGATGCTCTTCACCAAGCTTCCATCGGCAGGGTTCCAAAATTTGATGGATCTATCGTAACTTCCCGAGCAAAGGAGTTTGCAGTCGGGAGAGAACGAGAGGGACATGACCAAGTTGGTGTGGCCCTCCAACGTGTGCGCCAAGATGGCATTTCCCTCGTTGAAGTTGTAGAGTTTGATGGAATGCTTCCAGTAGCCAGCTGCTTGGAAGCACACTGCACGAATTCCATAAGTGTGATCCTCAAGCACTTGCACTCTCGCCCACTCGCCACCCTCCCCCGGCTCCGACCAAATCATCACCTTCCCATCCCATCCACCAGAAGCAAAGTGGGAGCCTGATGGAGAGACGGTGATGCTACGAACACCATCATCGTGTCCCACCAAGGTCTGGACCAACTCGAGGGAAGGGCTAAGTACCTTCAAGCCCCGTTACCGTTACCAAAAGACCAAGGACACTTCCGCAAAAACATTGTCAGCTCGTTATTCTACTTTGTTGGAGCTGGTTGAGTGGATGATGATTGACCCGCCCTCACTTCCGATGCCACATGCCCGTTACTTTGCGACGCCACGCAATATACAGGCCCAGGATGTCCCAGAATTGATTGCATTTCCAGGGAGCGTTGTATAAGAACATTTCAGCTAAATTTTTTTTTTTCAATTTTTTTTTTTTTTACTCTCCTTCTCACTTCACACCCACCCACACACAAAATTAATATATATCATGGTCAATGCCGTCTGCGGACAAGGATATGATTCCTGCTCCACCAGAATTGGGGCTGTTGAGTTTGGCTTTGCGGTGTCCTTTCCTCTCCTCTTCCCCCTCTTTATGTTCTTCTGCCTTCACAGGAAATCAATTTTTGGCGAGGAATTCCTCACCAACGTGGCCAACCGTTCTCGCAGCTCCTACAATGCGGCTCAGTCTGCGCTCCAGGGGTCGCACAATTTCCGACGTCGCCAGTCTCATGCTCCAGCTGGTAAGCTTAACTCTCACACAACACTCACATAACATGAACTTACCCCACCCCCCCGCTCCGCTTGCTCTGCTCACGCAGCAACAGCAGAGCCCACAGTTCAAATAGAGCTGAGTAATGTCATCCCATCAACCTCAGCGTCCGCAGAAGACGGTGAAACTGGAGTGGTCTTCTCGATCCAGCACAACAAGTCCTCGCGATCAGTGGCTTGCGACCCCGCCAACACTGCCGCTGGCTCGCTCCTTACGTTGGAATCCATCCGTAAATCCCTCTTCATCGAGGACAACAGCGGGAGGTGGAAATTGAAGCAGAAACCGTCCAAGTCGCCCAAGATCTACTTATCCGTATTTGGGGGCCAGCTTAGCATTGGCTCTCTTCTCGTACTGAGCGACAAGGCGTCTGCCGTCAAATTTACCGAAATAAATGGCTTGCTTAGAGTTGTAAAAAACAACAACCCAACGAAGTTCTACGTCAAGTCGGCCAGCAACGAATCCGGCTGCTTCATGATGCTGGCCGACAAGAACAACGATGCGGGGCATCATGAGCAGCACTTTACAATCGTACCGGCTTTTTAAATTAGAACAAAAATCTTTCTTCTATTTTAAACCTCGTTAACAAACTCATTCTCCTCATTCTCCTCATCCCCCTGCTCATGTAAGCTTGGAATTGTACTGCTACTGACATTCCTCCCACTCCCATTCTCGCTGCCCATGGTAGAATTTCGCCGAATTTGAAACACTTTCTTGCCATCCTCGTTGCGCTTTTTCAACACCGCTCCCTTGAGCAGATCCCTCTTCCTAACCCGACCAAGTTTAATGTCGAGCAAATAGAAACAACTTCCGTCGTGGATGATGTTCGCACCGTGCTCTGTCTTGAGCGTCTTGATTTGCTCTACAATACTCTTTCCCAAATCACTAGAATTTGCGCCTCTCATAACCAAAATACTTTCCACAACAACCATACTGCTGCTTCCGAAGCTGCACCGAGCGAAGCGAGGTGCATTTTTAATGGAGCAGGGGGGAGGAGAGTGAAGTGAGCCAAACGAATGTATGAGTGGGATAAGGGGTTAGTTCTAGCCGTGGCTCGCATTCTCGTCTTCCTCAAAGCTCGCTCGCTTCGCTCGCTCACCTCTTCACCAATTTGCTCATCCAAAAGTCCACCACCAGGGCCAAATCCAACTCCAAACAATTTATTATCTGCACCAGCACCTTGACCTCCTTGTCGATCATTTCCTTGATGAGCAAGTCCTCGTACACAACGAATATGTTCTCAATCGCCAAGCAGTCGTCTCTGATCTGTCGCATCACCTCGCCGAACTCGTCGATCTTCGGCTGGGCACGCAGCAGCGTCTCGAGGTAGCACTTGATCAACCGCACCATGCAATTCTTCAGCACGTAGACCAGCAGGCTATCGTCGCTCAACCACGCCTTCACATTATCCGCCATGTTGTGCAGCACCTCCCCGACGTTTGCCATTTCATCCTTTCCGGTCGTGTAGTTGTTCGCAAACGAGCTGTCCTCTGCCAGCATCGCCCCCATTAGCTCGCTCTTGACGTCATCGCCAATAACTTCGACGATCGCCTTGAGCGCCGTTGTGGAAAGCTCGCTGAACATCATGATGAGTTCGCCCATTTTATCACCGACAAGTTCGGCCGAGTCCTCGTCCAGGGCGTCAAGGAGGGAGGTTTGCTCCTGTAGGAGATCAGCGAATCTGCGAAAGGGTGAGGGGTTTTTCTTGGGCGCAACAATCGACTCACACTCACTCACCTGTAACAATCGTTTGAGAACGCGCAAATGCTCTCCACACTCATGCTCTCCACTTCCGCGGAGAACTTTGCCGCCAGACTTGCGTGGAATGTGATTATAGTATCGATGCACAGAGAGCATATTGGGCAGAGGTTCTTACCCTGCAACCGGTTGATTGCTAAGTTCAGCTGTTGGCTCACGCATGTCATCAGGTCTTCTGGCCAACTCGTCACCTTCGTATCGTCACTCTTGCTGTTGACGACGTGGCTGCTATCGTTTCCGATGATTCTCTGTTCCGCGTACCAAGGGAAGGAAGGTTTAGTATTTTGTAGTGGTTTCGCGCGCTTCCGCTTCCGTTAGCTTACCTCCTGCCACTGCAACTGCAGCCCGCTGACCCGATTAGAGTATTTCTCATACAAATCTTTCTCTATTTCAAGAAACTCCTCGCTCACGTTGAACACTCCAAAGCGCTCCATCAAATGCTTGTGATTGTCAGCCCAGCTCAGCAATGTCAGCAGTTCGTCAACGTCCAAGTTCTCCTTGTTCTTCTCGTAGAACACGCCGACCTTCAGCTGAATTCGCTTTTCAGCTGCCTTCTGGAACATAGTCAATACGTTAAAGTCGCTTGGGAGCATGGGAATAAGATCGTCCACAACGACGTATAACGTGTCTATCATGCTCTTGACCGTTTGAAGTAGCTGCTTCGTTTCGTCGAGCTCCTCCTCCCCCTCCATATCATTCTCCTGTATGTAGTTCGCATCCTCCAACTCGAACATTGCATCGATGCAATACTCCACCTCTCTCACAGTTTCACTTGAATGGAGCATGTGCTCCTTGCTCATGCAGTTGACAACTGCCATAAGCAAATCTGGCCGCTGGACCGGTAACGTTAGGTTCTGCTTGAGATTACTCAGAATCCATTTTTTGAACATGCTTGTCCACCGCTCGCCAAACCCAAGAGCGTTCGTGTACATGATCTGCATCGCGGAAATGACCTCGTAGGCCTGCGACATGTGATCCGGACTGGTGGAAGATTGCTTGAAGAGCTGCGCCGAGCGAAATGTTTTATTTTAATTTATTTTTTAGTAATTTCGCGTCTTTGAGGCGCGTAATCGATGCCCACTCCCACTCACTCACCTGGTGCATATAGTCGCGGTCAAAAGTGAAGAAAAATCGGTCGAGAGCGGTGACAGAGTGGAGGAAAGTTCTGGCTGTGATTCCGCTTGTCTTTCCCTTTCCCTTCCCCTTCCCCTTCTGCTTTTCCCCCTTGGCGACCGCCACGACTTCTTCAAAGTCGAGCTTGTCGATCTCGTCCTGCTCAATCACAACGTGAACACTAGCGTCGATGGTAGGATTTTCTTCAGTGTCATCAGTTTCGTTTATTGAAAGCGATTTGCCGCTACCCCATGGATTCTTGGTTGAGTCGGGATTAATACTTTCAGACCTAGAATTAGTATCTTTATCAGTATCAGTATCAGTCAGATACATGTGCAAATCGGTCAAAACCGTGAACCAGTCATTGAAACTCGCCTTGCTCGGCGCCAGTAGCATAACCCGCTCATTCTTTGTGATTATTGAGAGCGCGAGCTCCCTGCTCGAGCGCACTATCCGAGTGCAATTTCTCAAATCCACGCACTTCTTCTTGCTTGACGAGTCTTCAGCAGCAACACTGCTGCTCGGCTCCGAGTAGTAATAATTCAGCTGTCCGTCGCCCTTCAGTATGAAATAGCGCTTGTTCCAGACCTTCTTGTAGTCGCTGAGCTTCTCCAAATTACCGCACAGAGCGACATCCTTTGAGGACAGCAGCTTGCCCGCGGAGTCAGCATTATTTGAGGTTGAAATATTTGTGTCGGACTCGTGTCGGATCTTATCTAGATTTGCTCTGCTGCTCAGGGAGAGTGTGCGGTCCCTGCCCTTCTTCTTGCATATTGCCTTGAGCATATCGTACTTCTTTTGGAGCTCCGCGTGCTTGATCCGTAGATGCATGAACTTTCCCTCATCGTCCATATCCACACGACCCAAAAGTGTTGCGAGATCGTCTTGGCCCCCCCCCGGGGGGTCGACTCCCCGAATTCTCGGGGGAGTCGACGCATTGCCACTGCCATCGGTATAACTCGAATCC
>Ga0302114_10001053_pt1 | contig 18709 bp, 18 predicted proteins | sample AG5_Surface_MG_FD_203107 | JGI IMG/M metagenome (GOLD analysis project Ga0302114, IMG submission 203107) | Marine microbial communities from Western Arctic Ocean, Canada - AG5_Surface | ecosystem: Environmental > Aquatic > Marine > Oceanic | place: Canada: Western Arctic Ocean | collected...
TTTAAAAAGTCATACCATTTTTTTTGTATAGATCCTAATTGATCTTGTACAATATCTTTTCCAACAATTACTGATAATCCGGTTTCTTCGTCTAAGCTAATACTAACTTTTCCTAAATCAATTTCTTGAATCATAAACGAAAAATCAAAATATCTAGCTTCCTCAGGAACATTGGTTACTTCGCCCTTTTCGTTTCCTATTGTTACTTTAGGAAATCTTCCGCGGATTTTACTAAAAAGATCTTGTGCTACTTTATTAAGGTTTTTCATAATGTATTTATCTTTGGTATTTAATTAGATGTAATAAAGATTGGCATGGGCATTTCATATTCTTCGTTTAAATTTTCTACTTGACTAAACGTATTATATATCATTGGATCCCAGTCTTTCATAATAGTTATCATTCTTAACGAAAGAATCAACGAACTTACTAAATCATCTGTTGCTCCAGATTTAGCCTGATAGCTACTTCCTGTTGCTACAAATCCTTTAAGTTCAGATATTAAAGGTTTACTGTTAACTATTAATTGATTATTTTCTAACATTGTTTTTAATCTAGCACATGCTGATATTTTACTACTATGTGTAGTATTAAATCCTTTTCGAAATTTACGCACATGACCTTTTTTCATTGGTTCGGATATAAACAATCCTGGAATACTTTCTTCTCCAAAATCTTGTATTACTAAAAGAGCAGCTTCGCCAATGCCATTATTTTCTACACTCCAGTATATGTTAGCACCTTGAGAATTACATGTTTTTGAAAGATATTCGCATATGTCTTTTAAGACTCTAATTTGACCAGGTATAGCAGTTGTATTATGTTGCCATTCAGCAACTTGCTTGTATGTAGGCAACTCTATTACTTGTATTGCAGCATTATCGCCGCCTGTGCCCATTGAAGGATCTAGTGCTACTGCATAACTATAATCAGCACTAGGCTGTTTAAACCAGCGTGTTTGTCCCATATTTAATATAGGTAATATTCCTTCTAAACTTGCAAGTTTAATACTGTTAATTAGTGTTTCGTCGTATACTAAAAATTCGCAATCATATTCTCTTCTAAAACGCTCTTCACCAATACGCCCAATTTCTTCTTTTTTCCATTCGTCGTCACGATCAGGATGTTCGCTCCAATAAGACCTAAAGCTATGAAATCCATTTCTACCAAGATCTTGTTCATTACCATATTCGTCATACTTGTCTTCAGCTTGCTTCCATATAGTAGCAAATGTGTCTTCATCTGAATTTGGTGTACTAGTTAGAATTGCACGGCCACCTGTAGCAAGCGTTGGAGATATAGAAGTCCAAAAGTCTGTAGCAACGTTAGGTTGCACAAATGCAAACTCGTCACAGTATAGTAATGATATAGACATACCACGTCCTGTATTGCCTGTTGTAGTTGCACTAACAATGCGAGAACCGTTTTCAAATTCAATTGAACCTTTGTTATAGTTTGTAACACCAGCACGTATATAGTCTGGACATAATTCATAAGCATATCGTATACGTTGCATAATTTCTTGGGCGCCTGTATATTTGTGTGCAGCAATTAGAATAGTTTGATCAGGCGAAAACATTGCATACCATAACAAATATATTGCAGCACATGTAGTTTTACCAGTTTGTCTCGGTAACATGTTGATGTTAAATCGAAAGTTATGATAACTTGCAAGCAAACGGTCTTGATATTCAAAAGGATCAAACAACAACTTTCCTCTAACCGGATGTTGTATATAAGAAAATTTTCTAGCAAAATACAAATATCCATCAATAGGATCCATACATTTAGCAAGGTCCTGTATTTGATACTCGTTATATGTTTCTCTTTGATTGGCTTTTTTGGTTAATACACCGTCTAAACTTTTACTCATAAAGTATTTAACCAAAAAAATAACGCCCTTGGGCGTTATTTGATTAAGATATAAAGTTATTTACTTCTTTTTGTTTTTAGCAAACTGTGGAGGAACTTTGCCTTTTTTAGGTTTACTGCCTTTTCCCTTGCCAGCGTCTTTAATAGCTTTTTTCATTGGCTCTTTTTTGTTACCGTCTTTGTCTACATCTAAAAAGTCAGGCTTTGCTTTTTTTTCATTTAGAGCCTTTACTAGTCTTGCTTTAATACTGTATGTTTCGTCCATTGCCATTGGGTTATCTCCTCCGTTAGTTGGACCATAGGATTTTTTACGTTTGTGTAAGTCGTCACCGGAAGCAGTTACATCCTCAACAGAACCATATGTTTCGTCAGGCTCGTTACTATAGCTTTCGTTATCCATCATATCGTCTTGTTTGGCATGCATCATTGCATCGCCACGATCATCTTCAGCATCTTGCATATCTTGTTCTACTCTATCTTTAGCACGTTCAAGATCTTCTCCATCAAGTTCGTACTCTTCGTCACGTGCTTGTGGGCCAAACTCAGTATCTACATCATCACTTTTTGAAAAAGTAGCATGGAACTCACCATCTTCGTTGTATACCCAATTAATTGTGCCTTGAAGATCGTCATCATAATACTCGCCTTCTTTGGAATAAGGGTTTGATTCATTAATATCATCAGTCATTCCCATTTTTGGTCCTATTGAAAGAGTAGGCATATCATCTTTACCATCATCGATATTTGCTAGTGCTTTAAGCATTTGTGACATCTCGCTAGCACTACCTGCGGACATATTAAGTGTAACTGGAGTCGACGGTTGTGACGGCATGCTGTTCATGCTTCCCATGTCTCCGCCGCATTCTTCTACACTTGATTCTATTAAATTAATCTTTTTTAAGATATCGCGCATATTGCTCATTTTAATCTCCAATTATACTTTTATTATTTTGTTTGTCGTCGCTATTTTCAAGCTTAAATCCGTCAACCATTGCACTCTCTTTACGAGCAGTTTCAAGTTCTTTCATCAAGTCCATTACTCTATTATTACCTACACTCTGTTGTGCCGACTCGCCGCCCATGTCAGTTTGAGTTAATAGTGTTTCATACGGAACGTTTTTCATTTCTTCATTATCAATGTCAACAGGTCCATCAGGATCTCTAACTATTATGTTTGCTCTTGGAACAAAACAACATTGCGAAATGTACTCAGATAATGCAGCATCAGTAGTTGGATAAAGTGTTTCTAGTTCCCAATATGTTACTTCGCAGTTGTGTAAATTAGGAAAATCTAACGGTGCTTTTTGTATTGGAGTTTTTTTACCTTTACTTAAAGATACTACGTTAAATTTATCAAGATGAGTTTTTAAATTCTCATTGAATCCTTCTGGAAGTTCGCTAGCAACTCCAATTTTAAATTTATATGTCTTTTTTGACTCTGTTAAATATTCTGTAAATGCTTTCATGGATACAACCTTATTATATTTTATTTATCCTTATCAATGCCTTTTAATTTCTCTATTAGGCTATTTCGATCAGTTACAACAAATCCTTCGCCTTCGAATGTAGTTTCTTGAATGTTTTGAGAATCTTGTTTTTGTTTTTTAAGTTGTAAATCAACCATTTTGAGTTTTTTATCAAATTTAGCAATCTTAGCATCAAGGTTAGTTTTTAACATAGTTCCTGCAACCTCAAAAACTCTACCACTGTAACGACTTTCAACATTCATTCCAAGATCCATAAGATCTTCATATGCTTCCATAGCTTTATCAGCAACTTCGTTTAGTTCTTTATCTGCTAATTCTCCAAGTCCTTTTACCTGAGGCAATGCTTCTGAAATTTTATCAAATTCAGAAATATCTCTCATGGTCTTTTCGCGTTGGTTTACTATCTGTGTCTCTTTTTTACTTTTACGATTTTCGTCTTTGACAATCTTTTTTGACTCTGGTAAGTTTAAAAGATCTTCTAGTTTTTTAGTCATACTGTTATCCTATTATATGCTACTATATTTATCATAGTTATATACTAGGTTTATCGAATATGCTTTCTTTTATTACTCTTGTAAACTTTAAGTTTGCCAGGTTTTTTCTTTTTATATTTCGTTTTATATAAAGTCTTTAAATGATGCCACGGATCTCCGGCACGTGTTTCGGTTAGTGTCCACTGACAATATCCTAAATTAGCTAGCCATCGGTCTCTATTAAAACATACTTCAGACTCTAAATAAGAAAGATCGTTATTACTACATTCCCACGCCATGCTACTCTCACATAAACTAAATGTAGGAATACCTTCACATATACTTTCAGTTAGTGCATTTGAATTAAATCCTACTACAGCTCTTGCATTTTTAAAATCTTCATATAATCCAGTTCCTCCTTCTTTGTTGCCATTGCTAATTATACCATGCATATTTTGACTAATCTCTATATTTTGTAAATTAATATTTTTTAATATTTTTAATTGTAATAATTGTTTTGCTGGATGTAATCTTATTCTTATAGTACGATCTGTATGTTTGCGTATTTGTTTGATAGTTGAAGTTAGAAAATTTTCGTAGCTATTATATTTTAAAAATAAATTTTTTAAACTACTATCTCCAGGACGTTGCATTATGAGTAAAATATAGTCTCCTGAGTATTTCCAATCTTTAACTTGTATGTTTTGTAATTTTTTAATTGTCTGCCATCGATCTGGACTGCAATTTACATTATTATAATCGCCTTCGTTTCTAAGATAACTGATCCAACTCCATCGATGGTATGAATTTGGGTGTGGATGTAATAGCATGTTTTTTCTAAACACAGGTGCTTCTACACACAAATACGGTTTGCCTGAATCTTTTATATATTGATAGTAAATTTTTCTATGCTTACGACCTTGTTCAATAATGTTATTTTGTACAAATATATCAGCTGATTCTAATGTATGTTTATCTTCAAACGAGACTAATTTAAAAAATGGCAATTGAGGGAAAGGATGACTGGTTTTATACATTTCCTTAATTCCGACTATTAGGGGATCATTCATTTAACATTATGAAATATATCTTGTTCATTAATGATTCTAAAAATCATACCTTTTTGTTTACACCAATGTTGTGCAACTGCCCATTTTGCTTGATTTAGTGCCCAATGTGCTTGATTGCGTCTACTTTTGGCTTGTTCCTTAATGGTTTGATTACGAGGTTTAATTTCAATAACTTCGGTATGAGTTTTTCCTTTAGCATCAATATAATGTATTAAAAAGTCTGGAACATATATTGTGTGTTTTCCAGTAAAAGGATTCTTATAAGGAATTTTAATTGATTCTGATGACCATTTTAAAATAGCTGGATTTTCGTCACACATTTTCATAAATGTAAATTCCCAACTTGACCGATACATAGGTGCTCGATTTCCTAAATATTTTTCAACATTTTTTACTTTATATCTTCCTTGTGCGTAACTTGCCATTGATTAAATAATATTATTCCGAGTTATAATATTCCTATATTCTTTGCTTTTAGTAGCAGGTGCTTTAAATCCAATAGTAGTAATATTAGATCTAGCATTATTTAAAATAACAGCTACAGATGAATTAAGTTTTACACTATCATAATTTTCTAATTCACCAAGTATTTCAAATGCAGATTTATTTTCACTTTTTGCTTGATCCATTAACACTCCTGCAACACTAATAGCAGCTACTTTTGAAAATTTATGTTTAACAAAAAACCCTACAATTGCGTCAACTTCAGGAGATAATTGTACATTTTTATTAATACCAAGATTATTAAATACATCAGTTGTAGTATCAATATTAGTTTTTAATAGATTTTGTATACTAGACATATTAGAATATCCTTTGTATTGCAGATGTTACAGTTTTTACATTTTGTGTTATTGAAGTAACTGGAAAAATTATATTATTTAATAAATTATTTGTTACATTTGATAAAATATTACTCGAATTTGCTTTAATTGACGATTGAGATAAACTAGTTATAGTATTAAGAACGTTGCTAGTTGCATTTGTAAAATTTAATAAATTTCCATGTTTAAAACGGTCAATATCATTAGCAAGTCCGGCAATTTTACTAATAACATTTGTAAACTTTGATAAATCGTCTGGAGCAGTGCCAAGCGGCGAAGGAATTTTATCATAGTGGTATTCGCCAAATCCAGTTGGCGATAGTCCTACTTGAGTATAACCTCTTCCGTATTGTACTGATTCGTATGATATTGTTAATGTGTTTTGAGATAAATTACTTCCATCGTTACTAACTCTATCATGCTGGAACTGATCAATTATTGGATTAATCAATGTAAAGCTAGTGTAACGTGCTCGACCGCCTTCTGGGTGTAATTGATATATTTGGATACTAGTAAAAAAAGGAGTAGTTTTATTAGGCTTATCAAGACCATATTTAAATCTTGTAAATATATCACTACTGCCATAAACATTATTAAGTCCAGCACTGATTCTATTATAACCAACTGCATCTATATACTCTGAGCCGTCAATGTTTGAATTAGTATAATCGCCATCGGCATAATAGTATCTAAAATATGCTTCCCATAGTAGTGTAGTTAACCCAGCATTATCGTCATGAAATAAAATATTAATAGGACTATATTGTATTCCAGTCTGTATCATTTTTTTTCTATTATATTGATTTATAACTTGTGAATCTACATTATATCTTGGTAAATCAGCTTCTTTAGCTAATAAATTTATTTCGTATTTTATTGAACTATTAAGATCTGCAATATTTGCATTAGGATTAATATTTAATACCACATGAAAAAGATGACTAAACTTTGGAGCAAGACGCATATTATTATCAATATACAGTCTTGATGCATGTTGAAAGTCACCAAGATTTCCTTTTGCAGAATTGGCATTAGAAAAATTATCAAAATATTTACTTACAAAATTACTCATACTAATATTTATCTATAGATTAAAGTACATACATTATCAAAAAAAAGGAGAGTAAAAAATACCCTCCTTCTATATAGCAATCATTTTATGTTAGTTAACCAGCGCCTGTTGAATTAGTGCTAGTTGTTCTTCCTACGTTTGTTCCTACACCTTCGCCGTTTGGTGTTTGAACAGCATTATCATATTGCATTGTTAAAGATACTGTTACTGGTTCGCTTGTAGCATAATTAAGAGTATTATAATTTGCTTCTGTTACAAAGCAACCATAACATTCCCAAGTTTCTAATACTGATGGTGTAAATGAGCCGTTGCCACCATCAAGAATCTCTATTCTTGTTAAGAACTTATAGTCAAGACCTGATGCAGCACTTGCTTGCTCCATAAAATCAAATTGTTTCTGCAGTTGTTCACCAACTAATTTTTGTACATTGTTACTTACATCTTCACGTAAATTCAACGACAGTGGGTTCCATGTGTGTTTGCCGGCTAGATATACCTTGGAGTTATATATAGGAATTTCCATAGATTCAAAGCTTACTGTTGGTCTACTAATGTCCATAACTTGCTTGGTTAATTCTGTTGTTGGTGTCGAAATACCAAAGTTTTCTAGTGTTACTCGAAAACGGTATTGTAGTTTTGGCATTAGCAAACCCTGTGACGAAGCACTGTCGTTGGTTGCTAGTGGCACCGTGAGTTTTGTTAATGATGAGATTGCCATATATGTTGCTCCTTATTACAAGTATTTATCAATTCGGGGCCAACTTTCGCTGACCCCTAATTTTTATAAACCTGCAATTTCTCCTGTATTTTTCAAACGCAATGGAATGTATATAAATTCAACTGCTTTTACTGGTTCGATAGCAATATCTACGTATAATTCATTTCTATCAATGCGAGTACTTGTATTGTTTGTTGTATCACATACTACTAGATAATCATAAATTGCTCGAAGACCAATTAGTTCAACTAATAATCCTTCTACTTGCTGTTTAATTTCGTCTCTAGTTATTTTATCATTTGGCTCAAACAAGTAAGGCTTAGCAAGTGCATTAAGTTGACTGCGTAGATAAATTACTAATCTAGCAACATTTACTCTATCCAGTGAGCTTGCATTTTTTGCTCTTGTCTTTTGACCAAATATTACTATTCCAGATCCTTGTAAGAATGTAATTGGATTTACGTTATTAGAATAAAGCGTATCTCTTTGTCCACTATTTAATGGTGAACTTATAAATTCGCCTTCTGCACTAATATATCCAGTTGCAGTGGCATTAGTAACACCGCCTCTTCTTGTTCCTGCTGGAGCAAACCAAGGATATGCAACTTGATCATTAAGAGCAATTGTACGTAATACCATATGACTTGCTGGAACAACAATATTGTTACCTGCATTATCACTAGTATATCCTGATGGATAATATACACCCAAATATTCGTCATTAGTAACTAGACCTTTGTCGTTGTCTTCAGGTGCTAGCGCAACATTAGTTACCCAATTATTAATATTTGTTGCTGTTGGACGTAGTCTCATTGGTGAGTCACCGATAACAAATGCTGTAAGTCCTCTGTCATAATTAAGAGTTTTCATCTCTCCAATTAATTCAGGATATCCAGGACATGCAATTAAGTTAAACAGTTTTGATTCGTTATCTCTAATATCGTCATTACTATTAACCGATGCTTGTAATTTTGTTACTACAACTTTACGTTGTGCATGTCTGCCAAAGCTTCCTGAACCGTCTACATTATTAGCAGACTCAGTAACCCAACGATTTGCATAATACCCGCTCATTGACGCATTTGCCATTCTAGTATTAAGTGCATCAGTGTCAATATGATTTTGTACATAACGCTTTACATTAAATCCACTTCTTCGAGTATTCCATAGTATCATACCTTTTGGATATAATGCTGGATCTGGAGTATCGGGATCTAAATAATTACTAGTTAACAAGTCAACTATAGTTCCTGCTGTAGCACTATTTACTCCTGAAGTATTATAACGTACATCGTCAAATAGTATACCATTTTCAGTAGTTTGATCAGACTTATCTAAAAGAATCCATTTAGTTGATGACGAATTCCAACGATATATAGTTGGATAATTTTCAAGATCAGCTGTGCTAATCCAAACATCACCTTCGACTAATGCTGATTTATCTGATTGCGTAGTCGGTTGTGATGCTGATACAATTGGACCAGCTGGATCAAGTATACTACTTGCACCAGTTGCACTTCCGCCTAGTGGATCAAAATTATGTAATCCAGCCCACGTAGTTCCATTATGTATTAGTAAATCTACTTCATCAACAATTGAACTATACCATAATGTTCCTGTTGCAGGAGTAGTAGTTGGTTCTGTAGCTTTTGCTGTATATGTTAATACTTTCCATGCACTTGACATAAACTGCTTAGGCGATGTTGCTGCGTTTGTTCCAGGAACATAATAAAAATTAGTAGTTGAATTAGGATTAGTTGAATCGTAAACAGTAAACAACGATGTTAATGCACCAGCTGTATCAACAAATCTAATATCGCCTCCTAACGCATGTGAAAAAGTAATTCTATTTAGAGAATCGATTGTAGCAGTGATATTTGTAAATCCAGCTGCATTAATAGCATTTGCAATTAATTCAGCATCGGAAGTTGCACCTGTTGCAGTAAATGTAATTGTAACTGGAGAACTCATAGTAGCTATACCAGTTTTTGATTCAGAAACTGTAAACGTAAAAGTTCCTGCTGAAAAAGTACTAGCTAAAACTTTGCTACTTACTATTGCAGTGGCTCCTGAATTATTTTTTCTATATACTTTAAATGTAGCTAATTTTTCTGCTATCTCTGTAAGATTACTTTGTATATACAGTGATCCTTCTGAAATATTTGCGCCGCCGCCTGTGCTATCTAATGAATATATTGCTGAATGATTAGTATCATGTATTGGTGCATTAATAGTAGTCCACACATCACTAGTTGAATTATATTGTTTAACTGACCAATTTGCTCCTTTATTAGGAGTTGTAGTTTTAATCCATATAGCACCAGATGGTCTTGGATTAGCGTCAATTGCTTTAAATCCAGGAACGCTAGTATGAGGTGCAATATTTAATTCTGGTGCATAATAATCAGCTTGAACTATTCCTAATGCTGTAGTAAGAGTATTATCGCCGTATATTTCAACTCTATCAACTTTTACTCCGCCTTGTGTTGTTGCACCATTATAATAAATTGCTAGCCGATTACTTACTGCTTTTGCTGTAATTCCTGCAGTTGCTAGTGTGCTGTTGCCATTAATGTCTGCAACAATACTTGTTAGACTAGTACCTGTAGTAACTTGGTTAACTTGTGTTCCGCCGCTGTCAACCGCACTAATGTTAAATGACAATGTTTGGCCTACAACTATAGTTGGAGTTGATACTGTACCTGTTACTATAGGATGACTTGCTTTCCATCCAGCACTGCCAACTTCTACCCATGCTCCAACATTATTTTTATACCATATTCTATTGATGTTAGTAACTGCAACTACTGCATAGTCACCAATTGCTCCTACGCTGCCTTTGGGCGTATAATCAGCACCTGCATAATCAACTACTTTAGTAGTATCTGTAATAATAGTTGGAATTTTGTTTGTAAAACTTTGGCCATTGGTTACTGTTCCTGCTGCGCCGTTCCATTCAAATATACCAAATTTTGTGTCATCTGTATCAAACCAATACGATGCATTAGTTGCTTTGCCAGAAGTTGCAGTTGCACTAGCACTAATATCAGATAAATCAAGATTTGCTCGAACTACATACGCTCTGTTAGCTACGCCTAAAAACGAATATGCAGCCTGTAACCCATATTCATTTTGTTCTGCGCCGTGTAACATATTATTACTAGCATCTTTATAAAATAATGGATCGCCAAATGTTTCTGATAATTCTCTTTGTGAGCTAATTAAATAAGGCTTTCCTGCGTTAGAAGCTAGCGTACCTGGTGCTGTGCCTGTTGCTCCAGGATTTTGCTTATTTTCTTTTGTAGCTACAAATATAAGTGGTGTAGTGCCCGGTTCAGATGGAGTATAAAAACTCTCGTCGCTTACTGATACTGATACACCCGGTGATGTTAATGCCATTTTTAGTTCCCCTTATTTGATGGTAAAAATATTTTTGTTAATAGTATTTAGCAAGTATGCTAAAAACTACTGGATTTTACCGTTAACTACGTAGTTAATTAACCAATTACAAAGGAATATCCTGTTCCGCCGGCTACTGCTGTTGCAACTTCAAGTTCTAGTTTTTCCATTTCTTGTTGTGCTTCTGCTTTTAAACTAGCACCGTTAAGTGCAGTACCGCCTTGTGGACCTGCAATAGTAGCAAATTTTTCTCTTGCTTCTCCTAACATATACTTACAACTAGCAAGTGCATAATCTTTAATCCATTGCTTTGCAAGATAATCTGCTAATATTTGTGTATCGGGCCTGTAATTATAACAAAATAATAATACCGATTCTTCAGAACCTGGGCGTTGTAATACTGTTAATTTTTTTGTTGCAGTATTCCAAGTAAATTCAATAAATGCGCCAAACATTCTTGCTACAAGTTCTTGGTGTTGTGAATACAATTCGTATGTTGCAAGGCCACCCATGCCCGATCCTGATAGCAAATATGTATTAGTATATGCTAAGTTAAATGGATCATATAACGTTCCGCCATCGCCTCCGCCACTACGGCTGCCGACACTTCTCCGATATATTTGTCTAACTTGAATTACCTCTGTAGGTAATGTATATGCATTTTGATCTTTTACTAAATCAAGAGTAATATAACTTTCTTCAACTGAATTTTCAGATTTTTGTCTATATTTTGATAAAGATTTTGATAATGCAGTTTCGTAATGTATAGGATCAAGTTCTACATCAACCATACCGCCGCCAAGGAATGTATGAATATAATCAAAAACTTCTTGTTTTTCAGTCTGTAAGTCTGCCATGTTTAGGTCTCCGCTAGTATTTAGCGTAACGATAAATATAAGTATGCCAAGATTAAGTTTATACCGACCAAATAAAACTTCCGATTATGAATTCTTAGATAAAGTTATCTATGAACAATTTTCAATTGGTGGTACCGATATATTTGTACACAAATTTTTAGGACCAGATAATCCATCAGTTGTTGAATCTACTGCAGATAAACCAAGATATAACGAAGTTGTAGAAACAAATATTCAAGATATGTTGTTTCTTGAAAATAGAGATAGGAAATATGATTCTGATATATATGAAATTCGTGGAATATATAATATTCAAGATAACGATTTTAATTTAAGTCAATTTGGATTATTCTTAAGTAGTGATACTCTATATCTAACTGTACATATTAATAGTAGTGTAAAAACAATTGGTCGTAAATTAATAAGCGGTGATGTTGTTGAACTTCCGCACCTAATTGACGAACATGCATTAAACGATTTTAGTGTTGCATTAAAACGATTTTATGTTATTGAAGAAGTATCACGGTCATCTGAAGGATTTTCACAAACATGGTATCCTCATTTATATAGACTAAAACTAACACAAATTATTGATAGCCAGCAATACAAAGATATTCTTAATAAATCTGCAGAAGATGATGAAGGAAATACTCTAAGAGATGTGTTAAGTACTTACAATCAAGAAAAAGCTATTAATGATGCGGTTATTGCTCAAGCAGAAGTTGATGCTCCTAAAAGCGGTTATGATACCAGTTATTTTTATACACTTCAAGTCGACGAAGCAGGAAAACCTGAACTAGTATCAACTGGTGCTGATTCAGCAATTGATAGGGCAAATACACCTCCAGAACGCTCAGGGTATTCAGGATACTTATTAGGCGACGGATTGCCGCCAAACGGAGAAGTTTTTGGAAGCGGAATAGGATTTCCTCTAAATAGTCAGTCTGGAGATTACTTTTTAAGAACTGATTTTTTTCCTAATAGGTTATTTAGGTACAACGGATCACGGTGGACAAAAATGGAAGACGATGTAAGACAAACATTAACTAATACTGATTCTAGAGATACACAACGAACATCATTTATTAATAATACTAAGACCTCAACTATAGGCGGCACTACAGTTACCGAACGTCAAAGTTTATCAAAAGCATTATCACCAAGGGCAGATAACTAATGTTACATTTTTATGATGGTCAAATAAGACGATACTTAACTCAATCTATTCGATTAATGAGTAATTTTAGTTATAAAGACGGCGATGGAGATTTTATCCAAATTCCAGTAACATACGGAGATCTTTCTCGTCAAGTAGCAAATATTATAAAAGATAATTCTGAAAATAAGATTCCTAGTGCTCCAAGAATTGCCATTCATATCATAGATTTACAGCAAGATAGGTCGAAAACATCAGACTCAACATATGTAAGTAAAGTTCATGTGCGTGAGAGAGCATTAAATGCTGATGGTACTGAATATCTAAATGAACAAGGTAAAAATTATACAGTTGAGAGATTAATGCCAACTCCGTACATACTTGGATTAAATGTTGATATATGGTCAACTAGTACTGATCAAAAATTACAAATTTTAGAACAAATCTTAACTTTATTTAATCCTTCGTTAGAAATACAATCAACAGACAATTACATAGACTGGACTAGTTTAACTAGTGTAAATTTAGAAACAATTAACTTTAGTAGTAGAAATGTGCCAGTTGGTATTGATACTGAAATTGATATAGCTACATTAAAATTAACAACTCCTATTTACTTGTCGCCACCTGCAAAGGTAAAGAGACTTGGAGTAATTACAAAAGTTATTGCTAGTATATACAACGAAGAATCAGGAGATATCGATCTTGGCATTAGTACTCCAATATTACAATCTTATCAAGATGTCAAGCACCCAGTAGAGCAAGTTACAACTAAAACTGAATCTGCAACCGGCGAAGTTGGTATAGAATCAAATCTTAATATCGATTTATCAAATGTAAATCGCTCAACAATATCAACTACATATCAAAATTATGGATTGTATATAACTGGTACCAAAGGTGAGTTAGTTGTTAATGATATAGTTGGTAATGAAAGTTGGGAAATGATTCTTCAAAGTTATCCTGGAGAATACGCTGCCGGAGTTAGCCAAATTCGTGTAAGACAACTTGATACTACTAACTACCTTATTGGAACATTTACATTAAATCCATTAAATGATAGAGAGATTTCAATAATATGGGATAGCGATACACTACCAGCAAATACTATTATTAACAGTGCCTATCGTAATTCAAACAGTTTAACTAGTATTGATTATATTATTGAACCTGAAAGATGGAATCCTTCAACATATAAAGTATCAGGATTGCGTGTACTTATACTATCGTCTATTAATGATAGTACAAATGCTAGTAATGCATCATATGACGGTCCTGATGCATGGAAAAACAACAACGGAACTGATGTTGTTGCCGGAGCAAATGATATTATTGAATGGAATGGAACAAGTTGGGTTGTTATATTTGATGCATCAAGTACATCAAATATAACATATATGAAGAATTTAAATACTAATATACAATACAAGTGGAACGGAAAAAGTTGGAGTAAAAGTTGGGAAGGATTCTATTCAGGAGGAAACTGGATGGCATACTTGGATGGCTAAATTAATGTATGTCTAGTATAATTTGTTCCGGAGCATTAATTTACACACTATCAACTAATAGATTTTTATTTTTACATCGAGCACAATCACGACAAAAAAATGTGTGGGGATTAGCTGGTGGAAGAAATGAAAATAACGAAACTGCTTGGGAAGGGTTACAACGAGAAATTCAAGAGGAATTAGGAAATCTTCCAGATATTAAAAAAACAATTCCATTAGAGACCTTTATTAGTAATGATGAAAATTTTAAATTTCACACTTATTTGTGCGTAATAGACGAAGAATTTATTCCAATTTTAAATAAAGAACACAACGGGTATGCATGGGTGAGTTTTGGAAATTGGCCAAAGCCGTTGCATCAAGGATTATCAAATACACTAAGATCTAAAATAAATCAAAAAAAATTAGAAACAGTGTTTAAACTAATTGAGTTAGTTGTTTAATGTAAGTCTACCCATGCACCGTTTGCATATCCCTGAAATTTATTTGTAGTAGTATTATATATAGTACTACCATTTGCTGGAGTAAGTGCGTCACGTTGCGCAGTTGAACAATTTGATAATGTAAAAGTATTTTGACCTGTTATTTTTACATAGCCACCAAGTTCAATAGTGCCACAATCAATATCAATCAAGCCGTTGCTTTTCACTTTTATTTTGTATAAATCTACATCGTAGTGTTGTACTTTAGATACTGCCATAGTTCCTCCAATAGTTGTGTTAGGACAATCCTTAGAACTGTCCTAACTGATACTAAAATTAATTATTATGCATTAGCAAAATCGTCGTCATCTACACCAACTAATGTATCGTCGTCGCCAGCTTCTTCAACTTGTGCAGCGCCATCTGAAGTTGATACTGTGAAGTTCCATGGAACTGATTTTCCAGTGTGTGTGTTAGTTCCTATAGCATCTGGAGCAACTAGAGTTGCTTTGCGTCCAGAGATTTTAGAAACTTGATAAGTTTCTGAATCATCCATTAACATAGTAATTGCCATTTCAGTACCTGTTAGTGCTGATGCTAATTTACCTGTTGTCAAGAAACGATCGTAAGTCGTTCCCGGTGTACCGATAGCCGCTACACGGAACTTTTTAGATCCTAATTGCTTTACAATATAACCTTCTTTAACAGCTGAAATGCCATCATAAAAGTCTACTTTGATTTCATTGCCACCTGCTGTTGCTGGTCCAAAAAATCTTTTATTTAGTGGTCTTCCCATTTTTTTTCTCCTATAAAAGTAGTCCTATCCGGGTTCTATCCGGTACGCTGTTGGGACAGCATAAGTCCGCCTTGCGGCACACTATCTGACGTATATATTTATCAAATACAAAAAAAGGTCCTACCACATCACTGGGCAGAACCTTCCTTAATTAATATTGATAGGAAGGAATTACTTATCACCTTCAACCGGGCACAAGTAGACTCGTGCAATTAACCCGGAACATGTATGCAGTCGCTAAACCAATCCGCTAAGATTCTTCTACATTACCTTGATGCCGTCTACCGACATCGCTTCAGTCACCATCTAAGTTAAACCGTCGCCTAACTTATGTACTTAATATAGCAAACTTATATAGCGTTGTCAACCAGTTTTTTAAAAAAGTCAAGAAAATAGGCGCCGTAGCGCCTATTTTGTAATATAAAGTATAACTTAGCTAAAGCTTAGGTTATTCGAAGTAACTGAAACTAGACCTAAGTAGTCAGCAGCATTACCAAGAGAGCTAGCAGCGTTAGTTAATTCTACATAACCATAACGAGTCATGAAGCTAACAACTGGCTCAAATGTTGCTGGATCTAGCACAACACCAGAGCTCATCAACGGAATGTATGGGCAATAGAATGCTGCGGCATCGGATTCAGTTGAACCTTTATAGCCAACTAGAACATTGTCAGAGGAAGCATATGTGTTAACATATATTTTCATTGCATTGTTCAATGTACCAACTAGTTTTGTGTTAGTTGGTGCTTCAAATGTACCTTCAGTTGTACGTGCAAACGCAGAAGTAGTTGCACTTTGTAGGATAGTTAGTACAGTTGGTGAAACAACTGCCCAGTTACCTGCGCCTCTACGTGTACGTTGTGCAATTAGGTTTGATACTCTGTTGATAGTAACAGCTAGTGCAGCATGTTCGTCACCAACAAAAGTAGCAGTACCACTAACAGCAGCCTGGTCGTAAGTTTGAGTAGCAGTACCAGCTAGTGTGGTTAAGCTACCAATTACTTCTTGATCAATTTCAGAAGTAATTTCTTGAGCAAGAGCAGCCATGATTTCTGCTTCTACATCAATACCATGCTGTGATTGAGCATCTTGTGCAGATTCAAAGGTCCAGCGAGCGGATAGCTTGCGTGATTTTGCTTCTACAGTCTGTTTCAAGATCTGGATGCTTAGTCTGTTTCCAGCTAGGCCTTCCATGGATCCTGTTGAAGCTGCTTTATCATCTGCAGCAGCACCTGAATATCCTTCAGCAATTTTGAATGGGCTTAGTGCTTCTTCACCTGCGGATACATCGGTTCCACCAGTTGAGTTAAATGTATCTGCATACCGTACTCTTAGTGTGTGGATTTGACCAACTGGGCCGGTCATTGGTTGTACACCAACAAGTTCATTTGCAATGACTGTTGGCATAACACGTCTGATCACTGGTAGGATCACACGGTTAAGTGTCGCGACGTTACCTGCAGAAGTAGAACCAGCAGTTGCACTCTCTGACAAATACTTGCGTGTATTTTCAAGAGTAGTGTCCATTACTGATTTTTTGTTTCCGCTAAGGCCCTCGAGCAGAGCACTTTTAGTCTCTGTCCAGCGACTTTCTAGTAGTTCTGACATAATTATCTCCTTATTATAATCCAGCTAGACGTTTAATGTCAACGACATTATGGTCTACTGGTTTGATTGAACTATTATTTCTATTGCCTGTTATTTCTTTTGCCTCGGTGATTTGTGCCTTCTGCTTCGCTGGACTATGACCATCAATTACTGATGGTAGGTATTTGTCAAATTGTCGACGTAGTCTACTAGTTTGTACCGACTCCAGTAAGTCATTCATGATTGAACGTTGTTTTCTGCTTAGTGGCGTAGTCAACTCATTCATAATAGCTATGCGTTCTTTGGATTCAAGTAAACGCTTTACTTCAGCGTCTTTTGATTCTGCTATAGTTTTAGCTTTTACTGCAAGTATTTTTGCAGTATCAAGCTGTTTATTTTTAGCTTCAAGAACTTTTAATAGTTTTTTGGTTTCAGACGATTCACTAAGATGTGAATTTAAATATTCTGAAGAAAATGCTTCAAATATTTTGCGACCGAAATCGTTTTTACGTGCTACTTCAATATCTTCTTTGAGTTGGCTAATTTCAGATGTTAATCCGTTGTTAACTGTTCTCTCAACTGCTTTTGCACTTCTTTCAACAAAGGTTTTCTTAACTTTGTTGAAGTGAACCTTAGCTTCACGTACTAAACGTACTTTTGTTTCTGCTAAGTCTTTCTTATCTTCTTGGAATTCTGCAATTTCATTCGCAAGTTGATCTACAATAAATTCTTCTAGAATGGTAAATTTGTTTGCCATTCCTTTTTGATCTTCATGTAGGTCTGAAATTTCTTTAACAAGAGTTTTGCTAACAAATTTCTTTAGAAGATTAGAATTTTCTCTCATAGCTCTAGCATATCTTGCTTTAGCTTCTGAAAGTTGTAATTTATCTTCATGGAATTCTGTCATTTCTTCTGATAGCTTTTCGCTTATCATTGAATCGATTGCTTCAACCATAACACCTTTATCGTGTTCGTACTTTGAAGCAAATTCTTCTCTTAGTTCTGATGCAACACTAAGACGATTTTCTTTTATCTTAGTATCCCATGCTTCTTGTATTTCAGATTTCATTTGCTCTGTAATTGCTTCACTCTCTAAAAGGGATTTTATTGGGTCCATATTATTCTCCTTTATTGGAGCCTGCTTATTATATTTAATAAGCTCTCTGCAATATATTTCTGTGCCTTTTTGTCGCCTGTTACTTCTTTACTTGTTATAAATGCCTTATACCCACCTTTTTCATTCATTAGATGTTCATATATTGGTGTTGGATAAGCACCTGGTGCGCTCGGTTGAGCTACAACATCTACAGTGATTATCTCAAATTCGCTTACTTCGCCATCGCCGCTTTCGCTAACATTGCCGGAGCCTCTTGATGAGACACCTAGTTTAACTTGTGCTTCAAGCATTGTTTTAACTAGTTGTCCCATCGGAGTAGGTAATACCTTTAGTTTACCATAACCATTTGCA
>Ga0302114_10001056_pt1 | contig 18661 bp, 20 predicted proteins | sample AG5_Surface_MG_FD_203107 | JGI IMG/M metagenome (GOLD analysis project Ga0302114, IMG submission 203107) | Marine microbial communities from Western Arctic Ocean, Canada - AG5_Surface | ecosystem: Environmental > Aquatic > Marine > Oceanic | place: Canada: Western Arctic Ocean | collected...
AAAGGTGGTTACCAGGAGAATGGCTTTGAGGGTTCATTATGAAACAAATTGTTCAACCGAGCCGGCGACAAGTGTCATGCCGGCGGTGGCCCTACATTAAAAAACTTACACTGGTCGGCATCAGCCTGCCTCTGCGCCTCCTTCATTTGCTTTTTCTCGGCAATTTGCGCATTCAGGCCATTCACATCAATTCCAATTGTCCGAGAACGAGCATTGAGGAATCGGTGTGTCCGAGCCTCCGCTCTCGCCTTCATTGCAAGAATTCTTTGCTCCTCCTTTCCTAGGGCCGCACTCTGAAGCATAACCATTATTTGAAGAGTAGCGTTATCAAGGCAATTTTTTTAAGAAGCTGTTTCACAACAGCAATTAAATAAATTTGGGTTGAAAATGTTTTTTTTTATAAATATTTCTAAATTTATCCGACCTATGAAGCCTTGCTATTTATTTGTAACGGTCAAATTCTGAAGCAACCTGATTGGCTCCAACCGATTTATCTCCACCGTTTGCGACCATAACAGTGTTGGCTGCCTTTTTGAAGAGATTTGTTAAGCCAGTGCTCAACATGCTGGCAGCGGTGGAAGCCACTTTGGTAGTTTTAGTTGCGACTATTTTCTTCTTTGGTGAATCGCCCTCCAAGAACTCGCCCTCATCCATCATCTTTGCGAAAAGAAAATTGATTGATTGTTTGCTGCCTAGTGTTGAAGGCCTGTAAACCAGCAAAGACTCGACGGTTGACTTCCTTCCGGCTTTGACAGCGTAGTTGAAGGGAGTTTCACCGTTGTTGTTCCAAATCGACTTTTTGGCGCCGCAAAGCAGCAACATTCTCGTAATGTGCGTCCCGCCCCTCTTCGCAGCAAGGTGAAGTGCCGCTGCACCGTCTTTGTCCCTTTGATCAATTATGCTGCCCTTTGTCAGTAGCATCATTGCAGCTTCAGCTTTACCTGCCATGCAGGCGCAGTGGAGCGGAGTCCACTGGTGCTGGAACGTAGTTTTGTGAATGTCGACCCCCTTCGCCAGAAGCCATGCGATTCGCTTGGTGTTTCCGGCTAGCGCAGCCAAATGAATGAGCGCGTGGCCCTCCGACTGTTCTCCGTCCTGAGAGGTGTGGATATCGGCTTTCATGCTTAGAAGGGTCGCCAGCGTCTTGTTGTACTTGGTGATTGGATCGTCAATCACACCGAGCAATTTGCCAATTCTCGAAATTCCCGTCATTTCTGCTAGCGTGGGCTGCTTCACGGTCTTGAACGCAGATTGACTCTCTCCATTGTCGGCCTTGAGCAAACCTTCGAAGCAGCACTGCAGAGGAGTTTTTCCTTCCGGAGTTCTGCCATTCACATCGAGGGGCTTTTGCCGGCTTCCGAGGCGTTGCGCTACGCACTTCACAACGAGCTGGTTGTCGCCATCAAAGGCACCACCCTCCAAATCGTCAATCGTAAAGACCCTATGCCTCCGATTCCAGCACCGCGTCAGTTCCATGTAGGCCATGAACAGCAAAACGTGGAGAAGGGCAAGCTTCTCCATTACAATTATCCGAACGACCTCGAAAATGTGCTGTAATACGTTATCGTACTTGTTGTTGTTCAGCTTGGATGCACCATTCTCACGAAGAATTCTTCTAGCTGCAAGCTTTGCCTTGAATCTTTTGTAGGGAGGGATGAGAAGGAGTGGCTGCTCAAGAATCTTCACGAAGAACCAAAAGGTGGCAATGATTTTTTTCACGAGGATGTCTCGATTTCTTTTCCGTTCAGTTTGAAGAGCTTGCGCTTCTACACTTTCCTTCGACGCGATGGGAACAACGGGATTCCCGTCATCACCGAGCTCTATTTGAGGTTCAGCGAGTTGATCGTTATTAGCGTCCAGCTGACCCTCCTCTTCCCCTTCAACCACTCCTCCCTCGCCCCCCTCCCCCCCCGCCACTGCTACTGCACTAGCCCGTCTAGACTTCTTCTTCCCCCCCTTTTCGTCCTTATCCTGCACCATGTTTCTTTTCGCCTCTGCCAACAATTTCGCTTTCTCAACTTCTTCCTCCTTCAACCTTTTCGCCTCCTTAATTTCAGCATTCTCTTTGTCCAATTTTTCCTGGTAAAGTCTTTGCTGCTCTGCGAGATTCGTCAATCCTCCGCCCTCTTCATCTTCATCTTCGTCAGAATCGACAATTCTCACAGCTGACGGAGCTGCAGCAGATTCAGATGATGTTTTCGCAACAACTCTGCTGCTGCTTTTAGATCTCTTCTTCTCTGCCCTTTTCTTATCTCTCTTATCTTTCCCCTTCTCTTTCTCGTCAAATTCGCCATCTCCTTCGTCTTCGCCGTCGTCGGCGAGTATCTTTTTTCGCTTCTTTCTACGTTTCTTCTTCTCCTCTTTGCTCTCCCCTCCCTCGTCACCGTCACCGTCGCCGTCTCCATCGCCCAGATGAATTTTGCTGCCCCGTTTGATGAGCTTGTTGAGCTTTTTGTTCCGCTTTTTTACATCTTTTTCGATTTTGTCTTGGTGCTTGCCGCTGTGCAAGCTCTTTTGGTTGAAGGTAGTTTTAGACATGGATCTGGTGCCAGCGCCCGCCTTCGCGCTGTTTCCCGCAGCCATGATGGAGGCCTTCTTAGCAGCCTCTTTCTCCAATCTGGCCTTTCTCCTTTCGTTGAAAAGTTTGTTTTCCTCCTCCTTATTCTTCTTATTGTCGTTCTCATCTTGATCCATGACCTCCTTCAATACCTTCGTTCGACCTTGACTCACGAGCTCGTAGTACAACAGCGCCTTTGATATTCTCCCCGATTTCTGTTCCTCGTCAAGCTCCTCCAAAACATTTCCGGAGGTGTAGGCGGGTCTGTCGAGTTTGCTGTGAGGCTGTTTCATTAACTCCTCCTTAACTTTTCGTTTTTTGTCGTGTCGATCTCTCGCAGGGCCCTCAACAATGGTTGACGGCTTGTCGCGCTCTCCGTAAGGATAAGCTTCTCCCACCCCCCAGTTGTAAGAGCTGATGTCCGCTTGAAGCCGATTCGCCTTGTCCGCCTCGCTCCGCGAAGCATTCCTAATTTGGGACTGCGCCGAGCAAAACGAAGGATTAAGATTTAGTTTCTTTCTCTAGTTGAACCGCTCGTTGGCTCGCTCACCTCCGTCTTCGGCCTCATTTTGCTCCTCAAATCTGCCTTCTTCTTGGCCAGCAGTTGCGCATCCAGGTCGTTGTTTCTCTCAGCTTGCCTGATACTAGCTGGACCGTCCGGAGCGGAAGTGTCTATTTGTCGGCAATCAATGTTTGCGTTGTACGATTCCCCCAGTTGGCCATTGGCCCCTAATTGTCGTCCGCTCCCAGCTTGTAGTTGAATTTTTGACAAATTTCCACCGTTCTTGTGGGATCTGTCGAAATGAACACCAGTCACGATATGGCGCTGGACAAAAACGTCACCCAAGTCAGGCTTACCCTTCTTGTCGTCCACAACTGGGTCCCAATCATACTCAGTTTCGTTCTTTGACTTGAAGTGGCCACAATCAGGACAGTGGTTCCGACGCACTTTGGGCTTTTTGTACTGCGCGGTTTCTTTCTTCTCGTTACACTTGCAAAACTGAGCCAGGTGAGTTGGACCCTGCGGCCACCAAGTTTTTTGCTGGTAGACTAATCTCTGCCCTTTCACAGATGGGTACTGAGTCTCCAGAGCTACGCCGAGCGAAGCGAGGCGCATTTTTAATGAAGCACGAGCGAACCAAGCGAGCCAAACGAATCGAGTGGAATAATGTATCAGTAGTGGATGTAGCCGTCAAACAGCCATTTCGCGGGATTAATCACACAAGTCTTCCTCAAAGCTCGTTCGCTTCGCTCGCTCACCTTCAGGCCCCCAAACTGGGTGCTTGCCCAGGTGCGAAGTGTAGGCTTCCATGGCATTCTGGTACAAATCCTCATTTCCCCAAACCCCAGCGTGCCGATCAGGCGTGAATGCCATCTTCTTCAATTCTTCTTCGGTTGCATTTTCTGTTCCGGAATGAGTAGTAGACTTGGCCATTTTCAATGCTTCTGCCGTTTCCTTGGCATCCATTCGGGCCTGATCCGCCAGAGCTTTCGCCATGATAAAAGGAAAATATTTAGATTTGTCTCTTTAGCGAGCGTGGCACAAATGATTTAAACGAATATTCTCACTTAAAAACAAAAAAATTTAAAAAAAATAAAATTTGGATAAATTTCAATTTTCAAAATTAAGCATGTCCACCTCTCGATTCAGACAGGGCCTGTCGCCACCTAGGAGGGGTGAGTACTGCTTTACTTTAAGAGTTTTAAGTTTGTGATTCCATTTCCTACAACTCAAGAACTTTCCTGACCGATGTGACGATGATGCAGAGTGAAGGAACACATGGCACGCAATTCATACTCATTGTGGGTTCCATCTAACCCCCCAATATCTTCTCCTTATCTTCTTCGAATCTTCTTCACTTTACCTAACTTCTCTTCTCCTCCCATCTTCTCTACTCTTATCTTATTTGCCTTCTCAATATCTAACCTTAAAAAAGGACGCAAAAGTGCCAAACCTACCTTGGATGAGGAAGGCTTAGAGGAAATCAAAGAGGCTTTCCAGCTTTTTGATACGGAGGGAAGAGGACAAATTGACATCAAAGAACTGAAGGCTGCCTTCAGAGCGTTGGGCTTTCAGGTAAAGAAAGCTGAGATCAGAACGATGATGAGCGATGTTGACAAGGAGGGTGCTGATAATATCACCTTTGATGAGTTTGTTGAAATGTGTGGCCCAAAAATGACGTCAAGGGACACTAGGGATGAAATAATGAAGGTGTTTGGGCTGTTTGACGATGACGGCACAGGGGCTATTAGCTTCCGCAATTTGAGGCGGGTCGCGAGCGAATTGGGAGAGAATTTGACGGACGAGGAGTTGCAGGAAATGATTGACGAGGCGGACAGGGACGGCGATGGCTTAATCAACGAGGATGAGTTCTTTAGAGTTATGAAGAAGAGGGGAGATAATCCTCTCGACGACTTGGACTCTGATGATGATTTCTGATTAGGGCCGGGTTCCTAGGGAAGTGAATGATATAGATTGAATTATTTGTGGAGAAAGAATATTTCTTTTTTTCTGTTTATTCTCTCCCGCTCCCGCTCTCGCTCTCGCTCCCACTCCATCTCCCACTCTTTCCATTTACGTTGCCATGTAGCTGCTGCAATCAATCTCATCCGGAATCTCGGGGATCGAGGTCTCGAAGCGACTCTGAATCTTATCCAGAATCTCCTGGTCAGGCGCGTTGCTGATGAAGGAAATGCCAAGTCCCTTGGTTCCGAACCTGCCAGCACGTCCAACACGGTGGAGGTACTGGTCACTATCATCGGGGAAGTCGTAGTTGATGACAATGTTGACACGCTCAATATCGATTCCGCGACCGAACAAGTCAGTGGCGACAAGAATTCGCTTCTCGAACTCCTTGAAGCTTTTGTACCTGCCGATCCTCTCCTCCTGGGACAATCCACCGTGGATGCAAATACTCGGGAAGTTGCACTCCTCGAGGAGCCTGTTGAGCTCGTTGGCGCGCTGGACCTTGGAGACGAAAATGACCACCTGGTTGAACTCAAGGGTGTCGAGCAGATCATTTAGCTTGCGGTTCTTCTCAGACTCGGCAAGCTTAATATAGTACTGCTGCAGACCGTGGAGGGTGAGTTTTGTGTCGTCGTCAATGTAAATTTCCATCGGGTCCTGGCAAAACTTTTTGCACACAGGCCTGATCTCCTTCGAGAGGGTGGCTGAGAACATCATAACCTGCTTCTCGTGGGGGGTGGCCCTGTGTGTTGTGTGTGGGGAGGAGGGGGGAGGAGGGGGGAGGAGGGGGGATTAGAAAAGGGCAAAACACACATAATCACACACTTTGCACACTCACCTGAATATCTCCTGGATGTCCCTCCTCATGTCCAACTTCTCGAGAATCCTATCGCACTCGTCCAAGACGAAATGCTTGACCTTATCGAGATTCAAGGTTTTCTCCCTCACGAGCTGCAAAACACGCCCGGGGGTTCCAACCACAATGTGGGGGCAATCGTTCTTGCACACGTCCTGGTTCAGGGCAATCTTGACTCCACCATAGAAAACGGCAGTCTTGACAGTTGGCAAATATTTCGAGAACCTCTCGTACTCGTGAGCAATTTGGAAGGCAAGCTCGCGGGTGTGGCAAAGGACCAACACCGAAACCTCACCATCAACAGGTTGCAGCTGGTGCAGGGTGGCAAGCACAAAGACGGCAGTCTTGCCCATACCAGATTTGGCCTGGCACACAATGTCCATACCAAGAACAGCCTGAGGAATGCACTCGTGCTGAACCTCAGACGGATGCTCAAAACCGCAGTCGACAACCGCCTTCAAGCACTCGGGTTTCAGAATGAAGTCGTTGAAGCCAGAGGCATGGATACCAACATAGTGACCTTTCTTGGTCTCCTTTATCTCAGCAACTTCGGTTTCTGCCTCCTCCTCCTACATTCATTATCACGTAAATGGTTATTGTGGGTGGGTGGGGAAAGTGGGGGGGTGGGGGTAAAGTGGGGTGGGGTGGGGGTGGACAGAATACAGACACGTTTATTGAGTTGGGAGGAAATACACATCATGGAATATATGATTGTTGTTTGTTAGTATTAATCCATGGGTCAAACGGTTCGTGCCACAAACATACCTCGTAATCAACAAGATCTTCAGCGTCAGCCATTGTGTGTGATGTGTGATGTGTAATGTATGAATGATGAGTTTACACGAGTTTCAATTTTTTTTTTCTGGGGTCCCGTGCAAAACTTGTGAAGCAAGACAAATGAACCAGAGAACATATTTCGTATTTTTAGCGTGTCTGATGGTTTCATTCTCCAGAGCTTTAGCGTACACATTACGTTCTGCAGTTCGGCAACATGGATCTAGAAAATTGGGTCGAAATATAAATGTTTGTACTGTTTGTTGTCCAGCTCGTCTTTTCTCCTCATCTCCTCCCAATCCTAACAATCCCAACTCGAATCTAAGCCCGGAGGAAATCAAGGCTGCTCGTGACAAACGAAAAGCAGATAAGGAGGAGTACAAGCGGCAGAAGATGCTTAAGAAATCATCCTCTCCCTCCTCTCCCTCCTCCACACCGACCTTCAACAACAACATTTACTACTCAACCAGGTGGGAAACGGAACAAATTGATTCTTGCGGCGACTATGAGATAATCAGGTCCAGGGATGATTGGAGCAAGCGAACCTTTATTCCAATTCGTTCAATTGGTGACGAGAATTTTGTTGGATCTGACGTTTGGGTGCGGGGCAGGCTGCACTCGATTCGAATAAAGGGAGGAAGCTGCTTCCTCGTCCTTCGTACGAACGCAATTCACACCGTTCAGTGTGTTTTCTTCAAGTCGAAAGACAATGAAAACGACGCGAGCATGGTCACCTACCTGAAGACGTTGACTCGTGAGTCAATAATCGATGTCCAGGCGACTGTAACGACCGCCGCAATTCCGGTCAAGTCAACGTCGAACTCGAATGTTGAGCTTGTGATCAAACGAGTTCACGCAGTTGACAAGGCTCTTGCAGCTCTTCCCTTTGAGATTGACGAAGCGAGTAAGAGTGAGCAAGGTGAGTTTTCTTCTCTTTTCTTCCATTCCATTTCTCTTTATTGACAGATAATCTTTCTCTCCCCTCCTTTCCTCTCCTTTGCCCTCCTCTCCCCTCCTCTCCACCCACCCCACACATCCACACATCCACCCACACACACACACAAACACAGAAATCGAAGAGTCGCAATCCACCGACCGACCCTTCCCTCGGCTCGGCCAGGAACTGCGCCTCGACAACCGCTGGGTCGACCTCCGAGTGCCGGCCAACAACGCAATAATGAAGATTCAGTCTGGCGTCTGCCAGCTGTTTCGCGAATCTCTCTATTCGCAAAATTTCATGGAAATTCACACTCCCAAACTCATTTCTGGCGAGAGCGAGAGCGGCTCGGGCGTTTTTACAACAGATTACTTTGGGCAGAAAGCTTGCCTCGCCCAATCGCCCCAGCTCTACAAGCAGATGGCAATCTCTGCCGACTTCAACAGAGTTTTTGAGGTTGGCCCAGTTTTCAGGGCAGAAAATAGCAACACAAGGAGGCACCTGTGCGAGTTCACTGGCCTCGACTTTGAAATGGAGATCAACGAGCACTACATGGAGGCCCTCACCGTCGCCCACACGATGTTCAAGCACATTTTCGAAAACCTTGAGACGAGGTTTGCCAACGAACTGAAAGTCGTTCGACAGGTTAGCGAGCGAAGCGAGCGAGCCTTGACGTGCAGATGGCGTGTTGTGGGACAAATACCTGAATAATCGCATTGCACCAAAAGATGCGCCTGTCCGAACTAGCCACCGTGTCCAAATTTGAGCGTCAGAAGACGGTATGCGTTGGAGTTCGTTGGAGATTATTCGCCTTTTTTTGGCGTTTTTTTTGTTTTCACACATACTCGCGATGAATCCCGCGAAATGGCTACAGACGGCTACATCTACTACTAAGCTAACCCACCCAATTTGTTTCTCGCACCTTCTTCGCTCGGCGCAGCAATTCCACAGCGAGCCGGTCGTGTTCACCGACGAGCCTTGCGTGATTAACTGGAGCGAGGGAATTGACATGCTCCGGGAGCTCAATTTTGACGTGGGGGACGGCTACCAAGACCTGAACACGGCGCAAGAGATTGCACTAGGCAAAGCGGTGAAGGAAAAATACGACACTGACTTCTTCATGCTCGACAAATACCCGGCCAGCATTCGTCCCTTCTACACAATGCCTTGCCCCAACGATAAGTTGCTGAGCAACTCGTACGACATGTTCATAAGAGGCCAGGAGATCTGCAGTGGAGCGCAGCGCTGCCACGACGTTCCGCAGCTGTACAAGAATTTGGAGAGCAAGGGAATTTCCCCTGAACCGGTTCAGTCCTACATTGACTCGTTCACACATGGAATTCCGCCGCATGCAGGTGCTGGGATTGGCATGGAGCGGGTCGTCTTTCTATACTTGGGCTTGGATAATGTTCGCATGGCGAGCATGTTCCCTCGCGCACCGAACAGAATCACGCCCTAAAAATAAAAATTGGTAATTTTTTGAGATTATAATCATAACAAAGCCCCGTAAACCTCGCCCTTCGCCCCCTTCCTATTAAACTTCAAACCAGCCAATTCTCGCTTTAACTTATATACCTGCAGACTCACTATCACCCCACCTAGCATGGTGAAAAAAATTACCACACCCATTGTCACTCCCGCCTTCCTAACTCCCCCATCGTCATACTCCCACGGGAGCGCGTTGATTTCGTACAAGGCGGACCCGAGCGCCCAGCCGACCTTCTGCCCGTTGATAACGTTAGCAACAGTAATGTGATCGTCAAGCTTGAACCCGTAGCCGTTATGCAACAGCTCAAACGAGTAACACGCCAGGAAGCAAAAATCTGCGCTCCCAGCTGTAGCCCCACCACCCCCCACGATGTACTCATCAAGATCAAATGCCGAGAACGAACACATTTGCTGCGCGTTCTTCTGCAGCTGCGCGAGTGTTGACCGTGGTTGGAGGCGGAGGAACTTCCAAACCTTGAGATAATTTGAGAATCCAAAAAATTCACCAAAATGGCGGCTCTGAGTGGGCAGAGGAGGCTGATAAACACCGGCAAAGCTACAGTCCCCTTTGTGCTCAAATTTGCACCACTCGTTCGTGTTCTTTCTCAGCAAGGTTCTCGCTAGATTGCTGCACTCTTCAAAGTCGCCACCAGACTCGCCACCCGAGAAAGTAACGGAATATGGCTTTGGGGTTTCTCCCCAGCTCTCTATTCCGTCTGGGTTGAACCAAATTGAGCTCTCGAAGGCTTCAACATACTTCCCCGGCAGACAAGGATTGTAGATCAATTTCGAGTCGTCCACATCCTCGGACTTGCCGGTTTCGTAGTTGAAGACTATTCTTGCTTTAACTCTGCGCCGAGCAAAGTGAGGGGGTTAGGAGTGGATGTGCCATAAAAACCTAACAATTTCGCACGGAGCTTCGCACTCATCTAACAAAAGGCGAGCGGAGAAGAAATGAACTCACCTCTCCAATGCTAGATTGACGCCAAAGTACAGAAACGAGTGAGCGTAGACATTCCAATGCTTCGACGCCCCGAGCTGCATTTTAAACAAATTGCTCATAATATCCTCGGAAGGCTCAAAGAACGATATCTGAGTGCTTGCGCCACCCATATCAAGTGCCCCAAAGGTCTTGTTCACGCCGGTGACCGTACCAATTCCTTGCGTGTTGTTGAGCAAGGTGCCCATCAAGAAGTTTATCCCAGTCCATCCGTAAATAGCCTCTTCCTCACCGGAAATTACCCGAACTTGTTCGTCTTCAAAAGCAAAGGGGGAAAACTCATTGTTGCCGAAGAGCGAACGAACAGCAGCAATCACGCGGATGCGGTCGCTCGTTGTGAGGGCGCGCATTCCGCCCGTTGCTTTGAGATAAATGGGATATTCACCCCAACTGCGCCAAGCCAAGCGAAGCGAGGCGCATTTTAATGAAGCACGAGCGAACCAAGCGAGCCAAACGAATTGAGTGGGTTAGTTCAGTAGCGGATGTAGCCGTCTGTAGCCACGAGCATCATTATCCTGCCATTACAGCACTTAGGCTAATATTTCAGCTGAGCGAGCGGAAGGGGGTGTGTGCGTATAACCCGTCTGTATCCATTTCGCGAGATCCATCGCGAGTATTCTCGTCTTCCTCAAGGCTCGCTCGCTTCGCTCGCTCACCTACTTTCCTTGTCCTTCAAGATTGTTTTCGTCCAAGTAATGAACGGAGATAGGTACACAGACAGCGCTGGGACCAGATCGTCGTCGTTCTCGGCGGCAAACACATCAATTCCCGGCGCAACACGAGATGTCCAATGAGAATTCTCATCCAAAGGATACGAAAGGGGAGGTGGCAAAACCGTAAACAGCCTCCGTGAATACTCAAAAATGTGTAATCTCGTCCCAGAAGAACCAGCATCAATCATCATTACGTGAGAGGTTTCCAACTCTGGCCTTCGTCTATCAGATTTTGAGACCTTCATTAGCGGTGATAACATCATATCTTTATCTATTGAGTCGTTTGGATGGTCCAACAAGGATAATTCTGCACAACCACCAAGGTTGTAATGAAGCAGGAAAGCCAGAATCAGTGTGATGTAATTCATCATAGAAGGTCGAGGGAGTCGTGTGTCTATCAGGTTTTGAGATGCTACGAAGGTCGAGGAATTCGTGTGTCTTCAGATTTTGAGATGTTCAAATTTTAGGAAATACGTAGTGACACAGTCTGTATTCCCGAGCAGCACCCCAATTGCTATAAACAAACATGTCCTCCTCCCACACTTCCCAAAGCGTAGCGACAACATGTCTCAACAAGATAGCAGTTCTCACCCCCCCCCCTAACAGCACACCGAAAAGGAGTGTTAACGACTTGACCAGTTTCATCAACACCTCGGTGAAGCATGCCGAGGATGTTTCGAAGCAATTTGAGGTGTATGCGAGGAATTCCAAAAAGTTTGGGAGCAAATCAATCAATTCGATGCTCAAATCGGATTGGAGCAAACTGGCTCCCCGGGAAGCAAAGAGCCTCACTCAGGGAATTTCTGGAGCGCTTGCTCCTATGTTTTTGACTCTGGAGGATGAGTACGACAAGGTCGACAGCACGAACACTCGGTTCATAAGCAACAAGAAGAAGCGGAGCAAAGCTCTTGAAAAGTGCCTCACGACCATAATCCAATCAACTCATCGGAACGATTCGGACCGCGACGTCATTCCTGACATTTTCTTCGGTGTGCTTGAGTCTCGCACGATTCTGAGCGCTCTGATCAATAGAATCGTGGATTTTACTGGCATGAGAAAGAGTGACGTAGAGGACGTTCGGAATGACATCGCGGTCCGGTACCTGTGCATGTCCGTTCTGGGGCTGACGCGCACGAGGGAGCTTGTCAAGTTCCTGCTTGACGGTAGCGAGACGCTGCGGAAAGGGTTCCTTGGCATTCCCAACACGCTCCTACAAATGGGCCACTACCCCACGCAGGAGAAAGCCATTGAGATCCTCAGTCGGTGCTACCGCAGGCTCAACACCACGAAAAACGACCAAAAGCACCAGAAACTCGGAAATGAAGTGGTGCGTGCCCTTGGAACTCGAACGTTACAGCAGCAATTCCCAAAACTTATGTCTGTTTCTCATAACTTTTTCGATGCGACTCGCCGTTTGTTTTTGGACCAGCAGCGTCTCACAATTAGCAACGACAATAACAATGACAGCGACAACGACAACGACAAAGACAACAATCTCTTGAATATGAGCTTCGCCTTCCTTTGCGAGAAGATTAGCATGAGAACAAACGACGACGCCGGCAAAGACGTTGAATTCTCCTCGTACATTGATATTAACAGGTGCACCCTTTCGTTCTGGGTGGATATCGAGTGTGAAGAGGAGAATGAGGAGGACAAGAGCATCGAGGACGACGAAAATTCCGTTTCGAAGCTGTTCGAGCTCAATTTATTGGACCCCGATTTAGTTCGGTTCGACCAAGAGCAGCAAACCCTGAACCTAACAGTCAGCCCTGAAATTGCTCAAGAGGCCAAGCTGAGTTTAATTTTTGGCGGTGGCAGCTCTCGCACCACAAGCGATCGCGAAATCAGTTTTCTATTCGAGCGTGGGATCTTTGCCGATTTGGAGAAGTTGCTGAAGTTGGGAATTAAATCGTCCAGAACGAAGACAAAACCGAAAACGAAAGAATCTCCACCTCCACAGTTTGATGTGAACGAAATCCATGCTCCTGCAACTGAAATGTGCACGCGCAAAATTCATTGCTTCAACTCCAGCTCCAGCTCCAGCTCCAGCTCCAGCTCCAGCTCCAGCTCCAGCTCAAGCTCCAGCTCGAACTCAAGCTCCAGCTCGAAATCGAACTTGGAGGCAAAAAGAAAAAAGAAAAATAGCAACAACACTCTGAAATCAATATCAGCTCTGGCCTTCACGTACGACAACGTGAAGACAATGCTGGACGACGATGCGGACAACTCAAACAGCTCGGGATCAAAAATGACCCAGTTCATCGAAAACGTCGAGCGCTCCCTCAAATCCACCTCGAACGCCATGAGCGATCTATTACAGAGCTCAAATTCCTTCAAGAGTGGCGCAGAAGAGCTAGGTCAGCCGTCAGCGTTCATATCGGAGTTGTACACCGACTTGGAAATGCAGCAGAAGGCTTTGATTTCTATTATTACAAAGTTCAACCGTCGTCGGGAGGAGGTGGAGACTAAACTTTTTCAGACATTGCACGACAGTTTGAAATGAAATAATGAAATGACGGTGAAAAACAACACACACAGATTGAAATAGCAATACTTAGCACTCGAAACAAACAATTTCCCAATAAATATTAATACACTTGTGATCTAGGAGAACCGCCTATCTTTGAACGAAGAACTTGAGAGCTGAGAAGACACACTGACAAAAGAATTCTGTTGCCCAATGACTCCTCTGCCTGAAGAATTCAGTTGCCCAATGACTCCTCTGCCTGAAGAATTTTGTTGCTCAATGACTCCTCCTGCTCCTCCACTCAACTGCCCAGCCACTTGGGTCTGCTGAATTCTCCTCGCCACGTTTTTGAGGCTTCGCACCTTGCCAGTTTCACCTAACAAGTTTTGAGTTGAGTATTTCCTTGTGCTGCGACCAGGAGAAGCAAGCTCATCGGCCAGGTTCTTTAAGATAATCTCAGCGCTGGACTGTTTTCTGTTGCTGTTGCTACGGCCGCTGCGTTTGCTGTTGCTGTTGCTGCCGTAGGTACTACGGGATTTTCGGCTGTGCCTCCGACTGCTGCTTTTCTTTGATTTCCGACGACTATGATTAGGCTCACCGTAGTGAGCGAAATCATTTGCGTCGGCGTCCGCGTCCGCGTCGGAGCTGGAAGATTCGCTCTCAGACTGGCTATTGCTGTTACTCCCCCCCCCCTCTCTATCGTCGTCGTCGTCATCGTCGTCATCGTCGTCATCGTTAGCGGCAACATGCTGATATTTTTTGTCCACCATAACGTTCTCAAGATCCTCTTCGATCATTTCGATGTCGTCCGGATACATGGCCTTGACGTGCGCCATGTCGTCCATGCCCAACATGTGCATAGAGACCCAGGATATGGCTCTGACATCGACAGTCCTGTTGACGCGGTAGAGAAGCGCCATCTCACCCAAATACTGCCCCTCTTCCATCACTCGAATAACCTCTCCGTTGGCCGGGCTCAAGATAGCAACTTGCCCCTTACCGATGAAGCCCATCCAATCCCCAGTTTCCCCCTTGCGCATCACTAGGTCTCCCTCAAGGTACATGCTCGTCTTGAACCTCATGACTAGCTCCTCCAGAACGATCATGCTGATGTTGGGATTCTGGAAGAAGGAGACCTTTTCGAGCATGTGCTCGTACAGCTTCATTCTAATGTCGCCAGCCAAAGGCCGGGAGACTTCGTTTATGAAGGCGTCTGGGTCGGTGGTCATGGCTCGGTCCGTGTTCCACATATTCTGGTAAAACGTTCGCACTCTCTCCTGGAGATCCTTGGGGAGCATCAGGTAGGCCATTCTGTGGTTGATTTTGATCATTTTTCGCTGGTAGGTGACGTAGTCCTCGTCGAGGGAGGCGAGAAGTACCGCAATAGAGCCGAAAATAGTGGCCTGGAGAACGGCTCCGCACACAGTTGTGAAGAAGAAATACGCCTGCTCGTTTGAGGTTTTGGCTACCCCCCCCCCCATCAAGGATGTGGAGGCCATGTAGAGCGACGCGCTGTACTGCTCTTTAAACCCGGACACGTAGAGTCGAACGAAGTCCGAAGAAGCCTCCTCGTCGCTGTACGAAAGCTGCGCCGAGCGAAGCGAGGCGCATTTTCAATGAAGGACGAGCGAAACGAATGAAGGCGAGCAAAACGAATTGGGTGGGTTAGCTTAGTAGTGGATGTAGCCATTATGTCTGTAGCCATTTCGTGCACTTCGTCGCGAGTATTCTCGTCTTCATCAAGGCTCGCTCGCTTCGCTCGCTCACCTCAGTAAAGTTGTATGGAACCTGCGTGTGATCAAACTGGAAGCCCTTCAATAGGGCCAGCCAGCTCTTTCCAACAAGAAACCAGCCGCAGGAAATCCAGTGGAACACCAGAACGATGACACTCATAATGCGGATCAGGCGCAGAGCGCCAGCTTTGTAAACCGTGTCGATCTTCTTCAGCAGCTTGCCCATGCGGCACATTCTCAAAAGTTTGAGGGTCTTAAGAAAGGACGAACCCTTGTCCTCATCCCCACCAAGGAGCTCGAAGGGGAGACAAGAAATGAAGTCAACCCAGAACCACACCGTGTAAAAGTATTGTCGTGCAATTGAATTCCCGTCAATCACCAGGTCACCCATGCTGTCGCAGTAGGTTTTGAAGAAATTGTGGAAGAAGTCGAAGATGAAAATTACGTAGGTTATGATGTCCCAGGAGGCGGTGAATGAGCCGAGAATTTGAATAGTTTGTCCGAGGACTTCGTCGGTAAAGGCGATTTCCAGTGGAAATTGGAAGCTCTGGAAAACGACCAGGAGGATAACAAAGGTTTCTATGCGGCCAGCGAGCACAGAGTCGTGGGCAAGGATGATGTAAGGGAAATTTTCTATTAGGAGGAAGGTTGACTCGGGGTCGATGCCGTCATTCTGGAGGTCCTCCAAATTTAGCGTGAGGGGCTCCTCCATCTTATACTTCATGACAATCGGGGCAGTTAGTTCATTGTTGTTGTTGTTGTTGTTGTTGTTGTTGTTGTCGTTGTTGCTGTTGTCGTTTGTTTCAACATCGTTAATTTCGTCCTCCTCCTTGATCTCCGCTATTTCCAAAAGCAACAGTGACTGACGCTGCTTCTGCTTCGCCTCGAGGATGAATTTGAGCTGATTTGCTTTCTGAGTGTCGCCACGGGACAGCGTCATCCCTTGCCCGGGCTTCACCGACGCAAACATAGTCTTTTTCTTGGTCCGATGGTGCACGTTCATGGCGTCTGGCACAACTTTCGCCTTATTGGGATCGTTCTGGCCGAAGCCGAGACCGACAAAGGAGGATCTTCGCTTCGAGAGTGACATAGCAGACGGTCGGAAACCAGATCTTGCGGATCTGGGGGATCCGATCGGGGCGCCGTTAGTGGAGGAGGTGTCAGGGTTGATGCTGTTGCTGCTGTCGGTGGTTGCAATGGCTTTGGATTTTTGGAATTGTTGAAGCTCAACAGGATTCCACATGCTTGAACGCTGCGAGACTGGATTAGAAGCGAAACGAGCTTTGGGCTGGTTCGCATTCGAGCCTCGCTGGTCGGGGGTATGAGTGGGGGTGGTGGTAAGTGGTAGGTTAGGGGCTAATTTGCTGCTAGCACTTCTGCTGTCAGCTGCAACTGTGAAGGAATTTTTTTTTTTGGTGGTTGGCGGCTTCATTTTGGATTGCGGCTTTATTATGCTGCTGGTAGCTTGGGGCGGATTTATCAAATTCTGATGCTTTATTAGTCTATAGATCTCCGCAGATGTATTCATCATCACCTGATTGAGAGATTTTTCTAGACCAGCAGTATGGGCAGATTTGGCGACAGTACCTACAAAAAGAAAATGGAAATGGGAAGAAAGCGGAAACGAAGCGAAGAGTTGAGAAAAAATGGAGGGGGGAATTATTTTTTGTTAGTTGTGTGGTGTTGTGGGGCGGGGCTGGATAGGGACACGGCAAAATGGATTGAGAGTTGAATTTGATCGAAGAGACTTTTAATGATTGCCGCACCTTTCATAACAATTGAAGCAGCATGGGTATTTAGTAAGGAAGAGGTGTCAAATTCTGTGTCGAAGGTATCCTTGTCCTCGTCCTCGTCCTCGTCATCATCTTCATTTGAATTTTCAGAATCAGAACCAGGCTTTTCCATCATCTTTTTGAAGTCACTCATTGCGTTCCCTGCTGTTGATTTTGCATTATGTGAAGTCCCAGATTCGGACGGTTTGGGAGTAATCTTTGACATTGAGAGAGAGAGAGAGTTAGGAGGGGAAAGTTGGGCCAAGTTGTTGGTATGATAAAGTAGTCAATATCAAAAAGAACCTGGAACCAGGTGTATGTTTGAAATTATGTCAAGATGTGGAAATAGGAAGGTTTAAAACGATAAGCTAAGAAAAAACCCCAGTAATTTGGTGTATTGTCTCAAGAAAATTGGGGGAGGTGTGGTTGAAAAAGGTTTTGAGGTTGATGATTTTTTGGTGTTATCAAAGTGTATGAAGATAAAAGCTGTTTGAAGTGAAAAAGCTGTTGACTGGATCAGCTGAATTTCGCCTTTCCTTTTCGGCCCTTTTTATTTTTATTCCTTTTTCATCATTTTTATCAACATGATCCGCCGTCGTAGAGCAACTGCACCCGCACCATCTCCTCAATCGAGAAGAAGAAAATCAAGCGTGTTTGATCTTGGCTAGCCAGCTACAGCAATCCCAGTCCCCGACTCTGGCGAGCTTGTCTTCCACATCCACTATGAAGAATTATTCAGAACTTCCTACGGCAAAGGAACGAATCAGTCGAGCGCTACGAGTCTTTGAGAGGGATGAAGAAGAAGAGTTTGAGAAGGAGGGGGCGAGGGATATGACCAGCGATGATTTGAAGGAGTTTGTGAATGCCCAAAAGGCTCTGGGGCTCTCTTCGGGTGAGTGCGAAGAGCTGTTGTACGAGCTCGCCACCAAACTGTTCAACGAGAAGAAGGGGGTTGACACGTTCAAGGCGTTGAAGGTTGTGGGGAAAACGTTGTTGTCGTACTTTGACTTGGTCACGGATGTGTTGGTGTTTTTGGAATTGCTGAGGAAGAATTTGACAATGGCGGTGGTGTAGGGAGTGACGTTGGGGTCCAATCGGCGATACAGACGATCATCTTCCTTCTCTACCCGGACCAACGGACGACAGTACAGATAATTTCCCTGTTTGCGTCCTTTTTGACGACGGGATTCACCGTCGCCTTTGCCGATAGGGACAATGATACCAGCAGGAAAGCCCACCCGAAACTTTCTGGTTACGTTCCCTCCACGAATGGCAACGTACAAGCCTTCTTCTCGGTAGTGTTCTTCACGACCTACACTATGGCAAAGATGTTTGCCCTCTCCCTCTTCATTGCCACCTCCTCTTCTGCCATTTGGACTGTCGGGATGTTGGGTTTGGAATTCCTCGGGCTATTGATTTGGCGAATGCAGTGGAAGAATTGGAGACCTTTTATTAAAGGATTGGACGGAGCGGTTATTGGTTTACTTGGGCATCTTATTGCGTACATCTGCCTTGTCGCCGCACCCTTTCCAGCAATACGAAGTCCCCAATTACTAACTCCCCGAATCTACGTTGGAGGACAACTCTACATGCTGACAATCAACTTTGTCATTGTCGTACAGAACATGTGGGAAGAACAAATCTGGACTAAAGACCACAAGCACCGCGAGTGGACGGGACACGAGGCGGTACGGGCATTCATACCTGGAACTATTCAATTCACTACGTCCCGAAGGAAAAGCTGATAGAACTGTACAAGAACCGCTGGGCGGATCTGTGCGAAAATCCTCCAGAGTGGTTCGACGAAGATTTCAAGGCATTGATTCCCAGAGAGTTGTTGGTTGGTGTAGATGAGAGGCTGTGGGGAGGCGAGGGTGAAGGTGTAGGTGAAAACGAG
>Ga0302114_10001060_pt1 | contig 18631 bp, 12 predicted proteins | sample AG5_Surface_MG_FD_203107 | JGI IMG/M metagenome (GOLD analysis project Ga0302114, IMG submission 203107) | Marine microbial communities from Western Arctic Ocean, Canada - AG5_Surface | ecosystem: Environmental > Aquatic > Marine > Oceanic | place: Canada: Western Arctic Ocean | collected...
CCGCCGCCGCCGCCGCAGCCGCCGCCGCTACCGACGCCGCTAACGCCGCCGCTGCCGACGCCGCCCCCGCAGACAACTCGCCTTGGACAACGGCGGAGGAGCTCTATCTGCTGAGCATGGTGGTGACGCACGGGAGGGAATGGGCGACGATTCTAAATGCGGATTCGGAAGGACAGCGCAACTTCAAGCCAGGGCGTAAGAGGGATCAGCTCGGGAAGAAGTGGAGACACCTTCTTCGAGCGTATCCTGCCGCCGCCGCCGCCCTCAAAGCCGCCCCCGCCGACACCGAGGCCGCCGCCGGCGCAAATGCCCTCATTGATGCCATCACCGCAGCCGCCGCAGCCGCCTCCGCCGACGTCGCGATTCCCAGCGACCCTTCCATCGCCGCGCTCGGTGCCGCCTCCGCCTCCATCTCCGACATCTCTTAGCCGCCGAGGAAAGGCAAAGAGAAGGGGACGAGGACTCTAAGCCCGGGGCGGCGACGAGATATCACTGACGCTCGGCGTCCTCTTGTTTGACATTTAGACACTACCATGACTTGAAATTGAACACACTTGAATGCACAACACCTTGAGTCAAGAAGCGGCGGCGGGGTTGCCCGGAGGAGTACCGTCGCTCAATTTTACGCTAATCCACTCTAATACAATCGGGCTCTAGATACCGATGGGCCGCTCCTTGATGGCGTGCTCGGCGTCAATATCGTCATCGTCGGCTTCGTCAATGTCGCCGGCGAAGACGCAGATGAGAGCATCACCATCGACGTCCTGACCTCTGCCTCGATGCCTCAGAGCACACAGCCTTTGAGACAAGTAATTCAGGATGAAAACGGAAAATATGGTCTCTCTACGGGAAAACGTTTGCGGAGGGCGAGTGTGTGCACAGAGACGTGACCGGAGTAAAGTCATGCGTCCGAATCAAACACGAGGTCCGTACGAGTTGTTATCACTCGTGTCGTGGAGCTGGTCACCCTTTGTGTGGGTGGTGGGACAGAGTACAACTCACCTCATCAACATCAATCACCGTTTGTGATTGAAACTTCGGTTCTGAGGGTCCTTCGAGCCTCGCGGGCGACGACTGGCTCGCTCTCATCGTGGTTTTCCTGGCGATCACCACGAGTCGCACCATAGTCGGACTGTCCGTAGCCTCGGGCGTGGGGTCATCGTCTTGAAGGCTGCTCTTTATCGGTTCCTCTGCGCGTCGTAAGTGAAGATGCTGTGCCGAAGATCAGCTTGAAGGAGATTGAACAGGCGCTTACAGGAGCGACACGCGTTGAACCAGTAGAAGATGATGCGACGCTCGATCGCGATGGGGTCGAAGGAGACATGCGGCGGCATCGTCTCGTTCCGGTCATATGATGTCGAGCTCGTACGTCGCGGCGACACAGACCGATCCACTCAAAAAAGTTTAGCGTTCACCTGTCCCCGAACGAGCTCTCCACCGACGCCTCGAGCCTGTCCGCGAGCTCCGGTAAGGTCTCGCCGGGGAACTGCTCCAGGCTGAGGCCGAGCGGGGCCTTGATGGCGCCTTTGCCCTTCTTATCCTCGGGGATGTTCCACGGGATTCCCTCGGCGTCGAGCGTGGCGCGCGTGTTTCTAAGCCCCGCGCATCACCGGATGGTACTATGCACGTTGCGGTGAATTCAGAAAAACACTGAAAAAGATAAACCATCGTTTACCATTCGATGGAGTCAATTGAGACGTGTTTTAAGGTTAAACTCCACCACACGCAAACAGTGCTTCGTGTTGCATAATTGCGGGTAATTCAATTTTTATCATCCCGGATGGTACTATGCACGTTGCGGTGAATTCAGAAAAACACTGAAGAAAGTAAACCATCGTTTACCATTCGATGGAGTCAATTGAGACGTGTTTTAAGGTTAAACTCCACCACACGCAAACAGTGCTTCGTGTTGCATAATTGCGGGTAATTCAATTTTTATCATCCCGAGATTTGGACGATGAGGACGGGGAGGACGGGGTGTGTAGACTGCGCCGCTGACGCGGTTGCGCGAGGTCCATGACACTGAGGCGGACCGGTCCATGACACGGAGGTCGCGTGCGTATTCTGAGGCGACGCCGCCGCGGAGGAGACGCGAGAGGCGACGGAGGGAAAGGAGAACGTGGAGTGAGACGGCGGTGCGAAGGGCAGGGTGCCCACCGGCGTCTTCTTCGCCGAGCGGCGCTGACCCAAGAGTCAAGCAGCTCATCAAACACCGTGGGTTACAGTGTTACTGCGGGCGGAGTGAACAGTTGCGCTCGTCGACTCAGCGAGCGCTTACTAACTCTTAACAGGTCAACACGAGTAGGTCGTACGATGGTTCACAATCTATCACCAGCGGCTGGGCTGCTCTATCTGATGCTACTTCAACCGTTTTATTCAGTATTTGTTCTCTCTAGTTCACGTAGTCGCTCTTGTATACTCGCCTCGTCCCGTCCGTCTCCATTTCGACCATCTTTCGCTCACTTCTCTTCAGATCCTCGTACCCGTAGTAGACGTGCAGGCGTACGTTGTCCTTCGTGTAACCGCTGCCCGCGTGCCTGAGGTCGCCGGAGAACACAACCGCGTCGCCGCAGTTTAGCACGAGTTGTCCACAGGATAATTGAGAGTTGCGCCGTCTTGGTCGATGGCGATGAGAACAGAGATTGCCCAGGGAGTGCAAGGGTGTTTATCGTACGGTCCTCTTGGCGACGCTCTCCTGTGACCCCCCCTCAAATCTCACGGCGTCGATGTTACCCCCGGGTGTCGCCTTCCGGATGTTCGCGTTCTGGATGTTCGCCAGGACGTCGCCGGTCTCTTTGCGAGGTCGCTTGCTCCCAAACGACTGCGCGGGCGCGTCCGTGCACTCAGGCATGGTCGTCGGTGTGGTTGCGCGACTCACAGTGTCTTCTGTGTTCGCGCGCGAAAAAATACCTTCGAAAGCAACGGGCATTTCAAACGGTTTATACAATCGAGACATTCTATGGGCATTTTTTGATATAATTTTGTCCCCAAAGCATTGTGCAATATGGGCCCGGGGTGTCAATGTGTCTCAGTCTGAATTATATTCATTCAGGTTGGTTGGTCATTCAGGTCATTTGCGTATTTGCAATGTGCGAAAATCGTACATATATGTTCTTACCCAATGCGTGTTTTCACAGAATCGCCCAATGATATCACGTTTTTACATAATATAATTTGTAAACCACATATAAGAGTCAAATGGATTCGCTCACTTTAACGAGTGTCTACACATACGCTATGATAACTATTTGTGCAGATTCATGGAATTCACGCTCGGTGCTCTGGCCAATGATATTTTTTGGGCAGCAATTAATCGTCTTGAAAAAAAAGTCACACACCTCGATTCTCGAGTGATTTTTCCCCGGAAACGCCAGTTTGGCGCTGGGCACCCCCGGACTCGTTTTTTTTTGGCAGCTCGCGCGCGACGACGGCGCCGCCCCGACGCCGACGCCGCGATCCGGCGCCGGATATCGATCGGGGAGTGACCCACGCGTGTCCCTGAAGGGTCACGCGCGTGGTCTTGTCGAGTGGCGCGCCCGGGCCACCACCTGCTGCTCGCCTCCAACCACCCTTGGAAGAGTCAGAAGTTTCCAGACTGAAGTGGAGCCAACCGGGGGCTTCTGTGGAAACGTCCGCCAGCTTCCGCTAGCTTCCGTGCTGGACTGGTCCAGCACGGAAAGTTCTCCGGACATCATTCCGAGGGGTCGTGTTCGGGCGTTTACCGAACTTTTTTTGTCGGCGCGCACCCATGGAAGCTTTCCGGACGCCGCGGAGGCGGTCCCAGAGAGCTCTGTTTGGCTCCGCTGGCTCCGCTGGTTCCGCTTGGTTTCCGTGGATTTTGGATTTACGGCGATGACTCAAGGTTTTGGGTCTAATCTTTGCCAATCAAGCCATTTTCAGTCGATTCCCCAGAGCTGATCCAGGGGTTCTGTATCGATCTGCAGTCTCCATTTGGGCTTCTGTGCCTTCCATGAAATTCCCGTTGTTCATCTCCTCCGCTCGCCTGAAAACGCCGAGACCTCTTCGACACGTTGACGACACTCATTGCGAGAGGCACATGAGCGGTGCGGAGGCATGGCGGGCGGTGAAGCCCAGGCCTCCTCCGGAAGAGGGTGCCGCGGGGGTCGACACGCTGGAGGCGACCGTCGACATCGCGGCGGGTAAGGGAAAGAGGGTGCGGACCTCGGATCCCGGCAAGATTCAGAATGATGCACCCCATGGCACCCCCACCTTGGCACCCTTTGGGTCAATTGAAGACGGGGTTGGCTCGTCGCCGATGTCGTGGGGGGAGGCAGCGAAGGAGGTGGAGCGGCGATACTTCGAGAACAAGCGGCGGCGGCTCGATGCGCCGACGGAGAGCGAGGCGGCGTCGCCCGAACGCCCGCCCGCGCCGAGGAATCTATCGTTCGCCGCGGGAGGAGGGGGAGGAGGTCAGCGCTGCTCAGTTCCACCTCCGCCCGCGCGGTCCACGCCCTCGCAGCGCGCGGGAGCTCCCGCGGCGAGGACGTCGCACAGCGCGCACACCTCCTCGACCGCATCCGCTCACCTTTCGTCGACGCCCGCGGTGACCGTCGAACTCGACTCGCTCGCGCTGCCAACCGCGCTCGTAGATTATCTCCGCGCGGAGAAGAAGATCTCGAGGCTCTACCCGTGGCAGGCTGAATGCCTCGCGATGCCCGGGGTGATGGCGCACACGCGAAACCTGGTATACTGCGCGCCCACGAGCGGCGGCAAGTCCCTCGTGTCCGACCTCCTCGTCGTCCGCCGGTTGATCGCCGGCGGCCCCGACGGCGGCGCGGCGCTGGCGCTCATGGTCCTGCCGTTCGTGTCGCTCTGCCAGGAGCGATCGACGGAGCTGACGCGGATGCTCAAGCCGCTGGGAATCGAGGTACGCGGCTTCTTCGGCGGGCGGGGCGGCGCCCTGCCCCCGCGGGACGGATCCGGCGGGCTCATCGTCGCCACCCCGGAGAAGGCGAACGATCTGGTCACCAGGTGAGCTTATTTTAATTCTCGCATGGCCAATTTGTATGACGTCGTGTTTTGTGTAGGCTCGTGTGTGAGGATCGGATCAACGAGTTGGCGTGCGTGGTGGTGGACGAGCTGCACATGGTCCAGGACAGGAGCCGCGGGAGCACCGTGGAGCTCATGCTGACCAAACTGATGCACGCCGCCGCGGGTTCACGCGGCGACGACGCCGGATCGTCCCCGAGCAAACACGACGGCGACGAAGACGAAGAAGAAGACGACGCGCGGGCCGACCTCGCCAGTCCGCTGAGCGGCGCGAGTTCTGAACGGAACGCCGCCGCGCACCCGCCGATGCAGGTCATCGGCATGAGCGCGACGCTACCCAACCTGGACGCGCTCGCCGGTTGGCTCGGGGACGCGGCGCTGTTTGAGACGGACTTTCGACCCGTGCCACTTCGTTCGCACGTCGTGGTCGGCGGCGTCGCGTACCCGGTGCCGGAGAGGGTACGTTCATCTTTAATTCCCGATTCATGAGCAATTTGAATGACTGACGTCACCGGTTTTGTTTACAGGAGGCGATTGAGTTTCTCGACGCGCACGACGACCCGCTCGACGCGGGCGGCGCGAGGAACCTGTCGACCACGGGCGGAGCGGGAGTTGGTGCCGTGGAAAACGAGATGGACGCGACGGCGGCGTTGGCGGGTGAGACGACGCGCGAGGGCGGCGGCGGCGGCGGCGTCATCGTCTTCTGCGCCGCCAGGTTTCAGTGCGAGATGGTCGCGCGATCGTTGTCGCAGAGGCTTCGGGTGGCGGGAGCGGACATCGGCACGAACCGGCCACTCGCGTCGCTCGTGGAGGAGCTCCGGAGGGCCTCGGGGGAGAAAGCCACCGGGGAGAAGAAAGCCACGGGGGTTGACTCGCGTTCCGTCGCGACGCTGGCCGAGTGCGCTTCACTCGGAATCGCTTGGCACCACGCCGGACTTCAATCGGAGGAGCGACTTCTCGTGGAGCGGGGGTTCCGGGAGAACACCATCCGCGTCATCTGCTGCACCACGACGATGGCCACCGGCGTGAACCTACCGGCGTCCAGGGTTGTGATCCACGGCGCGTATCAGTATCGCAAGGGCGGCCGGGGTCACGAGCTGATCAAATCCAGGGACCTTCAGCAGATGGTCGGTCGCGCCGGACGAGCGGGGTTCGCGTCCCTTGGCGAGGCGTACGTGCTGGCGCCCGGGCCGAACGAGATTGACTGGTCCGCGATTCGCCCGGCGGACGGCGTTCGGCCGAGGGATCGGCTAGCCGTGGCACGGGAACTCGGCAGGCGGTAAGTTTATTTTCATTGTCGTATGGGTAACTAGACTGACGTCGTGTTTTGTTTACAGGCTGGTCTCCACCGGCGAAGCGTTGAGCTCGAGAATCGCGAAGGATGGCATGCGACGCGTGATGCTCGAGGCGGTGGCGTGCGGCCTCGCGAACACCCCGCGGGAGATCAGGCGGTACGTCGGTCGGACGCTGCTCGCCGCGTTGAACGATTTCCAGGATGTCGTCGCGAGGGACGCGACTGACGCGCTCGGGTGGTTGAGGTGCGGCGGGTTCACCGTTTGGGACCAACACGCGTTCAGGTGGGAGGCGTCCGCGCTCGGCCGCGCCGCGTCCGCCGCGCACCTCACCCCGGACGCCGCGGTGCGAGTGGTGAACGACGTGAGGCGCGCGAGGCGTAGGCTCATACTGGAGTCCGACCTGCACTTACTCTTCCTCTGCGTCGAGCCCGAGCCAGAGCCAGCCGCGACCAGACGGGAAACCAAAGGTGGTGGGACCGAGAACGGCGGTGGGACCGAGAACGGTGGCGGGACCGATAACGGTGGCGGGACCAATGGTGGTGGGACCAAGGGTGCGCCGCGAGAGCCGGAGACGTGCTGGCTAGACGAGCAGAACTTCATCAAAATCTACGGGAGCCTCAGCGAGCACGAGGGTCGCGTGGCAAACGCGGTTGGCATCAAAGCCGATTACGTCGAAGGCAGGATGCGGTCCGGGCGGAAGGACGTCACCGCGGAGCACAAACTTCAGCGCCGCGTGTGCCTCCGGTTTCTCCACGCGCTCGCCTTGAAGGACCTCGTGTCCGAGGTTGACCAAAGCACCATCGTCACGTCGTTCGGGCTCAAGTCGAGCGCGAGGCTGACGCAGCTGCAAGAGAGCGCGGGTCGGTACGCGGGGCAGGTTGCCGCCGTGTGCGGTCCCATGGGCTGGGGCGACATGGAGGTTCTGGTCGCCAGGCTTCAGGACAGGATCACCGCCGGCGCCAGGGAGGACATACTGTGTCTCACGTCCATCGCGCAGGTTGGGACGTCGCGGGCCAGGACGCTGTACAACCACGGCGTACGAACCCCCGAGGCGATCGCGTCGCTGAGCCGCGAGGACCTCGTGAAGATTCTGGCCACGCGCGGTCCGTTTGAACGCGCGCCGGGACGAGCCGCGGACGCCATCCTACGCGGCGCGAGACAGCTGTGCGAGGAGCAGCGAAACGCGACGCGCGAGGAGAGCGAGGCTAAGCTCCGCGAGCTCGAGAAGCTCGCGCCCATCGACGACAAGGAAAACGTTCGAGACGAAGACGCCGAGGGGAAAACCACGGATGGTGAAACCGGCGAAGGGGACGATCCGACGCTCGACGTGGACGCCGCGCGTGGCTGCGTCGTCGTCCGGCACCCTCGCGCGTTGACGTCGCTGGAGGACCGGTGGAGGCGTGAGCGTCACTACGCGTTTGTGTTCCAGCCCGGGAAAAAGGCGGCGTCGCGGGGGCACGGGTCGGACGCGTCGCCCCCCGACGGTATCGCGCTCTGCTTCGCGTCCAACCCGCGCGCGACGTTCTACGTTCCCATCGTATCCGCCGGCGTGCACGCGGCGGAGGTTGAGGAACGGTCCCGCGGGTTCGCGTGGAGCGTCGTGCGCGACGTGCTCGGGTCGTCGACGGGCGCGAGGAAGGCGACGGTGGATCTCAAGCCTCAGCTCCGCGCGATGGGAACGGCGGACCGAGCGGACCGAGCGGCTACTTCTACTACTACTTCTTCTTCTTCTTCCGGGTCTTCCATCGGCGTAGTCGGCGGCGAGGTCGTGGACGTTCGCGTCGCGGGCTGGCTCCTCCGCCCAGACGCCGCCGAGTTCGCGTGCGGCGCGACCGCCGGTTGGGCGAAAATCGGCGAGGAGCTCACCAAGAATGCATCCTCCAAGAAGAGCCTGGCGGAGACGATTACGAGGTTTTACCACGCGGATGGCGTGGATGCCGCGGAGGTTCGCGCCGCCGCGCGATGGACCCTCGGCCGGACACACACGAGCCGATCGCACGCGTCCGCCGCCGCCGCCGCCTTGACGGCGGCGGCGTGCCTCGCCGCGGACCGAACCGCGATCGTCCCTCGGCTCTCCGCCGCCGGAAACGGCGCACTCGGCGCGGCGCTGAGGGACGTGGAGATGCGATTGGTCCCCGCGCTGGCGCAGATGGAGGCGACCGGGGTGGCGTTCGATCCGACCGTCCTTCGCAGGCAGATCAGGCAGGCGAACCGGCGGCTGGTGGAGATTGAGCGCGAAGCTGACGCGGTGGTATCCGCTGTTCCCGGCGCCAAGCCCGCGAGCCTGGCGTCCTCCGCGGACGTGTCGAGGGTTCTCTTCGAGGATCTCAAACTGCCGCCGCCGCCGTGCGCCGTGGTGCAGTGCGGCGGGGGTCGTAAACGTCTTCGCGCCAACGCCGAGGTTCTCGCCCAGCTTAAACACCAGAGCGTCCTGCCGGGTCTGGTGCTGGAGCACAGGACTTTGTCGAGGTGCGTCGCGATGGCTGACGAGATGGTGGAGCTCGCCCTGGGGGGCATCCGCGACGAGGCCCACCCCGGGAAGATCATGAGACTTCGCGGCGCCATCCACCAGACGAACACGGAGACTGGCCGACTCGCCATGGAGGAACCCAATCTGCAGACGGTGCCCAAGCCGAGGACGTTTCGCATGGCGGACGCGTACGCCTCGGGCGGCGCCAGGTCGCCGCGTCGCGAGCCGAGCCCCGGCACCGAGATCGGCGCCGAGGAGACCCTCTCCGTTCGAAACGCGTTCGTCGCGCCCCCCGGCGCCGTCCTCCTCTCCGCCGATTACCGCCAGCTGGAGCTCAGGGTCATGGCGCACCTGTCCGGGGACGAAGGCCTGGTGACCGCGTTTAACCACGACGGCGTGCCGGCGCACCACCCGGACGCGGACCCGTTCAGGTGCCTCGCGGCGCGATGGACCGGCGTCGCTAAAGTGAACGTATCCGACGCCGATCGAGCGACGGCTAAGCAGCTCGCGTACGGCGTCCTGTACGGCTCCGGTCCGGCTCGGTTCGCGCAGGAGATGGGTGTGACCGAGGCTGAGGCGCGCGTGCAGATCGAGGCGTTCAAAAAGTCGGTCCCCGGCGTGGAGACGTGGCGGCGGCGATTGATCGAGACCGCCGCGCGGGCGTCGCCGCCGCGCGTGGAGACGATCGGCGGTCGGCGAAGGGTTCTCCCGAGCCTGGGACCCGCCGCCGCCGCCGCCGTCGCGGGTGAGGATGCGAAACGGCGGTTCAGGTCGGAGAGGAGCGCGGACGAGCGGCGGGCGGTGAACACGGCGTGCCAGGGGTCAGCCGCGGATGTGGTGAAACGCGCCATGATCGCCGTCCGCGCCGAGCTGGACCCTTCGCTCGCGACGCCCGTGCTGCAGATTCACGACGAGCTCCTGTTCGAGGCGGACGCGTCGCGCGTGGCGGAGGCGGCGAGGGCGGTTCGGGCCATCATGGAACGCGCGGGTGACCAGTACGGGTTCACCGTGCCGCTGCCGGTCAAGGTGAGCGCGGGTGGAAACTGGGGCGACCTCGTGGAGCTGGTGGACCTCTGACCGACGCGGGTACTTGAGTACCTTCAGATATTATTTTTAACTTTAGCGAGTAGGACGTAGGCACGCACGAAAATGCGACGACGATTAACGACGTTATGCGATTACAAACGATGAATGTCACTCGTCACTCTTTGTCAAATGGAGTGGGCGACGCGGCGAGATGGAAAATCTAAACTCGCTCGTAGAACTTCAACAACGTCACGACCTTCTCCCGCTTATATCCTGTGGCGATTTCCATAGGTGTCCAACCGTCCTTGTCAGCCTTGCGAGCGTCCGCGCCGGCTTGGATGAGCACGGCCACGCAACCATCGTGCCCATTTTGAGCGGCTATGTAAAGCGGGGTGAAGCCCTCCGAGGTCGCTTGGTTCACATCCGCGCCCGCCTTTATGAGCTCCATGACGACGTGCGTGTGGCCATTCTCAGCGGCGAGGTACACAGGCGTAACGTCGTGGACGACGCTGGTGACCTCTCCACTCGCGTCCAAATCTTCGGGTGATGAGGTCTTGTTCACTTTAGCCCCCGCTTCTATCAGTGGCTTCACCACCGCCGCGTGGCCACACTGAGCGGCGACGTGCAGAGCTGTCATTTTATCTGCAGTCAGAACCTCGTTCACGTCCATCCCGGAATCCAGGCAGGCCCTGAGCGCGGGCATGTTGCCGTGAATTGCCGCCCAGTACAACGGTTCAGCGGCGAAGTTCTTCCCAATTTTAACCAGGTGTGCCTCGATCTTCGCCTCCATCGACCGCACTCCCTCGACGCTCCAAACCGTGTCGTTGTACGCCTTGTTCACCTGCGCCAGGTTGAGCGTATCCGTCACGTCGAGCTTGGGCAGTATATCCGCTGCGAATACGTCGGGCTGCTTCACGGCGAGTGCCTCGAGGATGGAAATACCACCTCGCCGTAAGTACGTCACGGTATCGCACTCGTATTCGACCCTCTTTCTCTTCTGCGCGACCACGGCGCGGTCGCCTGCCGCGGGCGTCGTCCCCGGTTTCACAGAGGTTGCGGGTCCTGTCGCCGCTTCTTTCGCGAGGGTTTTCTTGTTCCTGGAGCCCGGAGGGCGACCCCCGCCGGGCTTGACTGGCGCGGGCATCTCTTCAGGCGGTGCGTCCGAGAGTGACAGAGCGAAGCGACTTGTTACTCTTATTTGTGTTTGGCTCGAACTTCTGTTTGTCGTCACCGAGGCTGGGCTACTTGTAGTCACCCGTGCTGTCCTCGTTTCTGTCGAAATCATTGCTACGAGGTACATTATCGTTGCTGTCAATAGGGTCAAGCGTTTTCTCCCGATTCCGAGGACAGGAAAGTCGGAACTGACGAGGCTCGGGTCCGCTCACTTCCGCCCGCGCACCGCCTCACCATGCTGCTCTGGAACGGCAAGCGTAAGCTCGATGCCCATCGTTCAACCTTCGTCGAGCCCAAGAAGCAAAAGTCCAGCGACGGCGGCTTCATCGTGCCCAGGCCCAACGCCGGACGCGCGGTGGCCAGCCTCGCGGGTAAGAATGTGGTTCTCGCCGGCGTGTTCCCCCAGCTGGGCGGCGAGGGCCTGGGCAAGGCGAGGGCGAGGGCGATGATCGAGTCCTTCGGCGGGCGGGTCGCCAGTTTCTTCAGCGGGAAAACCGACGTCCTCCTCGTGGGCACCGGGGCGGAAGTAACCGACATGGTGTTCGAGGCCCGCGGCCAGCCGGGGTGCATGGTGGTCTCGCTGGAGAAGATGTGCGAGTTGCTCCACGCCGAAAACATGCTTCCGGACAAGGGTACCGCGGCGACTGAGGAGCTCACTAAGACGACTAAGATCACCAGCTTCTTTGCGGGGTACTGGCCCAAAGGTGGCACGCACACCCCCGGGGGCCCCAACACCCCCGCCACCACCAACTCTGGCGGAACCCCCGCCAAACTCGCCAGGCCCGGCGACTCGAGCGGCAGCGAGGGGGGCGTCAACAACGCGCTGCATGGGGTGGACAAGAAGGCTCGCGCTTTGTGGTGCGCCGAGGCGACCGCGCTCGGGTACGATGCTGGCACCATCAAGAGCAGCGCCTACGTTCTGCTCGCGGCGTCCAGGGCGACGGGCATGACCGTCGACGCCATCGTCGACGCGGTGACCAAGCAAGGGTGAGTCAGTCCCCTGATCGGCTCGCGACGCCATCAAGTCACAAAATCCAGGCTCTGAAGTACGCGGTGGACAACGAGGCCCCTGATTGGGATTACTACGAGGACGAATACGAGGAGGAACTCTACAATCTGCGTTCATAATATCTTGTATGCACCATGCACCCGCGCAATCCTCACACCTGCTTGATCTTGCACTCCTTCACGAGGGGAAATTTGCCCTTGATGCTCGACGCGATCGACTGCGCGAGCGCCAACGGCCCCGAGAACTCCAGACTCACCACCCCCGACTCCACCCCCGTGACCTCCACGCTTCCCCCGTAGTTGTGAATCGCCCCCTCCAGCTTCACCAGGTGTTCCTCCACCTTCTCCACGCTGAGACTCATCGGCCCCTTACCGTCCTCGCCGCCCTGGTCCAGGTTAACAACCTCCTTCACCGCCTCTTTGCCAAACACCCGGAACAGAGTCGTCTCGATGCCACCCTTGAGCGTCGCCGTCGAACTGGCGCAAGAGCCGCACGCGCCGAACATACGAACCGCCACGATCCCATCCTCGATCCCGACCACCTCCACGTCCCCGCCGTCAGCCGCCAGGAACGGCCGGACCTCGTCGAGGGCCTCGTCCACGTTGGCCACCGTGAGCTCCTTCAACGGCCGGTCCGGGTCCAGCGTCTCGTCGTTGTCTTCGCCGGCGCCGCTCTCATCCAGCGCCGCCGCCGCCGCCGCGTACGGGCTCACCACGTTACCCTCGCCGTCCACCTTGGGCTGCCGCGTCGACGCGGCGGATGGGGAAGGATGCGCCGGTTCATCGTCCCACTCCTCAGCCGGGAGGACCCAATCGCCCGCGCCCGCCGCGGTGTTCCCCGGCGGGATGGCATTTTCATCTCCTCCGTTGGCGTCGATCCACTCGCCGATCCACCTGTCCTGCTCGGCGCGTAGGTTGCCGCGCGTGGCGGTGGCGCGGTTGGCGAAGATGGCGACGCGGACGCGCGCGCCCATGCCCTTCGTGACGTACGTGCGCACCGCGGCGACGACGTCCTTGGCGTACCCGACGTGCAGCATGGTGTCTGACGGGGAGTACATCGCGAACACGCCGCGTTTGCCGTCGGGTTCGAGCGTGGATTCACGCGCGGCGACCCACGCGGCGGCGTCCACGATGTGCTCGCCGTCGTCCGGCGTCTCGCCCACCGCGTACACCTCGGCCGGGTCCGCGGCGGCGATGGGGTCGGAGGATGAGGTTCCGGCGGCGGCGTCGCGTGTGATGATGCGACTCGAGGGGCGGGAGGCGTGCCGACGCGGCGCGCGTGCCGCGGTGAGGGGACTCGAGGGGCGGCGCGCGTGTCTCGACGGCGCCGCGATGGACGCGCGGGTCGGCGCGAACGATGTCGACATGCTCGAAGCTTCGAGGGGGGGAGGCGCCTCCGCGACGACTCCTTATCTGACGCGATGCCTTTTTTTCTCCGGTCTTCTCTTTCATTCCAGCGTCGTTTCCGAGCGATGAAGCAGTCGGACGCGATTTTGGTTTCAAGCGCTTTGAAAACTTTCTCGAGTTTCACCGTCTCTCGCTTTCAACCGTCGATCAAGCAGACAGCGACGGAAAGGCGAATCTCGGTCGTCGATGAGCTGTAGGTGCGAGCAAGTCTCCCGCGCGTCCAAGCAACACGACACATCTCCCGCGCTCAGCCGTGGAGAGAGAGGCGAAGGCACGCTCCGCGAGCGTCTCGATCGTCCCACCGCACGGTGATCGCACGGTAGCCGCCGGTGAACCGCCACCGCTCGCGACGCCGTCGGGTCACGCGTCCCCCGATCGACCAGACCACCCAATCGGGACGTCCCAAAGAATTGCGCCGGTAAGTCGTCGTCATGGCTGCTGAGCCCGGCAAGCCCGAGGAGCAGCCCGTGGACGACGTCTGGAAAGCTGCCGCGTACGGCAACATGGACAAGACGAAGGAGTTCATCGAGGCGGACCCGCAGCTGGTCAACAAACCCGACGCCACCGGGTACGTACGCCGCCCCACGACCCAGATCCCAGAGAGAGATCTCCGATCGCGCCCCCGATGCATCCATCCATCATCTTCTTCCGTTTTATTCCAAACCGCCGATCTTCACCGCCAAGCCCCGATCCAAACACCCCCGTGCACACACACATCTCCACCGCCGGCACCCCGGGTCCCTCACCTCACCTCACCTCACTCACGAACGCGTACCCATCCACGCGCACAGGTTCCTGCCCCTGCAGTGGGCGGCGCTCAACAACCGAGTCGCGGTTGCAACCTACCTCATCGAACGAGGCGCCGCGGTGAACGCGACTGATAACGATAAGCAAACGCCGATCCACTGGGCGTCCGTCCGAGGGTCACTGCCGTGCGCCGAGCTCTTACTGCGGCACGGCGCGCGTTTGGACCAGGCGGATTGCCGAGGGTACGACCCGGTGCACGTCGCGGCGCAATACGGGCACACGGGTGAGTTTATTTTTATTCCCGTATGCGCAATTGGATTGACCAGATGACCAAATAACCAAATAACCAAATAACCAAATGACCAAATGACCAAATGACCAAATAACTGACGTCGTGTTTTGTTCACCTCTATCTCACAGGTATGATTTACCACTTCAAAATGCGGTGGAACGCGGAGATCGACGGGCACGACAACGACGGCCGGTCCCCGCTGCACTGGGCCGCGTACAAAGGGTTCCCCGACACCGTCCGCCTGCTGCTCTTCGCGGGCTGCCACCTGAGCCGGCCGGATAAGGAAGGGTGCACACCGCTGCATTGGGCCGCTATTCGCGGCAAGAGCGAGGCTGCGCACATACTGGCGCAGGCTGGCGGCGCGTCCGCGCTGGAGGCGAGGGATACCGAGGGCTCCACCCCCGCGCAGCTCGCCACCGAGAAGGGCCACAAGTCCCTCGGTTTTTTCCTCGCCAACCTGCAGGCGAGGCTGGGTAAGCGCAGCTTCTGGGACGAGAAAGGCATGGCGGTCGTGTGCCTCTCGCTCATCTTAGGTTTGGTTGTTATGTTCGTTCACCTGGTGGTGATGGCGCCGGGGATGTTACAGATGGACGTGCACGCCGCCGCGTGGTCCTGGATCGTGGTCCTCGCCTCGGGCGCGGGTATGTACTTTATGTACACGGTGAGCTACGCCGACCCGGGGTTTTTGGACAAGCGCGGCGCCGACGGCGTCGGCGTCGAGCCCGCGAGCCCCGGCGCTTCAAAGTTCCGAAACGACGGCTACGGCCGCGTGTCTTCCTCCGTGCCCGACGGCCACCACGGCGCAGTGCTGAACCACCCCGAGCTGTGGGCCGGGAACTGGAACAGCATGTGCACGACGTGCGGGATCATCAAGCCGTGGGGCGCGAAGCACTGCGGGGTGAGTAATTCTTTTTAATGTTCCTTTGCATGGACAATAATTCGAATGACGTCGTGTTTTGTTTGTTCACAGGTTACAAACAGGTGCGTGCGACGGTTCGACCACTACTGCCCGTGGATGGGAAACACGATTGGCAAACGTAACCACCGCGATTTCGTCGTGTTTCTGTGCCTGGAGACGATCGCGATGGCCGTGGCGTTCGGGGTGGCGCTGCAGAGGCTCCGGCAGGGCGGGCCGACGCCGCCGCAGTGGACGTACACCGGCCTGGTCGCATTCATCGGTGAGTTTACTTTTATGTTCGTACAAGTATGGGCAATGTGACTGACGACATGTTTTGTGCACAGTTTTCGACGTCGCGGTTTTGTTCCCGGTGCTGATGCTCACCGGCGCGCAGCTCTCTCAGGTGTTTCGCAACGTCACCACCAACGAGCTGTCCAACGCGCACCGGTACCAGTGGCTGAAGGACGACGACGGGCGGTTCGCCAACCCGTTCGACCGCGGGTGCAAGAGCAACACGCTGCGATTCTGCCAAGTCGTCGAGGACGAGGAGGAGATCCAGCGGCGGGCGGTGATGAGCGCGCGCGAGATGGGCGAGATGCTCAAGGAGAAGGGGGACAGCGCGGTGTAGCGGCGAGCGACGGCGGGTCGTACTTCGGCGATGATATCAATCACATTAATTAAGAGATAAAAACTACCTTCGTACTACGTACACTCTAAGTGTTAGTGTCTAATAATGATGGCCCGCGAGTACGTGCGTCGCGGTGACTTGACTGCGTCTTCGGGGATCACCGCACCACCTCTATTCCCATGGACCTCGCCGCGCTGATCACCGACCGGCACATGGATTCCATCGCGATGTGTTGCGCGCCCTCGTCCCGAGATTTCAACTGCGCGATGTGGTACACGTGCTTGAGCGATATCTGCGCCGTCTGTCCGTGCCCCGGCCGACCGGAGCCCGAGGCTACGCCCGCGGCTTTCTTGACAAAGTAAGACGTCGGCGGGCTCCTCATCTTCCACTCGAACGTTTTGTCCTTGAACGCGGTGATCATGACCGGAACGGGTACTTGCGCCTGGGAAGACTGGGCGCGTCAGAGACGAAGAGGTTTCGCTAAAAGAATCGACGACGATCGATGTTGTGAAGGGATCGTCACGCACCAGGAAACCCGCGGTCTTGGCGTTGAATTCCTTGCAGAAGGACATGATGTTGAGGCCGTGCTGCGATGGTAGATGTGTCAGATGCGATGAGTGATGAAAGAAACGCGAGATGTGTTCACCTGGCCGAGTGCTGGGCCCACGGGCGGCGCCGGTTTCGCGGCACCCGCCGGGATGACCTGATTGAGGGATGGGGTGAAGGAGGCTGTCAGTGCACTGGAGGTTCTACACGTCGGGTCCTTCGATACGATGGTAAGAAGAGCTTCCGGTGCGACAACTCACCACGCGTATGGTCGCTAAGATCGTGCGCCCCGACATCTCCCCTTGGGTGTGCTGTCCTAACTGAGACGGTTCCGAGGGCGGGCACACATCCTATATCAACTTGGTATAGAAGCACAAGTACCGTCAGTTGAGTGCAGCTGTTCGTTTTCGGACTGCTGATCCGTTTTTCTCGGTTCCAACGGCCCGCATTTCTCATTCCTCGGACGCACCTCCCTGAAGAGATGGGCACGCCAGTGAAGCGCAGAGGTCGCCCTCCTGGCTCCAGGAACAAGAATACCCTCGCGAAAGAGTCGGCGACAGGACCCGCAACCTCTGTGAAACCGGGGACGACGCACGCGGCAGGCGACCGCGCCGTGGTCGCGCAGAAGAGGAAGAGGGACGAATACGAGTGCGATGTGGTGACGTTTCTGCGGCGCGGTGGTATTTCCATCCTCGAGGCACTCGCCGTGAAGCTGCCCGACGTGTTCGCAGCGGAGATCTTGCCCAAGCTCGATCTGACGGATACGCTCAACCTGGCGCAGGTGAACAAGGCGTACAATGACACGGTGTGGAGCGTCGAGGGAGTGCGGTCGTTGGAGGCGAAGATCGAGGCACATATGGTTAAGATTGGGAAGACGAACTGGATCGCTGAACCGTTGTACCGGGCGGCAAAGTTCGGCAACGTGCCCGCGGTCAGGGCCCTACTGGAGTCCGGGATGGACGTGAACAAGGTTCTGACTGTAGATAAAATGACAGCTCTGCACGTCGCCGCTTTCAATGGCCACGCGGCGTTTGTGAAGGCACTGATCGAAGCAGGTGCGGATGTGGACAAGCTTACATCACCCGAGACTAACATCGGCGTCGTATTCCACAACGTTACGCCTCTGTACGCCGCCGTGACAAATGGCCACACGCACGTCGTCATGGAGCTCATAAAGGCGGGCGCGGATTTGAACCTCGCGAACTCGAACGGCGTCACCCCGCTTTACGCAGCCGCTTTCATTGGGCACGAGGGTTGCGTGGCCGTGCTCATCCAAGCCGGCGCGGACATTCGCAAAGCTGACAAGGCCGGTAACACGCCGATGAAAGTCGCCACAGGAAATAAGCGGGAGAAGATCATGACGTTGTTGAAGTTCTACGAGCGAGTTTAGAATTCCATCTCGTCGTTCAATGAAACGTCATCACCGCGTTGTAACTAACCATCGCGCGCCCTCGCTCAGCACGTACCCCCACGCCGCGTCAGCCTCCCGTCCCCGCTTCGCAGACGCCACGAACGCGTCCGGGTCATCCCCGAGTGAACCGAACTCCCTGAAGCGTCACCGAAGGAATGATCAATTAATTAATTAAGGGCTCTAATGGCAAAGTTTTCATTCCAACTCTGTTTGCCTGTGTTTGGCGAATCCCCGACGTCAGCTCTCACTGATCATCATCGCCAACGTTCATATTTTGTGAAAATATCACTGCCAAATGAGCTTACAATCCCGGTCGACCAATCACAATGCAGAACATGAGAACAGCATTCTGACTTGGCGCAGTTCCCGCCGAAAAGCCGCGTCCCCTCGGTGCCCCATTGTCATTCACGCGCACGCAAGCTCTGCGCTCGCGTTCGTCTTTCGGTCATCGACCGAAACGAAGCGCGTCTCGACGCTTGAAGAAGGCTGGCGACCGACCGGCGCGTCGTCTCTTTCACCCGAGTAGGGACCCGGCGTGAGCGCGTCGGCGACCGGACCGCGGGGCGAAGCATCCACCCCCCCCAACTTTCAATTTAAACGGTACCGCCGAGCGAGGTTCGAGGTCACGCGGCACCGGCACGATGATGGCCGTCAGCGCCGTGGTTAACCATGTCGGCACGTGCGCCAACGCGATCGTCAAGGGCGGCGGCAAGGTGCGCG